>Ga0315279_10005996_pt1 | contig 15508 bp, 10 predicted proteins | sample YL17G06_20_MG_FD_203694 | JGI IMG/M metagenome (GOLD analysis project Ga0315279, IMG submission 203694) | Sediment microbial communities from Yellowstone Lake, YNP, Wyoming, USA - YL17G06_20 | ecosystem: Environmental > Aquatic > Freshwater > Lake > Sediment | place: USA: Wyoming | collected... | reverse complement strand
CCAGCGACACCTGCCCGCGCGCCGCCAGGATGGTGGCGCGTTCGCGGCCGAAGCGGGTGTAGAGGGGGCTGACCCGTTGCTCCACCTGGGACTCGTAGACGCCAGCCAGGCGCAGCGTCCGGGCCTTCACGCCACCCACCCTCACCCAGCGCGGAAGCAGGTGGGAGGTGAGGATCTGCTCGAGCTCCGAGGGGACTCCGGGCAGCAGGACCAGCGTGCTTCCCCCCACCTGCAGCAGCTGTCCAGGGGCGGTGCCGAGGGGGTTGCGCAGCACCTCGGCGCCCTCGAGGATCTCCGCCATGCGGGAGGCGATCGGCGGCACCGTGCGCCCGAGACGTCGGTACCGTGCGGCCAGCTCCTCTTCCAACCCGGGCCGGCGCACGAGGGGTAGTCCGAGGGCGCGGGAAACCCCTTCGCGGGTGACGTCGTCCGCGGTGGGGCCGAGCCCGCCGCTCACGATCACCAGCTCCGCGCGGGCGAGCAGCTCACTCACCGCGGCGGCGATCGTCCCGGCGTCGTCTTCCACACAGCGCTTCTCGACCAGACCGTATCCGCAACGCCCCAGCAGACGGGCGACCAGCAGCGAGTTGGTGTCGAGCCGGTCGGTGCGCAGGAGCTCCGAACCCACGGCGACAAAGGCAGCTGGCCGGGGCGCCGTCATGGGGGGATTGTAGCCTCCCGGACCAGGAGGGTTGACGCCTGGCACTCCCGCAGGCTTGCGCGAGCAAGCGACGTGGGTTCAAATGGCGTCATGGACCGCGACCAGCTCGTTGCCTACCTCGACGACCTGCTGGAGGTCGAAGCGCTGGAGGATGTCGCCGTCAACGGCCTCCAGGTGGCGGGCAGCCAGGAGGTGGAGAGGCTCGCCACCGCCGTCTCGGCCTCGGCAGAGCTGTTCTCCCAGGCGGCGGACTGGGGTGCCGACGCGGTGCTCGTTCACCACGGCCTCCTCTGGCGGGGGGACGACCCCCCGCGCGTGACCGGCTCGTTCCGCCAGCGCCTGCGGCTCTTGCTCGAAAACGACCTCAACCTGATCGCCTATCACATCCCGCTGGACCGCCATCCGGCCCATGGCAACGCCGCGGTGCTGGCGCGCGAGCTCGGCCTCGACCAGCTCGAGCCGTTCGGAAGCTTCGGCGGGGTGGCGGTTGGTGTCGCGGGGGTCTTTCCCAACCCCGTGCCCGCGGAGGAGCTCCTCGTCCGGGTCCGGGAGGTGTGCCGCCAGGAGCCGCAGATCTTCCCCGGTGGGCCGGAACGGATCGCCTCGGTCGGGATCGTGACCGGCGGGGCACCCACGGCCTTCGACGAGGCCGTTGCATCCGGGCTCGATGCCTATATCACCGGCGAGGCGCGGGAGTGGGTGCTGCACCGCGCCGCCGAGGACGGGGTCCACTTCATTGCCGCAGGGCACTACGCCACCGAGCGTTTCGGCGTGCGGTCTCTGGGCGAGTTCCTGGCCAAGCGCTTCGACCTCGAGGTGCGCTTCTTCGACCTCCCCAACCCGACATGAACCGGGTTCCGGCCAGGTGTCGAGGTAGTTCTCAGAAGTCACAAGGTGCGCTACCCTAGGGCGCCGGAACCGGGACCGGTGAAGGTCTCCACCGGTGCGCCGCCGCCGGGAAAGGAGCAGGCATGGACATTCTGGACAGGTCGGTTGCCCGCGCCCCGCAGACCCCGCTGGACCCCAAGAAGCTCCCCTTCGGCCGCACCTTCTCGCCGAACATGTTCCTCGTCGAATGGGACGAAGGGAAGGGCTGGCACGACCCCAGGATCGTTCTCTACGGGCCCCTGTCGCTCGCCCCTTCCGCCATGGTCCTCCATTACGGGCAGGAGATCTTCGAGGGGCTGAAGGCGTTCCGCCACCCCGACGGCTCGGCACACCTCTTCCGCCCCGACCGCAACGCCGCACGTCTCAACACCTCCGCCAAGCGCATGTGCATGCCCGAGATCCCGGTGGAGCTGCAGCTCGACGCCATGCGCAAGCTCATCAGGATCGACGATGACTGGGTCCCCTCCCCGCCCGCCACGCTCTACGTGCGCCCCACCATGATCGCCACCCAGGAGGCGCTCGGAGTCCACAGTTCCAAGAGCTTTCTGTACTTCATCATCACGGGCCCGACCGGCCCCTACTTCGGCACCAGCAGCAGTACGGTGCGGATCATGGTGGCGCGCGACTGGGTGCGTGCCGCCCCCGGCGGCACCGGCAGCGCCAAGACCGGCGGCAACTACGCGTCCTCCCTGCTGGCCAGTGCCGTGGCCAAGGAAAAGGGGTGCGACCAGGTGATGTGGCTCGACGCGGTGGAGCGCCGCCACGTCGAGGAGGTCGGGGCGATGAACCTGATGTTCGTCTTCGACGGCGTGGTGACCACCCCTCCCACCTCGGGCACGATCCTCGCCGGCATCACACGGGAAAGCCTGGGCGTACTCTGCAAGGAGCTGAAGCTACCCTTCATGGAGCGGCCGGTCCACATCGAGGAGGTCTTCCAGACCCTGGCCAGCGGCGACTGCACCGAGATCTTCGGCTGCGGCACCGCTGCGGTGGTCTCCCCGGTCGGCGAGCTTCTGGACGGCGACCAGGTCTACCGCGTCGGCGACGGCAACGAGGGCCCGGTCGCCAAGAAGCTGCGCGAGACGCTCACCTCCATCCAGTTCGGCACCGCGAAGGATACCCACGGCTGGATGGTGAAGGTCTAGCGGCGCGACGCGACGACAGCCGCTCAAAGCTTGTCGCGAAGGCGCGAGTAGCCGGCCCGGCTCACGGGGAGCTTGGTGCCGTCTTTCAGCACCGCCAGGCGGCTGTCCTTCGCGTAGCGCTCGATGCGGGCAAGGCGCTCCACGTTGACGATGAAGGAGCGGTGCACGCGCACGAACTTCCCGGGGTCCAGCTGTGCCTCCAGCTCGGCAAGGGTTTGCTGCTTGCGGTACTCCCTCCCGCGGGACCGCAGGCACACGTAGTCGTCGCGAGCCTCCGCGACGTCGAGCGCTTCGACGGGGATCACGTGAACCTGCGGGCCCTCCCGGACCAGCATGCGGGTCAACGGAACGCCGGGCGGCCTCGCGGCGGCGGCGATCCCGGCGAGCCCGGGCTGCGGCCGGCCGAGGCGCTGCCTGGCCCGGGTCAGCGCCTGCCCGAGGCGCTCCGCCGAGAACGGTTTGAGAAGGTAGTCCACGGCGTGCACCTCGAAGGCGCGTAGCGCGTGCTCGTCGTAGGCCGTGACGAACACCACCGCCACGTCGCGATCGAGGAGTTCCAGCACCTCGAAGCCCGAGAGGCCCGGCATCTGCACGTCGAGCAGGAGCAGGTCAACGTCATGCCCGGCCGCGACTCTGACCGCCTCGAATCCGTTGGCGCACTCGGCCACCACCTCGACTTCGGGGTGGGCAGCGAGGTACTCGCGGAGGAGCGCCCGTGCCGGCTCCTCGTCGTCCACTATCGCGACCCGCAGCCTGTCGGGTGTCTTCGTCTCCGTCATGGCGCCGCGGCAAGGATAGCTCTAGCGCGCCTGGGCGGGCGCCGCGGGCAACACCAGCTCGACGCGAAACACGTCGCCGTCGCGCCGAATCTCGACGCTGGCTTCCTGGCCGTACAGCGCAGCGAGGCGGCCGCGCACGTTGGCGAGCCCCACACCCTCACCGGGCTTCGCGGCCACCCCGGGATCCACGGGGTTCTCCACGGTGAGGTGAAGCTGGTCGCCCGACCGGCGCGCCGCGATCCGCACGAACCCTCCATCCACCAGGTTCGCCACCCCGTGCCGGACGGCGTTCTCCACCAGAGGCTGCAGAACGAGCGGGGGCACGCCGCAGGTGCCCGCCTCCGCGCTGATCTCCCGCTCCACCCGCAGGCGCGGCCCGAAGCGGGCGCGCTCCACTGCCAGGTACTTCTCCGTCAGCGCCAGCTCCTCGGCGAGCGGGATGCTCGCGACGCCTCCCACCCGCAGGCTCTCCCGCAGGAACTCCGCCAGCCCGAGGCACATCTGCCGCGCCGCCGCAGGGTTGCTGCCGGTGAGCGAGCTGATCGAGTTGAGCGCATTGAACAGAAAGTGCGGGTCGATCTGGGCCCGCAGGGAGCGCAGCTCGGCCTCCCGGGCGAGCACCTCCAGCTCGAGTGCGTTCCGCTCCGCCCGCCTCGCCTCCTCGAACGCCATCAATAGGTAGTGGAGAGCGGCGGCCAACGCGTACAACACCACCCCGACCGCCAGGATCATGGGCACCAGGCGCGGGAAGCGCTCGGTTGCCTTGGCGAACGCGGGGATCTGCTCCAAGAGCACGACCCAGGTGTCGGTCAGGAACAGCCACAGCATCGCCGAGACGGCGGCTGCCATGGCCTGGGTGGCGATGACCCGCGGGAACGGGACCTCGTGCGGAGGGGCGCTCTTGCACGGGTACCACGCGGCCAGGCAGATGAACCCGTAGATCAGCGCCATCGGGAAGGCGATGGCGGCGGCCTCGCCCCACGGCGACCCGGCGATCGCCAGCAGCCCGGTCAGCAGCCCCCCCAGCGGCACCCATGCGGCGAGGTACGGGCCCAGCCGGCCCCGGTAGGCGAGGATCGGGTGCATGGGTCAGTTCTTCAGCTCAACGCCGCCCATGAGCACGATGCCCTTGATGACCAGCACCTTGCTGCCGTCGCCTCCCACCCGTACGGTCTTGTCGTCGAAAGCCCCCAGGATCGGCGTCCCTTGCACCACGACGCTCCACTCCTGCGGGACCCTGATCTCGATCCCCCCCCAGAGCGCGAAGGTGTCGATGACCGCCTGGCCGCTCGATATCGACGCCTGCCGCAGGTCCAGCTCGCATCCACCCATGATCGCGGTGAGGGCCCCACCCCGGAAGTCCTGCGACACGACTTTCCGCTTCACCCGGCCGAGGAGCGCGAAACCGTTCACCGTGCTGCTGGTGTCGGAACCGCTGGTTGCGAGGCCGCCCACCGCCGCGGACCCGTCACCCGCGGCCATCGCCTCCTTCAGGCGCCGTCGGGGGCTCTCGAAGAAAGGGCCGGTGATCGCCCGCCAGACCATCATGATCCCGAGAACCACAAGGAGCAGGGGCCACACGTCCCCGAACCTGTAGTGGATGAGGTCAAGGTTGGAGAGCAGGAACCAGGCGCCCAGCACCATCAGCACCACCCCGAAGCCGCGGCCCTGGGTCCCGCGGGGCTGGAGCACACGCCCGATCCCCACCCCGATCAGCAGCACGGGCCAGTACTCCCAGAACTCACCCGCGTTCACGTAGCCCAACTTGTCCAGCGTGAACAGCACCCCGACCGCGATGACCACGAGCCCCAGTGCCACCCTGGGAGCGCCTTCACGAATGCGTTCGTCCGCCATCTTCGCCTCCCCGGCCGGCGGCCGCCTGGCGAGCGCCGGCCACGCACACGATACGCCCAGTCGGCGCGCGAGTTTGCGGTTTCCCGGCCAACGGCGGTCTCCAACCGGTGAACGGCGGTGGCCCGGCTCTTCCCGGGGCTTTGCCCCGCTTCCCCTTTCTTTCCTTTGTTGCCCGCGAGCTTGGGGCCGGTGGCTCGCCGCCGGCTTTCCGTGGGGCTTCGCCCCATTTCCTCTTTCTCTTTTTTCTTGCCCCGCGGGCATTGAGCGGTCGTCCTCTTCTTTGCCACTGCGTGACGGCTATGTATTGCCAAGCGGGTGCGCGCCCGGTTCTTCCTTTTCACTGCATGAGGTTTTTTCTTGCCCCGCGGGCTATGAGCGGTCGCTTGCTGCGGCCGTCGAGGCCGCAGCTCCGACCCGCCTGCGCATGCGACCGAGCAGGCACAGACCGGCGTGCGGACCCTCGCTGTTCCCCTCCCTCGCACGAGACGCCCGGTCGGGGCCAGCGTCTCCACCCGCCGGTCTGGCCGTTCGGTGCCCGCACGCTTCGGCGCAATGGCTCCGTCCGCCCGCGGGGCGGAGTTCACCACCACCCCCTTTGCCGTGAACCTTCACGAGTTGTTCCGCCTTCGTGGGTCGCTGGCGTCGTGGGCACGCCCCCGTGCACCTCGGGAGGGGAGAATTCAATCCGCCAAGCGGGTGCCAGCGGCCATTCCTCCGGAGGCTGCGGGTCACCGAGCGGGCGTCCCGCTGTGGGGTATCGCTGGCGTGGCTTCATACGAACAGCGAGGGGCCCCACCGCGGGACGTCCCTGCTCGGTCGCAGCCGGAGGAGTCTCGGCGCGCCGCGAGCGGGGGCGAGCAAGCGACGAGAGGTCGCGCACCCGCTTGGCAAGAAAAAGCCTCACGCAGTGAAGAAGAGCTTGACCGCGCACCCGCTTGGCAAGAAAAAGCCTCACGCAGTGAACAAGAAGAGCCTGACCGCGCACCCGCTTGGCAAGAAAAAGCCGTCAGGTATTGACAGGAACCAACGCATCTCGCCGCGCGGCCGGCAACAAAACCGAGAAAAGGGGTATGGGGCGAAGCCCGAAAGAAACCTCAGGTCCCCACGCGCCAGCTCGCCAGGTAGTTCGCCTGCTCGTCCGTGAGGGTGTCGATCGCCAGGCCCATGGCGGCCAGCTTGAGCCGCGCGATCTCGCGGTCCAGCTCCGCGGGCAGCCGGTACACCTTCGGCTGCAGCGTCGCCGCGTCCTTGACCAGGTACTCTGCGGCCAGTGCCTGGTTGGCGAACGACATGTCCATGACAGCCGCGGGGTGTCCCTCGGCGGCCGCGAGGTTCACCAGCCGGCCCTCGGCCAGGACGTAGACGGTCTTGCCCTCCTTGAGCCGGTACCCCTGCACCGAGGGGCGCGCCTCGAACACGTCCGAGGTCATCTTGCGGAGCCCGGGGAGGTCGATCTCGACGTCGAAGTGTCCAGAGTTGCAAAGAATAGCTCCGTCCTTCATGAGCCTCACGTGCTCGGGGCCGATCACCTTGCAGTCGCCCGTCACCGTCACGAAGACGTCTCCGACCTTGGCGGCTTCGGTCATCGGCATGACCGAGTAGCCGTCCATTGCGGCCTCCAGCGCCCGGACAGGGTCCACCTCGCACACCGTAACCTTGGCGCCGTGCCCGTGCGCACGCATCGCGACGCCGCGGCCGGACCACCCGTAGCCGGCCACAACTACGGTCAGGCCGGAGAGAAGGACGTTGGTGGCGCGCAGGATGCCGTCCACCGTGGACTGACCGGTGCCGTACCGGTTGTCGAAGAGGTGCTTGGTGTCGGAGTCGTTGACCGCGATCACCGGGAAGCGCAGGACGCCGTCCCGCTCCATCGCCCTCAGCCGGATGACGCCCGTGGTGGTCTCCTCGGTGGAGCCGAGCACCCCGGCGATCAGCGTGCGCCGCCCTTCCTCGCCCAGCTTGTTCGCGAACGCCCGGATCTCCGCATGAGCCCCCTCCACCTCGCCGCGCGCCACGAAGAGCAGCGAGGACACCAGATCGGCGCCGTCGTCCATCGTGAGCGTCGGGGCAAACTCGAGGCAGGCGCGAATGTGACTGTAGTAGCGGGTGTTGTCCTCACCCTTGACCGAGAAAACAGCCACCCCGTGCTCCGCCACGAGCGCGGCCGCGACGTCGTCCTGGGTCGAGAGCGGGTTGGAGGCGCACAGGCGAACATCCGCGCCTCCGGCGACCAGCGTGCGCACGAGGTTGGCGGTCTCGCTGGTGACGTGAAGGCACGCGGCCAGGCGCTGCCCGGCGAGGGGCCTCTCCTTGGCGAAGCGGGCTCGGATCGAGGCCAGCACCGGCATCTGCCGGTCGGCCCAGACGATCCGCCGTTTCCCGAGGTCGGCCAGCTTGAGATCGAAGACGTCATGGGGCGGCAGGCTCATGCAAACCTCCACCGGCGCGACGCGCCGTGCAGCGGGGATCGTACCGTGCCCGCGCCGTGGCCGCCAGCCTCCGGCCGCCGGCCCGGGCAGCCGGCGAACACAGACCCCTGTTTTGACGTACTACCGGACGTGGAAGCTCTATCGACCGTGATCTCCGTGCGCGGCCTCGTGAAGGACTTTCGGCACTGGGGGAGGCGGCTGCGCGCCCTCGACGGCGTGGACCTGGAGGTGCGGCGCGGGGAGGTGTTCGGCCTGCTGGGCGCCAACGGCGCCGGCAAGACGACCCTGATCAAGGTTCTCCTCGGCCTCGCCCGGCCCACCGAGGGTGAAGCGAGGGTTCGGGGACGGGACCCGCGCGCGGCTTCCGCGCGCATCCGCGTCGGTTACCTCCCCGAGGGGCACCGGTTCCCCGGTTACCTGACGGGGGAAGGTACCCTGCGCCTCTTCGGTCGCCTGGCGGGCCTGCCCGAGCGGACGCTGGAGCGCCGTGCCGCGGAGCTCCTGGACCTGGTCGGGCTCGCGGATCGCGCCCGCGACCGGGTCGGCCGGTACTCCAAGGGGATGACCCAACGGCTCGGCCTTGCCTGCGCGTTGCTGGACGAGCCCGACGTGCTTTTCCTCGACGAACCCACCGACGGGGTGGACCCGGTGGGGCGGCGGCAGATCCGCGACCTCCTGCTCGCGACGCGCGCCACCGGCACGACCATCTTCATCAACTCCCACCTGCTCTCCGAGGTGGAACGCACCTGTGACCGCGTCGCCATCCTCCACCACGGACGGGTGATACGCCAGGGGACGGTCGAAGGCTTGACGAGGCCGACCCAGCGCTTCCGCCTGCGCCTGGCGGCCGACGCACCGCTCCCCGCCGAGCAGCTGCAGGCGGTCGGTGCCGCCGTCTCCAGCAGCAACGGTGCTTTCGAGGTCGAGGTCCCCGACCTCGAGACCCTCAACCGGCTCGTCGACACCCTCCGCGCCGAGCGTCTGCTGATCGCCGAGATCTCGCCGTTGCGCGCGGCGCTCGAGGACGTCTTCGTCGAGGTCGTCGGCGAGGAGGAGGCACGGTGAAGACCTGGGCCCTGATCGTTGACACCTGGCGCGAGGCGCTGGCCCGGTACACGCTGCTCGGCTTCGCCCTGGTTTCCGCCCTGTTCCTGCTGATCCTCACCTTCGCCCTCAACCTCGACATCGTGGACGGCAGCTTGGCCGCGGGCACCCTCTTCGGCAAGGCGTTGGAGTTCCACCACGGGGCTCAGGCCATAGACACAGTGGTCGTGACGGGTCAGTCCATCTTCGCCGGGATGCTCTACGTCTTGGGGGTCTTCCTCGCGGTCTTCGCCACAGGGTCCCAGGTGCCGAACCTGCAGACGCGCGGAACGGTCGACCTGTACCTTACCCGGCCCATCACCCGCACCCATCTGCTGCTCGGCCGCTTCCTTGGCGCGATCACGCTGGTGACGGTCAACCTGCTCTTCCTGTGCGGCGGGGTCTTCGTGATCATCTCCCTCAAGACAGGAGTCTGGAACCCGCGCTTCCTCGTCGCGATGGGGCTGATCCTTGTGGTGTTCCTCTCCTTCCTCGGGTTCATGTACCTGGTGGGGGTGCTCTCGTCCTCCACCCCGCTCTCCATCATGCTGCCCTACGCGCTGTACATGTTTTCGTTTCCGCTGGCGGCTCACGACCATATCGCCGCCGCGATGGACTCGCGCTTCTGGGCCAACGTGGTGCACGGCCTGTACTGGGTTCTCCCCAAGACCGCGGAGGTCGGTCGTGACCTCACGGGCTATGTGCTGGGCAAAGCTACCCCGACGCTCCTGCCGCTGGCGACAACGGCGGCGTTCGGCGCGCTCTGCCTGGCAGCCGCAGTGGTGATCTTCAATCGCAAGAGCTTCTAGGAGGCCGACAATGAAGAAACTCTTTCTCCTTGCGCTCGTTCTGGCACTCGCCGCCCCGCTGGCCGCCGCCGCTCCACCTGCAATCGGGGAGCTGCTGCGCTCGGTCCCTGCGGGTGCCCAGGCGGTCGTGGCCGTTGACAGCGCCACGCTCCGAAGCCACCCAAAGGTGCAGGACTGGCTGCTCCACCAGCACTCCTGGACGGGTGCCAACGATGATCCGCGCCAGTTCCTCACCGACGCCGGAATCGACCCGCTTCGCGACGTCGATGCCATGGTCGTGGCCATACTGGGCGAGGGCGACGCGACAAGCGCCGTGGCGCTGTTCGCCGGGCGCTACGACCAGGCATCGCTGGGCGCCGCGCTCCTCAAGCGGGGGGCGCAGCCGCTGGCGCTGGGCCGGGTCCAGGCCTACCGGCTGCCTGACAAGGGGCACCACGGCTCGAGGGCTGTCGTGCTCGCGCAGCCGTCGCCGGAGCTCGTGATCGTGGGAGAGGAATCGGCGGTGCAGGCCGCCATCGCGCCGCCTCACGCCGTGGTCTCGCTCGTCCAAACGGAGATTCTCGCCCGCCACATCGACCTCAAGGCCCCGTTCTGGGTGGTTGCAACGGTGCCGGCCAAGATCCACGAGAAGGCCTCAGAGGCCGCGGAGCACGCGCACGGGGAAGGCAGCGAACCGGTGCACAGCGTGTTTGTTGCCTCGGGGACCGTCCAGCGCGTCGCCATGCAGGCCTTCCTGGATGACTCCCTGCGGTTCTCCGGAGTTGCGGTTACGGACACGCCCGAGAACGCCGAGCTGCTCCGCGACGCGGTGAAGGGTGCGATCGCCGCCGCCCGCCTGCACGCGCAGGCACAGGCCCCGGAGCTTGTGAGCGTGCTCCGTGACATCGAGGTGAGCGTCAAGGGAACCGAGGTCTCCGCCTCGGGTGCGGTGCCGCTGGCATTGCTGGAAAAGCTGGTCGCGGAGCACAAGGTGCCCTGCGAGCCGAGCGCCAAGCAGCAGCCCTGATCGACGCGCTTCCCGGTTTGCGCCTCCGAGCCGCACGGCCGGTGAGGCTGTGCTAGCCGGAGTTCCCCAGGCGCGGTATCATTACTGGTACGAGATGCTCGATGGTGGGATCCGATATGCGAGGCCCGTGCGGCAGCGATCAGGGGTGGGAGGTCGGCACCTCCGTCCCGCGGCAGCCGCGCGGCACCAAGAGCGGAGGAGCGCAGTGAGCTCCCAGGCCGCCCTAGGGCTGCCTGTTCTCCTCCTCGAGGAGAACCTGCACCTGCGCCAGATCCTCGTGGAGGCGCTCCGGAGCCGCGGCCATGCGATTACCGTCTGCGAGGACGTCGAGACCGCGTGGGACGCATATCAGCACGAACATCACCCGATCGTCATCCTGGCCGTGCAGACCAAGCATGGCGACGGCCTGCAGCTGGCGGAGCGTATCCGCAAGCTCCCCGAGGGCCAGGGGAGCGTGATCATCTTGGTCGCCGGCCACAAGCCGGCTGAGCGTCTCCTGCCGCTTCTCGGCGTGGCGGACGACTGCCTGACGAGGCCGCTAAAGAGCGACTTCGTCGAGATGCGCATCGCCGCCGCCGAGCGCCTGGCCCGGGAGCGTGCGGAACGTAAGGCCAGCGAGGCCGAGCGGGAGCGCCTGAAAGAGAAGCTGGAGACCCTCCAGGCCTCGGCCGACGGGGAGCCCGCGGCGGGTCCGCCAGGCGAGCCAAGAGCTGCCTGGGCACAGCCCGCCACCGGTTTCCGCAGCCGGGTGCGGCGGATCGCCGCCTCCCTCGGGATCGTGGGCGAGGGGCGGGGAAGCGACAGCCACGCTGCAACAGGAGAGGCCCCACCTGCTCAGCCCGAACCCGACGAAGCCGTGGAGGATCTTGGGCCCGCCCTGGAGGAGCCTCCGGCGCCGGCGCCCCTTGACCAGCCGATCACGGTGATCCCGGAGGAGTTGGCGGGCGCTCCCGCGAGCGAGCCGCTCGAGCAGGGGATCACCGATGGCTGGTGGGACTGGCACCTCGCCGCCAACGCGGTCAACTTCAGCCCCCAGTGGAAGGCGATGCTGGGCTACCGACCACAGGAGCTCGTGGGCACTCCGGAGGAGTGGTTCAACCGCGTGCATCCCGAGGACCGCAGCCAGCTCAAGGCCGCAATCGACGCACATCTCGAAGGTCGCACCCCCCACATCGAGAACGAACACCGCATCGAGCGCAAGGATGGCTCTTTCGCCTCCATGCGCTGCCGCGCGCTGGCGTTCCGGGACAGCACGGGCAAGCCGGTGCGCATCACGGGATCCCACACCGACATCACGGAGCAACGAGCCTTCGAGGCACTCACCGGTCTGCCCAACCGGGCCAGCCTCATCGAGCGTCTCGGGCGGGCGCTCGAGCGGGCGCGGGCCGGCGACGGGAGCCTCTCGGCCGTGCTCTTCATGGACCTGGACCGCTTCAAGAACATCAACTACAGCCTCGGCCACCGCATCGGGGACCAACTGCTGAAGGCGGTCGCCGGGCGGCTGCGCTTGTGCCTGCGCGCCCAGGACGGCCCGGAGCGGCTCGGCACCACGGTCGCCCACGTGGGCGGCGACGAATTCGCAGTTCTCCTTGAGGGGATCAAAGAGGTGAACGACGCGGTGCGGGTCGCGAAGCGAATCCAGGACGAGCTGCAGGCGCCTTTCGATGTCGAGGGCCACGAGGTCTTCACCAGCACCAGCATCGGCATCGCCGTCAGCTCGCCCGAGTACGACCGCCCCGAGGACCTCATTCGCGACGCGGACACGGCGATGTTCCGAGCCAAGGCGCTCGGCAAGGCGAGCTACGTCGTGTTCGACACCGGCATGCACGTCCGCGCGGTCTCGCTGCTGAAGCTGGAGACGGAGCTGCGCCGAGCCGTGCAGCGCGAGGAGTTCCGCGTCCACTACCAGCCGATCGTCACGCTCGAGGACGGAAGGATCGCCGGCCTCGAGGCGCTGGTGCGCTGGCAGCACCCGGACGGCGAACTGTTGTATCCAAAAGACTTCCTGGCAGTGGCCGAGGAGACCGGCCTGATCATCGGCATCGACCGTCAGGTCGTGCGCGACGTGTGCAAGCAGCTGCGCTCGTGGACCGCGCAGTTCCGCAGGGCCACGCCGCTCACCGTGAGCGTCAACGTGTCGGGCGTCCAGTTTCTCAGGCCCGACATGATCGTGGAGATCGATCGCACGTTACGGAACTACGGGGTGTACGGCCACAGCCTGAAGCTGGAGATCACCGAGAGCGTGATCATGGAACACGCCCGCTACGCCGCCGACATGCTCCAACAGCTCAAGGCCCTCGACATCAAGCTCTCGATCGACGACTTCGGCACCGGCTATTCGTCGCTGTCCTACCTCCGGCGCTTCGAGATCGACACCCTCAAAGTGGACTTCTCGTTCGTGAGCCGCATCGACACCGACGAGGAGAGCTGGGAGATCATCCGCACCATCGTCACGCTGGGCAACAACCTGGGCAAGGACGTGGTCGCGGAGGGCATCGAGCGCGGCAAGCAGCGCGAGCTGCTGCTGGCGCTGCGCTGCAAGTACGGGCAGGGTTACTTCTTCTCAAGGCCCGTGGACGCCGAAGCCGCCACCGCCCTGCTCGCCGCAGACATGCGCGGCGAGAGCCTGCTCAAGATCCAGTGACTCGACCTGAAAAAGCGAGGGTCCCACGGTTTCCCGTGGGACTTTTCTACTTTCCGTCCGCGCCGCGGTGGCGGCGCCGACGGCCCATTGCCGGTGTGTGCCCCTGAAGAAAGCGAGGGCCCCACGGTTTCCCGTGGGACCCTCAATTTAATTCCCGGCAGTGACCTACTCTCCCAGACAGTTTCCCGCCAAGTACCATCGGCCCAGAGAGGCTTAACTTCCGTGTTCGGAATGGGAACGGGTGTTTCCCTCTCGGTATGGCCACCGGAAAAACTCACAAGACTCACAACTCAACTGGGCTCCCTCGCTGCACACGCGAAGAGAAAGGGTATGTATGGTCAAGCCGCACGGCCGATTAGTACGGGTCAGCTACACGCGTCGCCGCGCTTCCACCTCCCGCCTATCAAACTGGTCGTCTACCAGAGGCCTTTAGGGGCTTACGCCCGGGACACCTAATCTTGGAGTTGGCTTCCCGCTTAGATGCATTCAGCGGTTATCCGATCCGGACACAGCTACCCAGCGCTGCCGCTGGCGCGACAACTGGTACACCGGAGGTCCGTACGTCCTGGTCCTCTCGTACTAAGGACATCTCTCCTCAAGTGTCCTCCGCCCACACCAGATAGGGACCGAACTGTCTCGCGACGTTCTAAACCCAGCTCACGTACCGCTTTAATCGGCGAACAGCCGAACCCTTGGGACCTGCTTCAGCCCCAGGATGCGATGAGCCGACATCGAGGTGCCAAACCCCGCCGTCGATGTGAACTCTTGGGCAGGATCAGCCTGTTATCCCCGGCGTACCTTTTATCCGTTGAGCGACGGCCCTTCCATACGGGACCGCCGGATCACTAAGCCCGACTTTCGTCCCTGCTCGACTTGTAGGTCTCGCAGTCAAGCTCCCTTGTGCCTTTGCACTCTCCGGCTGGTTTCCAATCAGCCTGAGGGAACCTTTGGGCGCCTCAGTTACACTTTGTGAGGCGACCGCCCCAGTCAAACTACCCACCTGCCATTGTCCCCGGGCCGGCTTCACGGCCCTAGGTTAGAACCTCAGAGCAGCAAGGGTGGTATCTCACCGACGGCTCCACCGAAGCTGACGCCCCGGCTTCACAGCCTCCCACCTATTCTGCACATACAGCACCAGGGTCCAGTGACAAGTTGTAGTAAAGGTGCACAGGGTCTTTCCGTCTTGGTGCGGGTAACCGGCATCTTCACCGGTACTTCAAATTCGCTGAGCCCCCCGCGGAGACAGCGCCCAGATCGTTTCGCCTTTCGTGCAGGTCGGAACTTACCCGACAAGGAATTTCGCTACCTTAGGACCGTTATAGTTACGGCCGCCGTTTACCGGGGCTTCAGTTCAGAGCTTCGCCTTGCGGCTGACCCCTCCCCTTAACCTTCCGGCACCGGGCAGGCTTCACACCCTATACGTCCGCTTGTGACGTTTGCAGAGTGCTGTGTTTTTAGTAAACAGTCGCCTGGGCCTTTTAACTGCGACTTCCCACCGCTTCGACCGCGAAGATCTACACGGTGAGAAGCACACCTTCTCCCGAAGTTACGGTGTTATTTTGCCGAGTTCCTTCACGGGGGATCACTCAAGCGCCTCGGGATACTCTCCCTGCCTACGTGTGTCCGTTTCCGGTACGGTCACCCTGCCCTCTCCTTAGAGGTTTTTCTCGGCAGCGTGGAATCAGTCGCTTTGTGCCCATACGGGCTCGAGATCACGTCTCGGCGTTAACGGGGCGGCGGATTTGCCTACCACCCCCGCCTACACGCTTCAAACTGCACATCCAATGGCAGTCCGACCTATCCTTCTGCGTCACCCCATCGTGATAACGAGGACAAGGTGGTGCAGGAATTTTGACCTGCTTCCCATCGGCTACGCCGTTCGGCCTCACCTTAGGGACCGACTAACCCTGAGCGGATTGACCTTGCTCAGGAAACCTTAGGCTTCCGGCGAGCAGAGTTCTCATCTGCTTTATCGCTACTTATGCCGGCAGAGTCACTTCCATGCAGTCCACCAGTCCTTACGGTCTGACTTCATCCCACATGGAACGCTCCCCTACCAACTCCAGGACCCGCAGGCCCTGAAGATCCGCAGCTTCGGTGGACAGCTTGAGCCCCGTTGAATTTTCGGCACAGGATCGCTAGACCAGTGAGCTATTACGCTTTCTTTAAAGGATGGCTGCTTCTAAGCCAACCTCCTGGATGTCCCAGCA
>Ga0315279_10005995_pt1 | contig 15508 bp, 14 predicted proteins | sample YL17G06_20_MG_FD_203694 | JGI IMG/M metagenome (GOLD analysis project Ga0315279, IMG submission 203694) | Sediment microbial communities from Yellowstone Lake, YNP, Wyoming, USA - YL17G06_20 | ecosystem: Environmental > Aquatic > Freshwater > Lake > Sediment | place: USA: Wyoming | collected... | reverse complement strand
CATCCGGGCCCTGCGCGAGATGAATATGGCGCCCTCCAAAAGGATTGCCGTGCTGATCAATTCCTCCGAGGAGGCCGGCTGTCCGGAGGCCGATGAACTGATCAGGGCCGAGGCCCGTTCAGCGTCGGTCGTCTTGTGTCTGGAGCCGGCCTTGCCGGGCGGCGCCCTCAAGATCCAGCGCAAGGGCCGGCTGGTCCTGCGCCTGGAAACGACCGGCCGTTCGGCCCACGCCGGCCATCCCGAAAAGGGCGTCAACGCCATCGGCGAGCTGATGGTCCAATTGAAAAAGCTTTCGGCCCTGCGCTCCAAGGATGTGTCCTTGAATATCGGTTTGATCGGCGGTGGGGAAAAAGCCAACATCGTCGCCGATAAGGCCTGGGCCGTCCTGGATTGGCGGTTCTGGACGACGGCCCAACGCGACAAGATCCTGGCTTCGGTCAAGGCCCTGACGCCGGCCGCGCCGGGGGCCCGCGTCAAGAACCTCACGGAAAGCCAGACCCCGCCGATGGAAAAAACCGCCGCTTCGACCCGCCTTCTGGAAGCGGCCCGGGAGATCGCCGCCGGGCTCGGCCAGACGCTCACCGCCGGGAAGACGGGAGGCGGATCGGATGCTTCCCTCGCCGCCGGGCTGGGGCGGCCGACGCTGGACGGCCTGGGTCCGGACGGGGACGGCATCCACGCCGATCACGAGCACATCTTGCGGCCCTCCCTGGTCGAGCGGGCCGCCCTCCTGACCGAGCTGATGCGGCGCTTGTGATTGACAAACGTTTTTTTTCTGTACTATTCTAGGGACGAATGGAATCATCGCGGGAAGGAAAAGGGGCATTTGTCTCGATTCCGACCGCCGGCTTTCAGGAGGAATCATGATCAAAAAGTATTACCTGTTGTCTCCCGGACCGACCCCCGTTCCGGAAAATGTGCTGGCCGCGGCGGCCGAGCCGATCATCCATCACCGCACCCCGGAGTTCTCCAAAATCTTCATGGAGACGACCGAGGGGCTGAAGATGGTTTTCGGCACGAAGGAAGACGTTTTCATCCTGACCTCCTCCGGCACCGGGGCCATGGAGGCCGCCGTGGTCAATACCTTGTCGCCTGGCGACAAGGTATTGACCGTCAATGCCGGTAAATTCGGCGAACGGTGGGGCAACATTTGCAAAGCCTACGGCATAGCCTTCAAGGAAATCGTGGTCGAATGGGGCAAGAATTACACCAAGGACCAGCTCGAAGCCGAACTCAAGGCCAACCCCGGCGTCAAGGCCGTCTTCTGCCAGCTCTCCGAAACGTCGACCGGCGCCATCTTCGACATTAAGGGCTTCGGCGAGGTCGTCGCTAAGACCGAGGCCATCCTCGTCGTCGACGGCATCTCCGGCACCGGGGCGACCCCCTGTCCGATGGACGAATGGAACATCGATATCATGGTCTCAGGCAGCCAGAAGTCCTTCATGATCCCCCCGGGGCTGGCTTATATCGCCTTCAGCCCCAAGGCCTGGAAGCTCGTCGAGACGGCCAAATGCCCGAAGTTCTATTTCGACGCCAAGAAGGCCAAGAAGAACCTGCTGGACAAGACGACCCCCTGGACCCCCGCCATCTCCCTGGTCATCCAGCAAAAAAAAGCGCTGGACATCATCGCCGGGATGGGGCTGGAGAAACTCTTCGCCCATCACCGCATCCTGGGCGACGCCACGCGCGCCGGGGTCAAGGCCCTCGGCCTCGAGCTCCTCTCCGAGCGGCCCGGAAACATCCTGACCGCGGTCAAGACCCCCGCCGGCGTGGAAGGCGGCAAGATCGTCAAGACCATGCAGAGTAAGTACATGGCCTACATCGCCGGCGCCCAAGACCCGATGAAGGGCAAGTTCTTCCGCATCGCCCATCTCGGCTACATGGGCGGGTTCGACATCATCACCGCCCTGACGGCCCTGGAGATGACCCTGGCCGACCTGGGCTACAAATTCGAGCCCGGCGCCTCGATCAAGGCCGCCGAGCCCGTCCTCCGGGAGAGCTGGTCATGAAAAAGATCCTCATTGCCGATTCGCTGGACAAAGAGGCCGTCGAGCAGCTGCAGGCCGTTCCCGGCTTCGAAGTCACGGTCAAGACCGGCCTCGACGAGGCCGGCCTGGTCCGCCTCGTCCCCGGCTTCAACGCCGTCGTCGTGCGCAGCGCCACCAAGATCACCAAGCCCGTCATCGACGCCTCCCGGGGCCTGGACATCATCGTCCGGGCCGGCATCGGCCTGGACAATGTCGATGCCGCCGCGGCCAAAGCCAAGGGCATCCAGGTGGCCAACACGCCCTCGGCCACGACCATTTCGGTGGCCGAACATGCCTTCGGCCTGATGCAGGGCGCGGTCCGCCAGCACGGCCGGGCCAACACCACCATGAAACAGCACAAGTGGGAGAAAAAGTCCCTGCACGGCACCGAGCTCTACGGCAAGACGCTGGGCCTCATCGGGGCCGGCCGCATCGGCCTGGCCCTGGCCGAGCGGGCCGTCGCCTTCGGCATGACCGTGCTGGCCTACGATGTCGTGCCCATCAAGACGAGCCTGGCCGTCAAGCAGGTCTCCCTGGACGAGCTGCTGGCCAAAGCCGATGTTTTCTCCCTCCACGTGCCCAGGACCCAGGGACCGATCCTGGGGCCGGCCGAGTTCGCCAAGATGAAGAAGGGCGCCGTCCTGGTGAACGCGGCGCGCGGCGGTGTCGTGGATGAGAAAGCTCTGCTCGAGGCCCTCAACAACGGCACCGTCAAGGCCGCCGCCCTGGACGTCTTCGACAAGGAGCCGCCCGAGGACTGGACGCTGGTCGACCACCCCAACGTCACGGCCTCCCCGCACATCGGGGCCCAGGCTGAGGAAGGGCAGAAACGGGCCGGCCTGGAAGTCGTCCGGATCCTGAAAGAAAAACTGGCTTAGCCGCCGGGATCGATTCATCCGCGGGCCGGGGAATCTCCGATTCTTCGGCCCTTCCTTTTTGCAAAGATGAAATGCCCCGAGCCCTTTGATCGGAATAGTATTTTCGGGACGTTTGTTTTAGAATAAAGGTTCTGAGTTCCGTCCGCATGAAAGAGAGAACGCGCCATGGTCTACTTCGATAACAATGCCACGACCCCGCTCGATCCGGCGGTCGCGGCCAAGATGACGGCCTTCCTGCCGGCGAACTTCGGCAATCCCTCCTCCCTCTACCCCATCGGCCGCCAGGCCAAGGAAGCCTTGACCGAGGCCCGCGAGCACGTGGCCCGTTCGATGGGGGCGCAGAAAGGCGACATCATCTTCACCGGCTCGGGCACCGAGGCGGACAACCAGGCCATCCTCGGCGTCCTGGATGCGATTCCCGAAAAAAAAGAGTTCGTCACGACGACGATTGAACATCCGGCCATCCAGGAAACGGCGGTCTATCTCGAACGCTACGGCCATCGCGTCACCTACGTCCCGGTCGACAAGACCGGGCTCCTCGACCTCGACGCGCTCCGCGATGCCGTAACGCCGCAGACAGCGCTGGTCTCGGTCATGCACGCCAACAACGAGATCGGCACCATCCAGCCCATCGCGGAGATCGCCGAGATCGCCCATGAAAAGGGCGCGCTCGTCCATACCGACGCCGTCCAGTCGTACGGAAAAATCGCCTGGAACGTCGAGGACCTGGGGGTCGACCTGCTGACCGTGTCCGCGCACAAGATCTACGGCCCCAAGGGTGTGGGCGCCCTTTACTTCAAGCGGGGCACGCCGCTCCGCCCCTTCCTCCACGGCGGGCACCAGGAGCGCGGGTTCCGCGCCGGCACGGAAAACACCGCCGGCATCGTCGGCTTCGGCGAAGCGGCCCGCATTCTGCCGGCCAAGATGACCGAGGACATGCCCCGCTTGGAACGCCTCGCGGCGCGCCTGCGCCAGGGTTTGGAGACGAAGATCCCCAAAATCCATTTTAACGGCCATCCCGACCTGCGGGTCCAGACGACGCTCAGCTACGCTTTCCTGGGCCTGGAAGCCGAGGCCATCCTGCTCGGACTGGCCACCCGGGACGTCTGCGTGTCGACGGGATCGGCCTGCAGCGAGGATTCGGACGAGGTCTCGCACGTCCTCAAGGCCATCGGACTCAAGCCGGAATTCGCCCGCTCGACGATCCGGATGTCGCTGGGGCGTTTCAACACGGATGCGGACGTGGATTTTGTCCTGGAGATTCTGCCCGAGATCACGGCCAAATTGCGCGCCATCTCGGCCTGGGACCCGGACGAGGACGAGGTCTGACATGACCATTCTGGAATGGGCCAAGACCCGGATCGTACTTCTGGACGGCGGCCTGGGGTCGGAATTGATGAAGCGGGGCCTTCCCCAGGGGACCACGCCCGAACTCTGGAACGTCGAGCATCCGGACGCCGTGCGCGGCGTCCACGGCGATTATTACGAGGCCGGCGCGGACGCCGTCTCGACCAATTCGTTCGGGGCCAGCCGCCTCAAGCTCGAAGGGCTCGGTCTGGCCGAGCGGTGCCTGGAACTGAACCGGGCCGCGGCCGCCAACGCCGCGGCAGTCCGGCCGGCAGGGCGGTTCGTCGGCGGGAGCATGGGGCCGACCGGCAAATTTCTCAAACCGCAGGGGGAATACACGGAACGCGACTTCGAGGACTCGTTCGCCGAGCAGGCCCGCGGCCTGGCCGAGGGCGGAGCGGATTTCCTCATTCTGGAAACGTTTTTCGATCTGCGCGAAGCCCTCTGCGGATTATGGGGGGCGAAAAAATCGGCGCCCCGGCTGCCCGTTTTCGTGACCCTGACCTACAACAAAACCAAACGGGGCTTTTTCACCCTGATGGGCGACGGGCCGGCGGCGGCGGCCGCCGCGCTGGAGAAAAACGGGGCGGCAGCCGTCGGCGCGAACTGCACGCTGACCAGCGCGACGATGATCGACCTGGCCGCGGAGCTCCGCCGGGCGACGGCCCTCCCGATCATCGTCCAGCCCAACGCCGGCCAGCCCGAGATCGGCGAAGACGGAAGCACGATCTACGTCCAGACGCCCGAGCAGTTCGCCGCGGACATGGTCCGGATCGCCGGGGCCGGGGCGAATTTCGTCGGAGGCTGCTGCGGCACTACGCCCGACTTCATCCGCCGGCTGGCGGAGCGCCTGGCCCGCTAAGCGGACGCGCCGCGATCCGGAGCCGGAGGAGATAGGTCCGCCGGACCCGGAGAAAGAATTCCCAGTACCCCTCGCCGCGAAAGTCCGGGTAGGTCCACTCCAGCACGCGGATGCCGTCCTTGGCGAAGAGAAACTCGAGATGGGCGTAAATCCCCTGTCCCAGCGGGACGCGATGGGAAAAATCCTTGGCTGTGGCCATGATCAGGGCGGCCGAAGTGAGGTAGCCGGGGTCGAGGTTGACGACCCTTACCTTCGTCCCGAAATCCGCGGCCAACTCGGCTTCGAGCGCGTTTGTCTCGACCTTGATGTCCGGCAGCTTGGTGGGCTCGATGAGCGCTTCGAAGCTGAGGAAGCCCCTCCGCAGGTCGATCCCCATGTGCGGAGCGTAGTACGCGGTACCGGGGAACGACAGGCGGGGGCTGCGGTCGTCGACCGGTCCATACGCGGCGGCCAGCCGCTCCTCGGCCCGGGCGAACTGGTCCTCCCGGGCGGCGATGATGCCGCACACCAGTTTGACCGGCGCAAACGGCTTGATCTCGGCCATGCCTCCACCATAAAGGAATCGGCCGTTCAATTCAACGCCCCCGGGCCAAATTGATTTTGACCGGTCGATCCCCTATAATGGATGGAAATTTCCCAAGGATGGCTGCCATGAAATGGGTCTATATCGAAGATATCGCCGCGCACAAGGACCAGGATGTTGAAATCCGGGGGTGGGTCTACAACAAGACGTCCATGGGCAAGGTCCGCTTCATCCTTGTCCGCGACGGCACGGGCCTCATCCAGGCCACGGCCTTCAACAAGGACGAAAACAATCCCCTCTTCGCCGCCTTCGATCGCTTGACCCAGGAATCGTCCCTGATCGTCCGCGGCCGGGTGCGCGAGGACAAGCGGGCCCCCGGCGGGCACGAGCTGACCCTGACCGAGATCGAAATCATCCAGATCGCCCAGGACTATCCCATCACGCCCAAGGAGCATTCGACGCCCTTCCTGATGGAGCACCGCCATCTCTGGCTCCGCTCGCGCAAACAGCATGCCGTCCTGCGGGTCCGGGCCGAAGTCATCAAGGCCATCCGCGATTTCTTCGACGATCGCGGCTTCCGCCTCATGGATACCCCGATCCTGACGCCCAGCGCCTGCGAGGGAACGACGACGCTGTTCGAGACCAAGTACTTCGACCAGGCCGCCTACCTCAGCCAGAGCGGACAGCTTTACAACGAGGCCACGGCGGCCGCGTTCGGCAAAGTCTACTGCTTCGGACCGGCCTTCCGGGCCGAGAAATCCAAAACCCGGCGCCACCTGATCGAATTCTGGATGGTCGAACCCGAGGTCGCCTTCGCCGTGCTCGAGGATACGATCGAGCTGGGCACGGACCTCATCCTGTTCATCGTCGAGCGCGTCCTGGCCAAACGGCGGGCCGAGCTCGAGGAAAACGAGCGCGACCCCAAGCCGCTCGAAGCGCTGGCCAAGCCGTTCCCCCGGTACATGTACGATGCGATCGTCCCCATCCTCCGCGAGAAAGGATCGCCGATGAGCTACGGCGACGATTTCGGCGCGCCCGAGGAATCACTCCTGTCCTCCTTGTCCGCGAACCCCGTCCTGATCACCCATTTCCCGGCCAAGATCAAGGCCTTCTACATGCAGCCCGACGCCCAACGTCCCGACCTGGCCCTGGGTGTGGACTTCATGGCCCCGGAAGGCTACGGCGAGGTCATCGGCGGCGGCCAGCGCATTCACGACTTGGCCCTGCTCGAAGAGCGCATCAAGGAACAAAACCTGCCCCGCGAAGCCTACGAGTGGTACCTGGACCTGCGCAAATACGGGTCCGTCCCCCACGCCGGCTTCGGCATGGGCGTCGAACGCATGGTGTCCTGGATGTGCGGAATCAAACACATCCGCGAGACGATCCCTTTCCCCCGCCTGCTGTACCGGATCTATCCCTGACCTGGTCCCGGTTTCCATGCCCCAACCGGCCATCGCCCTGATCACCTTCGGCTGCGCCAAGAACCTGGTCGACAGCGAGGTCATGCTCGGCTATCTCGGCACCGGAGGATACCATTTCGTCAAAGACCCCGCGCAAGCCGATATCATCGTCTTGAACACCTGCGGATTCATCCAGCCCTCCAGGGATGAAGCCGATCAGGCCATCCAGGAAGCGTTGGCCCAAAAAGCGAAACGCGGGGTGCGGGTCATCGTCACCGGTTGTTACGCCGAGCGGGACCGCGGGCTTCTGGCCGCCAGATATCCCGCCGTCGACGCCTGGATCGGAGTCAAGGATTTCGACAAGATTCGGGCCGTAGTCGAGGGCCAGCCCTTTCGCCCCGGAGAACGGACCTTCCTCTATGGGCATGAATCGCCGCGCGTCCTGTCCACGCCGCGCGGCTGGGCCTACCTGAAGGTCTCCGAAGGCTGTTCCCACGATTGCACTTTTTGCGCCATCCCCCTGATCAAGGGGCGCTACCGGTCCCGCCCGGCTTCCTCCATTGTCGAGGAAGCCCGGCGGCTGGCCGAAGGAGGAGTCCGAGAGATCGTCCTGATCTCCCAGGACACGACGTTCTTCGGCCGGGACAAGGGACGTTCGAACGGCCTGGCCCGGCTTCTCCTCGACCTGGCCGAGATTCCCGACCTGCGCTGGGTGCGTTTCCTTTACGGCTATCCCGAGGAAATCACGGACGCCCTCTTGGATGCCATGAACCATCCCAAGATCTGCCGCTATCTCGACATTCCCTTTCAGCATGCCGACCCGGGCATCGTCAGACGCATGGGGCGGTCCGTGCCGGGTGGGCGCGCTCTCCATCTCCTCGATCAAATCCGGGCCCGGCTGCCGGGCGCGGTTGTGCGCACGTCCCTCATCGTCGGATTTCCCGGCGAGGGCCGCCGGGAGTTCGCGGCCCTGGAATCGTTTGTCCGCTCGGCCCGTTTCGATCACCTGGGGATTTTCGCCTACTCCCGCGAAGAAGGAACGACGGCCTTCGGGCTGGGCGATCCCGTTCCGGCGGCGGCCAAAGAGCGCCGCCGGGCCCGGATCCTGGAAATCCAAGCCGGACTCGCGGCGAAAGCCCAGGCCGGGCGCGTCGGCCAAGTGCTCGAGGTCCTGATCGAGGGTTCTTACGAACGCAGCGACCGGCTCCTTGTCGGGCGGACCCGATTTCAAGCCCCCGAAGTGGACGGCGTCGTCTTCGTCGAGCGCCCCGGCGGCTGGGACCCGGCCGGAGAGCCGCTCCGCTCGGTTGAAATCGTCGCCGCGGATGTGTATGATCTGCAAGGGCGGTTCGTCGCCTGAACCCATTCGGGCCCGGCGGAAAGAGTGGATCCCATCATGAACGCGTTGGCCAAGGTCGTGTCCACGTTCGGCGGAGCCGGATATTTTCCGGTCGCTCCCGGAACGTTCACCAGCCTGATCGCCGCCCTCCTCTACCGCTTCCTGCTGGTCCGGGCTCCCGGACTCATCGCCGCCGCCGTCATCGCCGCCGTTTACTTTCTGGGCGTGGCCGCGGCCGGATCCTTCTCCCGCCGGCTGGGCGAACGGGACCCGGGCAAAATCGTCATCGACGAGGTCGTCGGCCAGTGGATCGCTCTTTTCCTGGTCCCGATGACGTGGCTCAATCTGGCCCTGGGATTTTTCTTGTTCCGCCTTTTCGACGTTTTAAAGCCCTTCGGCATCCGTTCCGTGGAAAAGCTTCCCGGAGGCTGGGGCATCATGACCGACGACGTCGTCGCCGGGTCGGCCGCCCTTCTCCTCCTCCGTGTCTCCCTCATCATCCGATGAAGATCGAAATCATCGCCGTCGGTTCCGAACTCTTGACCCCGGACTTTCAAGACACGAACTCGCTCTTCCTGACCCGGCGCCTCAACGACCTCGGCTTCGCCGTCTCCCGGCGGACGATCGTCGGCGACCGGCCGGAGGAAATCATCCGGACCATCGCCTCCGCCCGACCCGGCGGCGACCTCATCGTCTTCAGCGGCGGCTTGGGGCCGACCGGGGACGACGTGACGCGCGACGCGGTGGCCGAATCACTCGGGCGCCGCCTGGTTTTTCGCCCCGATATCCTGGCCGGCATCGAGGAGCGGTTCGCCCGGCGCGGCCGGGCCATGCCCGAATCAAACCGCCGCCAGGCCCTCATCGTGGAGGGCGCCGAGGTCCTGGACAACCGCTACGGGACCGCACCCGGGCTCTGGATCGAAGAGGGCCCGACCCGGTTCGTCCTGCTGCCCGGACCGCCGCGCGAGTTTGAAGGCGTTTTCGAAGAACATGTCCGGCCGCGCTTGGCGGCTTGGCGAAGGGGCTTCGGCTCGCGGCGCATCCTGCGGACGACGGGTTTCACCGAATCCGAAGTCGAGGACCGCATCGCCGGACTGTATCCGCGGTCCGCCGATCTCCATCTGACCGTCCTGGCTTCGCCGGGCCAGATCGACCTCTACATCGCCTCATTTTCGGAGCGGTCGGAAGACGAAGCCTCGGCCGGGGCCGAGGCCCTGGCGTCCGCCTTGCGGGAGCGGCTGGGCGACGCCATCTACGGGGAAACACCCGACCCTCTGGAGAACGTCGTGGCCGGCCTCTTGAAAGAAGCCGGTAAGACCGTCGCCGCGGCCGAATCGTGCACGGGGGGCCTTCTCGCCCATCGTCTGACCAATGTTCCCGGGAGCTCGTCCTATTTCCTGGAGGGTTTCGTAGCCTACGGCAACGCGGCCAAGTCGCGGGACCTGGGCGTTCCCGCCGGCCTCATCGCCGTTTACGGCGCAGTCAGCGCGCCCGTGGCCGAGGCCATGGCCCGCGGCGCCCGCGAACGGGCCGGCAGCGATTTCGCCGTCGGCATCACCGGGATCGCCGGGCCATCAGGTGGAACGTCGGACAAACCCGTCGGGCTGGTTTTCATCGCCCTGGCCGGCCCCGGCCCTTCCGTCACGGCCCGCCAACTTTTTTTCGGCCAACGCGAATTTGTAAAATTCCAATCCAGCCAGAAGGCGCTCGACATGCTGCGCCGGGCCTTGCTGGATGCATTTTAGGAGTTCACCGCCATGCGCGCGTTCATCGCCATCGATCTCGATCCGGCCATCAAGGCGACCTTGTCCGATTTCATCAAGGGCTTGAAGAAGATCAACGACCGGGACGTCAGCTGGGTCCGCGAGAACGCCCTCCACCTGACGATCAAATTCCTGGGCGAAATCAAGGACGGCTACTTGGATTCGATCACGACCTTCCTCGGCGAAATCATCCGCTCCGTCCAATCGTTCCCCTTGGTCCTCAAGGGCACGGGGTTTTTTCCGGCCAACCCGCGGGCCATCCGCGTTCTCTGGGTCGGCGTCTTCGAGCAGCCGACGTTGATGGGACTTCAACGCGAAATCGACTTCCGCCTGCAAACGCAGGGCTTCCCGGCGGAAAACATTCCCTTTCACCCCCATTTGACCCTGGGCCGGGTGAAAGCGCCGAAAAAACTCCGCGACATCCTGGCCGAGCTCGAGCGGCACCAGTATTCCGCCTTCGGCCAGATGAGCGTCAACCGGATCAAGCTTTTTGAAAGCCGCCTGAAGCCGAGCGGGGCCGAATACTCCGTTCTGGGCGAGTTCCCCCTGTCATGACTCCCCTGGCGGCCCGCCTCCTCTTGGCCGCAGCGTCCTACCTGCTGGGCGCGTTTCCCACCGGGTACCTACTGTTCCGAACCAGCGAACGGAAGGACATCCGGAGCTTCGGCAGCGGAGCGACCGGGGCGACCAACGTCCTGCGCTTGAAGGGTTGGCGGCTGGCGATCCCGGTCGCCGTGATCGACGTCGCCAAAGGATTCCTCCCGGCTTTCCTCGCCGCCCGGATTTTTTCCGACCCTGTTTTTTCCGCGGTGTGCGCCTTCCTGGCCGTGGCCGGACATTGTTTCCCCGTCTATATCGGTTTTCAAGGAGGCAAAGGCGTGGCCCCGGCGGCGGGCGCCATGTTCGCCCTGGCCCCCCTGGCGGCGGCGGGCTGTCTGGCCGTATTCATCGGGGCGGTGTCCCTGACCCGCTATATTTCCCTCGGATCGATCCTGGCCGCGCTGGCCTTTCCGCCGTTCCTCCTGCTCCTCGGCGCGCCCGGACCTTTCATTCTCTGGACGCTCCCCCTCGTCGCGATCATTTGGATCCGGCACGCCGCCAACATCGGGCGGTTGATCCGGGGACGGGAGCGCAAATTCGGAGAAAAGGCGGCCATCACACCATGAATGCGGGAGTCATCGGAGGAGGCAGCTGGGGATCAGCGTTCGCCTTGTATCTCGGGCGGTTGGGCTTTCCGACGCGGCTTTGGATCCGCGAGGCCGACATTTTCCAATCGGCCTGTCGCGACCGGGAAAATCCGGTTTTTTTGCCCGGCCACAAATTTCCGGCCGAGGTGACGTTTCATCACCTTCTCGACGAGGCGGTCGAGGGGGCCGACATGATCTTCATCGCCGTCCCCTCCTCGTTCTGCCGGAAGATCTACGCCCATATCGGGCCGCACCTGGGTCCCGGCCAGGCGGTCATCAGCCTGACCAAGGGCGTGGAGAAGAAGACTCTGATGCGCATGAGCGAGATCATGGCCGAGGTCTTTCCGGGCCGCCCGCTCGGCGTCCTGTCCGGGCCCAGTTTTTCCAAGGAAGTGGCCGAGGGCCACCCGACCGCCCTGGTCCTGGCCTCGATCGAAGACGAACTGTCCCGGCGGATCCAGCATCTCCTGTCGGGCCTCAGCCTGCGCATTTATACCACCCGCGACGTCGTCGGCGTCGAACTGGCCGGCGCCTTGAAAAACGTCATCGCCATCGCCGCGGGGATCTCGGACGCCCTGCACTTCGGTCACAATTCCCGGGCCTCGCTGATGACCCGCGGCCTGGCCGAGATCACCCGGCTTGGGCTCCAGCTCGGCGCCCAACGGAAAACGTTTTCCGGGCTGGCCGGAATCGGCGACCTGGTCCTGACCTGCACCGGACACCTCAGCCGCAACCGGCAGGTCGGTATGGAAATCGGCCGGGGCCGGCGCCTCTCCGAGATCGTCGCCGAAATGCGCATGGTCGCCGAAGGCATCCCGACGACCCTGTCCGCTTATCAACTGGGCCTCCGCGAGGGCGTCGAGATGCCGATCATCGAACAGGTTTTCCAGATTCTCTATCGCAAGAAAGACCCGCGCAAAGCCCTGACCGACCTGATGTCGCGGGGTCTCAAGGACGAATAAACGACCCGCCGGCGCCGGCGCCGGTTCGCTTCGCCGACCGGACGAAATCCGGCCGCGAGTTCCTTTCCGCGAGCAGGTCGTTTATAATGAGGTCGGCATCATCCCACTCTCGAGGTTGGAATGAAAAATAAAACCGCTCTCCTCCTCATCGCCATCGCCGCCATCGCCGCCTGCACGACGGCCGAACAGCGCCTGGCCGCGCAGCGCGATCAAGATCCCCAATACCAATATGAAAAAGCCGTCGTCTGCATGAATGCAAGTTTGACCGACGAGGCGCTGAAGTATCTGGCCCTCGCCCTCTCCCTGGATCCGAACCATTATCGGGCGCTCAATCTGCGCGGCCTGGCCTTGTTGATGAAAGGCAGCCTGGCCGAGGCCACGGCATCCTTCGAGAAGTGCGTCCAGTTGGCCCCCGCATTCTCCGACGGGTACAACAATTTGGGCACGGCCCTTCAGGAAAAGGGCGATGCGGCCGGAGCGGAGGCCGCCTTCCGCCGGGCCTTCGAGATCGACGCGAATTACAACGCCAGTTTCAACCTGGCCAAGATTTTCTACCAGCTTGGCAAGCTCGACGAGGCCCTGGACTACGTCCAGCGCTCCCTCCGCAAGTTCCCCCGCTCCCTGCTGGCCCTCAATCTCCAGGGGCTCATTCTGGAATCGCAGAACAAGCTCGATGAGGCCATCGCCAGCTACGAGGCCGCCCTCCATATCGTCGCCGACGAGCCCAACGTCCTGTTCAATCAGGCGGTCGCCTACTACAAGAAAAACGATTACGAGAAAACCAAATCCCTGATGGAAAAGGTCCAGCGGCTGCTGCGGGAAAAGCCCTCGGCCAACCCGGCCCAGGACGCCGAGTTGAAGAAGCGGATCGAAGAAGTCCTACGGCGGATCGCCAAGTAGAACAAGCCGGCGGGGCGGTCCGCGGCCCAGCCGAGGTCAGGTCCCCTCTTCCCAGTCGGCCAGGTACTTCTTCTGTACCGGGGTCAGCTTGTCGATGGAGACGCCCATCGTGGCCAGCTTGAGGCGGGCGATCTCCCGGTCGATCTCCAGAGGCACGGAATAGACCTTATTTTCCAGGGACGCGGCGTTTTGGATCATGTGGGCAACGGCGAGGGCCTGGTTGGCGAAGCTCATGTCCATGACCATGGCCGGATGGCCCTCGGCGGCGGCCAGGTTGAGCAGGCGGCCTTCGCCCAGCAGGTAGATTTTGCGGCCGTTCCTCAGGCTGAATTCCTCGACGAAATCCCGGATGATCTTGCGGCTCTTGGACAGTCCGGCCAGGGCGGGGATGTCGAGTTCGACGTTGAAGTGGCCGGAATTGGCCACGATCGCGCCGTCCTTCATGGCCTGGAAATGCTTCTTGGCGATGACGTTCTTGTTGCCGGTCACGGTGATGAAGACGTCGCCGATCTTGGCCGCTTCGGCCATGGGCATGACGTCGTAGCCGTCCATCAGCGCTTCGATGGCCTTGAGCGGGTTGATCTCGGTGATGATGATCCGGGCGCCGGCGCCCTGGGCCCGCAAAGCCAGGCCGCGGCCGCACCAGCCGTAGCCGGCGACGACGAATTTCAGCCCGGCGATCAACACGTTGGTCGCCCGCAGCAGCCCGTCCAGGGTGCTCTGGCCGGTTCCGTAGCGATTGTCGAAGAAATGCTTGGTCTGGGCGTCGTTGACGGCGATGATGGGATAGCGGAGAACGCCGCCGCGGGCCATGCTCTTCAGGCGGATGACGCCGGTCGTCGTTTCCTCGGTGCCGCCGATGATGTGTTTGAGCAGTTCCTGGCGCTTGGTGTGCAGGATCGTAACCAGGTCGGCGCCGTCGTCCATCGTCACGTGGGGAGCGTGGCCGAGCGATTGATGGATGTGCTTGTAGTAAGTCTTGTGATCCTCGCCCTTGATGGAAAAGGTCGGAATCTTGTCGAACTTGACCAGGGCCGCGGCCACGTCGTCCTGGGTGCTGAGCGGATTGGAGGCCGTCAGCCGGACGTCGGCGCCGCCGATCTTGAGGGTCTGAATCAGGTTGCCCGTCTCGGCCGTGACGTGGAGACAGGCGGCGACGCGGACGCCCTTGAGCGGCTTGTCCTTGGCGAACTGGGCCCGGATGGCCCGCAGGACGGGCATGAAGCGGGCCGACCACTCCATCCGCAGTTTCCCTTTATGAGCCAGGTTCAGGTCTTTGACGTCGAATTCCATAGCCATCTCCTTGGCCAGCGGGGCGCCGGCCGTTTTACAATCCGGCTTCCCGCTTGAGGGTCGCCGCCAGGTCCGTCCGCTCCCAGGTGAACTCGGGCTCGGTCCGGCCGAAGTGGCCAAAGGCCGCCGTCTTCTTGTAGATCGGCCGCTTCAGATCGAGGTGCTTGATCATGCCCTTGGGGGTGAGCGGGAAGTGGGCCCGGATGAGGGCCTTGATCCTGTCCTCAGATATTTTGGCCGTGCCGAAGGCATCGAGCATCAAGGAGACGGGCTCGGCAACGCCGATGGCGTAGGCGAACTGGATCTCGAACCGGTCGGCCAAGCCGGCGGCGACGACGTTCTTGGCCACGTAGCGGGCCATATACGAGCCGGAGCGGTCGACCTTGGAGGGGTCCTTGCCGGATAAGCATCCGCCTCCGTGGCTGCCCACTCCGCCGTAAGTGTCCACGATGATCTTGCGGCCGGTCACGCCGGTGTCGGCGATGGGACCGCCCTGTTCGAAGCGGCCCGTGCCGTTGATGAAGAACTTGGTGTTCTTGTCCATCATGGACGCCGGGACGACCTCATTGATAACCAGGCGGCGGATGTCGTCGCGCAAGTCGCCCATCTTGACCTCGGCGTCGTGCTGGGCGGCCATGACGACGGCCTCGACCCGCTTGGGGACGTCGCCCTCGTATTCGATCGTGACCTGCGACTTGCCGTCGGGGCGGAGGTACTTGAGGAGGTCCTGGCGGCGCACATCCGTCAGGCGGCGGACGAGCTTGTGGGCCAGCATGATGGGCATGGGCATGAGTTCTTCGGTCTCGCGGCAGGCGAAGCCGAACATCAGCCCCTGGTCTCCGGCGCCCTGTTCGTGGCCGTTCTTCTCGTCGACGCCCATGGCGATGTCGGGCGACTGCTCATGGATCGTGGACAGGACGCAGCAGGTCTCCCAATCGAAGCCGTAATGGGCCCGCGTATAGCCGATCTCGCGAACGGTTTCGCGCACGATTTTCTGGAAATCGGAGTAGCCTTCGGTCGTGATTTC
>Ga0315279_10005994_pt1 | contig 15512 bp, 15 predicted proteins | sample YL17G06_20_MG_FD_203694 | JGI IMG/M metagenome (GOLD analysis project Ga0315279, IMG submission 203694) | Sediment microbial communities from Yellowstone Lake, YNP, Wyoming, USA - YL17G06_20 | ecosystem: Environmental > Aquatic > Freshwater > Lake > Sediment | place: USA: Wyoming | collected... | reverse complement strand
GCAGACTTGCCGTTAGCTATGACAGATTAGAGGAGATCCGATTAGGATTTCGACATTTGGCTTATGCCATGATCAATTTTCGTGTTACTTTCAATAGTTCTTAATTCTTACTCGCTACGAGTTCACTCTATGACATTCTACAAGTCTTTCTTGGATATAAGTTTTATAATCATTTATGTCATTCCATTTATCATCAAACGAATATTCTACGGAATTATCTCTCGTTTTCAGAGTTTGCCTTTTTTGAGTATTAAAAGGCGGATCTAGATATACCAAATCAACTGATTTATCAGCTATATTTTTCAATTCAAAAAGACAATCACCATGTAGTAACATAAACTCTGGTTTCTTTACAAATATGGTTCTTTGGGAATTAATGGGGAAACTTATGTTTATAATGGATTCCCGTTTTCACGGGAATGACACAAACGTAATCGTTGTCATTCCAGCGAAAGCTGGAATCCATCCTATGCAAGAATCATTCCCCCATAAAATACCAAAGATCCACAAATATTATGAATTTTATCAGCAACTTGATCTATTGAAAGTTCAGAAGTATCAATCCTATAATCAGCTTTGGCATAAAATTGCTCTCGTTCCCTTAATATCTCATTGATCTTACTAATCGGATCATCTACTTGAAGCAAGGGACGATGATCATATCCAGACGTACGTTGTAAAATCACCTCTGGACTTGCATATAGACAGAAAACTATACCCGAACTTTTGAGATTCTGCAAGTTTTTTTCCCTTTTAACCGCTCCTCCACCTGTTGCTATAACTTGTCGCTCAAGTTTTGAAACTCTCTCTATGATACTGGATTCTAAATCACGAAAATAATCTTCACCCATTTTCGAGAATATATCAGATATGATCATTCCGCTGTCCTTTTCGATCAAGTCATCAGTATCTACAAAAGTCATTCCTAGCATTTCTGCAAGTCTAATTCCAACGGAAGTTTTTCCAGTTCCCATGAAACCTATCAGAACTATATTTCTATCTGCTTTCATATCACTCATTTCAGATACTCGCCACGTAATCCATATAAGCCTTAAAATTTTGCTTCATCTCAGAAATATTATCCCCGCCAAACTTTTCGATTACCGCATTAGCTACTTCTATGGCAACCATAGCTTCCCCCACTATACCAGCCGCAGGAACAGCGCAAACGTCTGATCTCTCTTTTGTAGCAAGGAATGGTTCTTTTGATACGAAATCAACAGATTTCAAAGGGTTCATCAAAGTTGGGATAGGTTTCATCACTGCTTTTATAACAATATTTTCACCATTAGTTATTCCACCTTCAAGCCCGCCAGCATTATTCGTCTTGCGATAGAACCCGATCCCGGACTCGTAATATATCTCATCATGCACTTGTGAGCCTTTTCGCCTTGCTGATTCAAAACCAAGCCCAAATTCAACGCCTTTAATCGCTGGTATGCTCATCAGTGCATAAGCTATCCTTGCATCTAATCTGCGATCCCAATGAACGTGACTGCCCAAACCCGTTGGAACATTAAAGACCATGACCTGAAATACGCCACCGATAGAATCTCCTGCATTTTTTGCAGAATCAATAGCTTGAATCATAAGTTTTTCTGCTTCAGAATCAGGACATCTCAAAGGCGAATTATCCAGCTTTTCCTGAAACTCTTTAAATCTTTCTTTTGAGAAAAAAATCTGCAAATTTTGTAAATCGTGTACTATATATTCACCGATCTGAATAACGAAACTTGTCACAAAGACGTTTATATCTTCAAGTATACGTTTTGCAACAGCCCCAACAGCGACCCTTGTTGCAGTCTCCCTTGCACTGGCACGCTCAAGGATATTTCTTAAATCCTTATGATGATATTTAATTCCACCTGCAAGGTCAGCATGACCCGGACGAGGTTTTGTTATCGCAACAAAATCATGTCTATCGCTGATTTCGGGTTCTGGAGACATGACATCCTGCCAGTTCTCCCAATCTTTGTTTTGTATAGTAACGGAAATCGGACTGCCAAGAGTGACTCCAGTACGTACTCCCGCAGTGATCTTCGCTTTGTCGCTTTCTATCTTCATTCTTCCGCCACGACCGTAGCCTATCTGACGCCTTGATAGATCAAGATTAATGTCTTGCGCCGATAGCTTTAATCCAGCAGGAACACCCTCTACTATTAGTGAAAGGCATTTACCATGAGATTCACCAGCAGTCAAAAAACGTATCATCTATAACCTCATAAGATGCTTATAAAATGACCATAACTCATTGCCATATAGCATCGTAATTAATGCTCCTGTTGATAAAAATGGACCGAATGGAATGTGACCATCAGAATTTTTCTTGCGAAAAGCTATCAATATCATTCCAACAACAGAGCCAAGTATAGACGCTAGAATTATTGTTAAAGGTATAGATGGCCAGAGACCAACGTACATACCTATCATTGCCATTAGCGTTATATCGCCACCGCCCATAGCCTCTTTACGAAATATTGCTTTCCCCAATATAGCTATCAATATTATCACTAACGCTCCTGCAACAGCACCAAGAACACTAAACGCTATGAGTTTTATATTTTTATCCATAATGCTTATATAAACCATCAGCAGTAAACCGATAATCAACCCAGGATATACCACCTTATCGGGTATTTCCTCATGCTCAATATCAATGAAAGATATAACAATCAGGAATGCTGAAAAGATGCAAGCCTTCAATATATACATTGCGACATCAAACTGACTTTTGTGTAGATTCATGCCTTTATACAATATAAAAGCAAATATACCAGCAGTCAGTAATTCTACTATCATATAGCGAGGTGAGATACTCACCTTACAATATCGGCATTTCCCTCTCAGAAAGATGTAACTAAACACCGGAATATTATCTAAAACACTGAGTTGATGATTACAGTGTGGACAATACGAACGGCTTGGTGACATTATAGAGCCATCACGAGGTATCCGATATATGCATACGTTAAGAAAACTGCCTATTATTAAACCGAAAAGTACAATAAATAAATAATTCATATTTGTAAGTGATGAGTAACGAGTGATGGGTAAGAATTTTGCAAACTCATTACTTGCTATTTATCATCGTATCTGAAGTATCGTAACTAAAACTAATCTCCTCTGAACCACCGAACTCGTATTGATCTGGGGCTTTATCTCCGACTGGAATACCAATCTTCTTGTTTTTTGTATCAAAAGTATAACTGCCACCCCATGGATTAAGAATTGTCTTTTCGCTGATGTAAGGTCCAAGCCATCCCGAAACACCGGAATCTTTCAAAAGGTTTTCTATGCTTTTGCACTCCTGACCCGTATCAACCTGATATTGCTGAAACGCACTCGTTATAGTCAGAGTAGCATGTTCAGCCTTAGTTATATGAGACATTTTCACCCATCTGGGAATTGCTATTATACTGATTACTGCCACAAGAGCTAAAATTATTAACAGTTGAATCCTTGTCATATTAAACCTATCCAGAAAATTTATAGAATTTATAAGCTAATTTGCACATATTCTCGTGTATGAACCAGAAGCAGATCATCCTCAGTCGCAAGTTCAGGCTTGACGAAATCGTCTTCAGTCAGTATTTCGTCATCAAGCAGCGATCGTCGTACAAGCCTATATTTGCGTATTGGGAATACGTGTTCCCCAATATCCGCATATATTTTATCTGAGTAAACAAAGATCATACTTCACCACTAGATATTATGTTGGGTTTCGTTCCTCAATCCAACCTACTGACTGATCACTATTTAAAACTAAAGAATATCTATAAGATGGTTTACGGGAGATCGATATCCATTTTTGATCATTGTTTGAAGATAATCTTCTCCTTCATCAAGAGTTATCAACTTTTTACGAATTGAAGATGCTAAAATGCCTATTGTTCCCGAAAGTTCCACGTTCAATTTTTCTGCATAATATCTAGCATCACCATCATCTGTGAAAAATGTCCATTTTCTGTTTTTTGCTATTGCAAGACAAGAAGATTCACCCAAGTGTAATTCTTTTGACAATTCAAAAAACATTTCTAATTCAGGATTTTCAATGTCTATTATGAATAACCATTCTTGTTTATCTATTTCCTGCTTCGTTCTCAATTGAAAATCATAACCACATTTTATACCATCACCAACTTCTTCGTAAACTTCTGGTGTCAAATATACTTTTTTTGAAAGATATTTAAGCAAATCTAATTTGTTGATCAAAGAAAAATTTGATAGAACTGTGTTATTTATGATTACGCTCATCCATCAATCTCATTGCTACATGATAATCTCTACGAGCTTCTTCAATAGTTCTAGGGGCAAATCTCGGAGTTATTCCATTTTCTACAAGAATTCTTTTCATATCTTCCCAGCAAACTCCAGCTATCTCTGCCGCTTTACCGATAGAAATCTTTTCATTCTGGTATCTTTGTAAAGCTAAATTTATTTTATATTCAGGATTTTCTTCTGATTCATAAAGACCAGCATCAACCAAAAATTTGTTATTATTTTTGACTTCTTGTTGCTTCATTTTTCTCACCACTTTTCAAATATTCATATCGGGTTTGTTTTGATATGCTTATCATCTGACAAATATCTTTGATTGATTTCACTATTTACTAAAAGTCAATACTACTGCTTGTTTAACAAGAGTGCTTGAAAACCCGCTTGTTGAAAGTATTCATCTGCTGTATAGATATTCCTCTAATCGAGCAGACCAATCAGAAGGACCATCTAAATCAAGGCTAAGGGCAGTATCAAGAAAAGATAGAGGCTTTTTCTTTTCTGGTTCTGGGGATTCGATTATAACACTCACCATTGTATTTGGCTTTAAGTCTATATCTTCTTCAAGCAATAATGCCCTGTCGTCATAAATTGCATTTAGTTTAACCCTCATTCCTATACCTCCGAATATAAATTATCTCATTTGATAGCTTTCTACTGCTTGCTAACTGCGGTATTCTTTCTTTTATCCCAAGCAGATCGGACTTCTTTTGCGGTCACTGTTTTCATTAGACCGGGCTGTATCTCCCAGATAAACTGCGAAGGTGTCGCTTCTCTATCGCTATTTCTGAATCTCACAGAGGTCATGTAAAGCCGTTTCTTTGCACGAGTCATTCCAACGTAGCAAAGCCTTCTTTCTTCTTCCATCTCTGCCTCTGACTGATCACGGGATATGATAGGAAAGTTCCCCTGTTCCATGCCGATCATGATCACAACAGGAAATTCCGTTCCCTTTGCCGAATGAACAGTCATCATAGTCACTTTGTCCTCAACGTCCTCAGATACGTCACTTCCCGTAAGTAATGCGGCATGACTGAGGAAACTTGTCAGCGACTTATCAAAAGCATCACGCTCAAAGTTTATTACACTGTTCTGGACTCTCGCAATTATGCTGTTCCAGACCTCATCATCCTTTGTAATCGGCGGCTCTTCGTTAGCCATATTTTCAAGGAATCTGATGGCTTCTTCTTCCTCTGAAGCTTCCAGATGAGATATAGGTAACAGTTCTATGCCTTCACTTCGACCTTTTTTATACTTTACATAGCGTATTGCTGTAGTATAAAATGCCGAATTTTCCTTCTCCATAGCGGCATTTTTGTCAAGTATTCCGAGAGCAACGAGAGGTAATAATTCTTTCAGGCTTTTTCGCTCATTTCGACTGAGTTCTTCCCTGCGTAAACTGCGAAAAATGTTTTCTGTCAAACTGACGTCAGCATTTGCTCGATGCAATTTTGAGCTTTCATAAGGTATTTTAAATTTATCAGCGAGAGCATCAAGCTTGTAATTCTCAAGAGGGAATAATCGCTTTGCCACAACGATGGTATCATACGCTTTATTCGACAATTCTGGTTTTCCCATATACAATGCCATGTATCTGGAAATAACCCTGTTATCAAAATCAATGATGTTATGACCGAGTAGAATATTGTTCCCTATAAAATCAATAAATTTCGGTAAAATTTCTTCTATACCCGGTTTATCTTTTACATCATCATTCGTTATACCATGAACGTCAGTGCTTGATTTTGGTATAGTCTTTTTGGGTTTTACAAGCTCGTGAAAGATCGCATTTTCACTTTTTCGCCTTGCACCCATCTTTTTAGCGGCGATCTCTATGATCTCAGCAGTTTTGGGTTGATTCCCTATCGTCTCCAGATCATAAGCTATCAGACCTTCGATAGTGCCTGCCTCATAAGAACTCATAAGCCTCTGACAAAGCTTTAACGCAACAGTAGATACAACACCGCCCTCTCCTGATGGTACGGTCGCAATGTAGGGTGAATCTGCGATATTATTCCATTGACCTGAAGCACCTATAAGAATTGACTGTCTGGCAATACTTGGTGGAATAATGCCTTTTTCACCAATAATCAAGTATAGAACATTTTTAGAAATATCTCTTTCCCATTCACCTTTTTCTGCTGAAAGTATTACATCTCCATCTGGTGAAAGAAACTGACACGTAACTTCCATGCCAAAATAGCTTGTAAGCATGTAATTGATTATTCCAGCAGAACAGTAGTTATCAATCCCATAATGAGCGATTATTGTTATCGGATGTTTCTGCTGAATCTTGTCATAAAGTGCGTTGACAGCCTTCTGGAGATCACCAAAAGATGGCGGATTTTCAATGGCTGAGAGGTCGTCACTGTGATATGGGTTACGCTCTGATTCAAGCGCATCAAGCAATCCCCTTACGACTTTGATCGCAGAACCTTCTTTCAATAATTCGATATTTTTATCAAGCAAACTCACAAATTGCTCAATGCGCCGTCTTGTCAGAGGGGCAACGTCATAAGAACCAATATTTCGGAACAACTTCATCAAAGACACTTTATTTTCCGCAACGATATTATTAACCTGTAGCTTTGTCATTTCATCCATCACTACGTCTGGAAAGTTAAGTGCTTTATCAAGATCAGGCTCTAGTTCCCAACACATCATGCGAAGATAGCTAATTATTGATCGTATGGATGACTGATTCCTGAAGACTTCTTTTCGTATTCGCTTGACAGGAACCTTATGCTCAATAAGATACTGTTCAAGCTTATCAGCGAGTCTGTGAGTTCTATAAAATATTGCTATCTGGCTTGGAGAATAATATTTTTCTTTTATAAGCCTTCTAATCAACCAGCGTACTAAACGCAATTCTTCATTAATATCATCAAGCTTGTAATAATATATAACATCCCCTCTATCATTGTTTGTTAAGAGTTTCTTCTTTATTCTAGTATTCTTCTCTATCAAGCTCTGAGAAGCTCTAAGTATCGTCTGAGTTGATCTGTAATGGTCAACGAGTTGTATCACCTTTGGTTTATATTGTTCTTTGAATTTATCTATAAATGAAGGATCAGAGCCTCTCCAGCTATATATGGACTGATCATCATCAGCAACGACCATTAAGTTATTTTCATTATTACAGAGAAGGCGGATCAACTCATATTGTGCCAGATTAATATCCTGATATTCGTCAACCATTATGAATTGAAATTTATTTTGTAACTCATCTCTCACATCAGCGTGTTCTAAAAGTAATTTCACAGTCATAGATACGAGATCATCAAAGTCTAAAACACCGTGACTACTTATGTATTCTTGATAGCGTCCAGCTACTTCCAGAACGTCACCAAGAATAATATCAACTGCACCAACATTCATCTCGTTTCGTTCATTAATACGATTGAGTTTGTTACTTTCACGGGTTTCAAGCGGGTCTTTCAAGCTCACTTTGGCGTTGGAAATAAAATCCCGTACTAACCAGACCTGATCCACAGATATGCTGGACTTGCTGTCGTGTATAAACTGAGCCAATAATTCTTCTTGAGAATCTTGATCGAGTATGGCGAATCTTTTATTTAGACCTATTTTCTCACCGTATTTCCTGAGTATTCGCACACAGGTTGCATGGAACGTATGAATCCAGACGTCCGTACCTATGGTTTCACCAAGCAGATTAACATCATGAAGCCTATTAATCATCTCCTGCGCTGCCTTGTTTGTAAATGTGACAGCAAGTATACTTTCAGGGGGGATGCCATGATTATGTATTAAATATGCAACCCGATAGGTTATCACTCTCGTTTTGCCACTGCCGGGTCCTGCCAGAACAAGCACCGGACCCTTATAATGATATACAGCACTAGCCTGAATTTTGCTCAGTTCTCTTGATATATTCATCAATAGCCTTTAGATAACAAGGATTAAATATTTGTCAAATATTAGTAATATATGAATTTTAACATATTGTCGTTATTCGGTCAAGCTTTAATCAGTTTACAGTCCTATCGTCCTATTGATCCATTGACTCATTTGTCAAAAATCCGTCAATAATAACAGCTAAAAAAGTAATTCTAATATTTCATCTATATGTGTTATAATAATAGATAGTGTTTAAATTAACAGACAATAGTTTTTTTTATGAGGTAGAAGATGCCTGATCAAAATTATTATGCAATATTAGGAATAGATGCCAGCGCATCATACAAGGACATTAAAAAAGCCTTCTGGAGTCTTGCAAAGAAATTCCATCCAGACAAGAATCCCGGGAACGAGAAGACCTCTGAAGAGAAATTCAAAGTGATCATATCAGCTTATGAGATTCTCATTGATCAGAATAAACGCTGTGCCTACGACCGTACACTAATAGCAAAACGTGCTTCAACAAAAGCTAGACAGCGTAAAGAACCATCCGAAAGAGCGAAAAATGATGAAAGATATATTTGTCGGATGATCCTTGCAGAACTTCTCAGACACAATAAACAAAGTGCTATACAGATATATGAAAGTCTATTATCAAAGATACCAAATTTCAGACTTGATCAATATATGAGCGATGCAGACACTAGAGATTGCGAGTTTTTATTAGCAGAAGCCTATCATCAAATGGGAAAGCTTCATGAAGCAGAACGACTATATAAAAAGCTTCTCGAAAGGGAAAACAAAAGGGCTTATTTCCATCATTTTGCGCAGGAGATTAAGCTCATGTTAAAGGGTGTATATATACAATACATTATTAAGTCCAACAATTCAGATGAAGTTTTGAAAAGTATGGAGAAAATTCTAGCTATGGAACTTCCCACGTATGAATTAGCATGGATATACAAGAAAGCGGCTGAGACTTACTATCGCCTGAATGATTTTAACAACGCCGTAGAGTCATTAGTATGGGCATTCAAGATAAACCCAAAGCTCCCCGGCGCAAAGAAAATCAGCAGAAAGCTTGGGCTGGAATACTCTATGAAGAATTAAAAAACTAATAAGGTGAATAAAATGAAAATCACGCCATTCAAGTTTATACACTGCGCTGACCTTCATCTGGATAGTCCTTTTGAGGGATTACACTCCATCGCTCCAGAAATTGCAAATGTTCTTCGTGATGCAACATTTAAGTCTTTTGAAAATGTCATAGATATTGCCATCCGTGAGAAGGTGGACTTTCTGATCATAGCGGGAGACGTCTACGACGGTGCAGATCGAAGCCTTCATGCTCAATGGAGATTTTTTCAGGCACTCCGAGAATCAGGACTTCAATGCTTTGTGGCGCATGGCAACCATGATCCATTATCAGGCTGGGAAGCTGGTTTGATTTTGCCTGATGGAGTTCACAAATTCGATGGTAATAATGTGGAGTGCACTCTTGCCATGCGAGGTGATGAAAAGCTTGCTTATATCTATGGAATAAGTTATCCATCCAGAGAAATTAGAGAGAACCTTGCTTTAAGATTTCCACAGGAGAAAAATGCACCATTTTCCATCGGAGTATTACACTGCAATGTCGGTGGTTATAGCGAACATGAAAATTACGCTCCTTGTAGTATGGACGACCTGTGCAAATGCGGGATAGACTACTGGGCTTTGGGACACGTTCATACCCGTCAGGTGCTTAACGAAAACAAACCATATATTATCTATCCGGGCAATACACAGGGACGAAGTGTCAGAGAATCTGGCGAACGAGGATGTTATCTTATTAAGGTAGATGATACTGGAACTGTATCAACAGAATTCATGATAACCGATGTCGTGAGATGGTTCATCGAGGAAGTTAATATCTCTGATATTGATACTATTGACGCACTTATAGATACACTTTCAAGAATAAAAGACGAAATAAGATCACAAGCAGATGGGCGTGATGCAGTATTAAGGCTTTACCTGACAGGTAGAGGTGAACTTCATAAGAAAATCAAGCAATCAGAATCAGATATTACCCAAATGTTAAGGGAAGATGAAAAAGAGCGAAGACAATTTGTCTGGGTGGAATCAATTCAGATAAATACCAGACCTGCGGTAGATATTCAATCACGCCGTCAGGTGGAAGATTTTGTAGGTGAGTTTCTCAAAACGACAGAATCTCTAAGATCAAACACAGATGTAGAATCAACCATGCGTAATATGCTAAACAAACCCAGTGAACACTCCATCATTGCAAAAGAACTCGATGCACTTACAAAAGAAGAATTGCTCTCGATACTCGAAGATGCAGAAACGATGGGACTTGACTGGCTTCTTGAAGGGGAGGACTAAAAGTGCGTATCTCAGGGATATACATTGACGGATTTGGCATTTACCACAATCAAAACTTGCAGGACGTATCCGATGGTCTTATCCTTTTTACAGGCAGAAACGAGGGTGGTAAGACAACGCTGATGGAGTTTATCCGTACGATACTATTTGGTTTTCCAAAAAAGGACAGAAATGATTACAAGCCTTTACGCGGCGGAAAACATGGCGGAAGATTAAGATTCATATTAAAAGATGGACGCTCTATCAGTGTTGAGCGTTTTGAAAAAAAAGCATTTGTTACAGAGGATGGTAAATTCCCCGAACAGATGGAACCATCAGAGCGATTTTTGAAAGGTATAGATCGTCAAATATTCGAGTGCATATTTGCTATTGGTCTGAACGATCTAGAAAGATTAGATGAAAATGTGCGTGATAAGATGCTTGCCTCAAGCGCAGGTATAAGAGTACCTATTCCTTCTATAATGTATCAAATTGATACTAAGATAAGTGATCTTCTTAAATCCGGTCGTGCCACTAATCCAGAGATAAACCAAATTGTTAGAAGTTTGGCAGAAAATAAAAAAAATATAAAGATTCTGCAAGGTGAATCATCAAAATACGAGGAGTTACGACGCAAACTAGAGGAACTTGAAAGACAGGTTGAAAAAAACAAGGTAGAATCGAGTTCTATCCATAAACGACTGGATCGTATCAAGCAACTAGAACAGGCACGTAGCCCATGGATAAAGCTAACCGAATTTCGTAAAAGACTTGATGAGCTTGATTATACCAAAAACTTTCCACCTAAAGGTCTTGAGCGATTTGAAAGACTAATAGAAGCTATCGAAGAAGATAGCAAAGAGAAAAACAATCTTGAGGGCAAAATACAACAAACTGATATGCAATTGACAGGTATCCTCGTTGACGAAAATTTAGTAAGCCATCAAGATGATATTGATGCCCTGATTAATGAACGTAAATCTCTAGCTTTAGCGATCAGCGATCTCCCCAAAGTTAAAAGCGAAATGCAACAGAAAGAGGACGAATTTAAAAAACTACTCAAGGACTTAGGAACAGATTGGACTTCTGAACGATTGGCAAAAGTAGATACTTCGGTTCAGACACGACATCGGGTTCAGACATTTAACCATGATCTTGAATCAACCGAAAGAAAATACGAACAGGCTAAAATTAGCGAAAACAATCAGCAAGATGCTGAGAAAAACTCAAAACTTTCTTTAGATGATGCACAGTCTAAATTTGAAGCCTATCCATTACCTTCTATTGCAGATAAAGAGGAATTAAAGCAAAAGCAGGATACTCTACGAAAAATACGTTCTCTTTTCCATCATCAAGAGAATTTATCCATACAAATCAAGGTAAATCGTGACTTACTGCAAAAAGAAAATGACGAATTGAATTCGCTGGTAAATCAAAAAATATCCAGTTCTGGACAAATGCCATCTTGGACATGGGTTGCATCATTATCAGCAGGAATTGTTATCGCCGCTATTTTATTCATACTCGGTTCCTATATTCCCGGAATATTGTTTATTCTGGTTATGTCTGGTTTATCGTATTGGTTTCGTTCAAGTCATATTAAACAAGTAAATGCTGATGCAGAACATATCAGACAAAATCAGGCAGAAATTCAGAGACATAAAAACATAATAAAACAATTGTCTGAAGATATAAATAACCTTGAAAGTCAAATTAAGGTGGTTTCTAATGATATAGAGTTGCTTGCTCAGAGCATAGGATTTGAAAGACCAGACAATTCAGACAAAATAGACAAACTTGAGGGAATACTCGAACAGGCAAATGAGTCACTTCGTGATTGGATAGCTTTGAAACAAAATAAAGACAATGCAGGAAAAAACTGGCAAGACGCTTTTGAACGACTCAAGAAGTCAGATCAGGAAACAAAGAAGGCTTATGAGGAACTCCAACGTCTTGAAGAAGAATGGAAATCATGGATCGTTGAACGAGGTTTTGACGAAACTATCCGTCCTGAAGGTTTCGAGGTTATCCTGCAAATGGTGGAAAATACGAGAGCCAAACAGGATTCTTTACAGGCTTCAATATCTCGTGTTAATGATATAGAAAAATACATTGCAGATGTAAAAGAGCGAATCTCTAACACGCTGGAAACTTGCGGTGTAGATCGTAAAGCTACTGACTTAGGTGTTGCAGAGATAGATGCTCTTTCTCGCTCATTTAAAACAGCAATTGCAAGTCAGCAAAAACGTGACAGCTTAAAGAAAGAGCTTGATGAAGCTTATGGAACTCTTAAAAAGCTGGAAAGCAGACTGGGCGATAAACAGGCGGAAATTGATAAATTGCTTCAAAAATCTGGTGCGATAAATGAAGAAGATTTCCTTCGTATCGCTGATGCTTATGAGGAATATAGGAAATGTGAGCAACAATTCAAAGCTAATAACCAGACTTTAATGGTTATCGCAGGGAATGAAAAGGCACTTACCGATCTTGTAATGGAATTAAACGAAACGGATCCGCTATCTCTAATGTCTGAAAAAGAAAGACTCGAAAGCCAATGGCATGAATTGGAAGAAGGAGTTACCAGAGATAATCAGGAAATAGGAAGCCTTAACGACAGAAAAACCCTTATGGTTCAGGATGACAAACTCAGCAAGTTACTGTTTGAGCAAAATATACTACAAGAACAACTATCCGATGCGACAAAACGCTGGGCAACCCTTGTGACGATTAGACATCTCATGGATCAGACTCGTAGCATCTATGAACGAGAGCGACAACCGAAAGTCATACAGGAAGCAACCCGTTTTGTAAATGTGATGACAGATAAACCCTATCGTCTTGTCATGCCTGCGGGTGACAGCAGTGACATTCAGTTGGAGGATACTGAGACGTTATCCCGCAAGAATGAGTTAGGATGGAGTAGTGGACTTGCTGATCAGGTTTACCTTGCCCTTCGATTTGGTATGGCTTATGACTTTTCGGAACATTCTGAACCATTGCCGATTATACTTGATGATGTTCTTGTCAGATTTGATCCAGATCGTCAGCTAGGTACTGCAAAGGTGATTCTTAATTTAGCACAAAATCATCAGGTATTTATGTTCACTTGTCATCCGATAACAAGAGAAATAATCGAAAACGCTTATGATGAGACTGGTTTACGTGATAATGTTCCGTTTACCCATTATGTTATAGATGATGGCACAATAAGAATGATGTAATGTTTTTTTATTCAAATTCGTGTAATTCGTCCTTTTAGTGTAATTCGTGATAAATTCCTTAATTAGAGAGGTATATAAAAATGAAAAAAACTCGTGTTGGTTTATTGGGATTAATGCTTCAACTTTATGATCGCTATCCGCATATCAAACCTGCGATGACTGAGTTTGCAGGCGAATTAGTCAACACAATGTCTCCGTATGCTGACGTGATTTTTCCCGGAGTCTGCAATACACGTCAGCTTGTCAATGAAGCAATAGCAAAATTTGAGAATGATAAAGTTGACTTACTGATGGTGGTATTGCTGACTTATGCGCCCAGTCATATTGCGCTTCCGGGTCTATGCAAGACTAACCTGCCAATTTTGATCTTCAACACTCAAAAAGAATACGCTATCACTCATGATACGGGACCGGATGTTACGTTCAAAAATCACGGAATGCACGGAGTTCAAGATTTGGCAAATGTGCTTCTACGCTCGGATCGAGATTTTCACATACTGACAGGTCATTACAAGGACGAAAAAACGCTCAATGAATTGCAAGTGTGGTGTGATGCGTCAAGAGTTGCCAGCTTTATGCGGAACGTACGCATAGGTTTGATGGGTTATCCGATGGAGCAGATGGGTGATTTTGCTGTTGATGAAACCGCTTTTCTTTCACAGATGGGTGTTGAAGTCCAGCGAATACCTATGAAAACTGTTTCTGATTTAGCAAGCAGTGCACCGATTGATGAGATCGCTGTTCAGATGGCACAGGATCACAAGGATTTTGCAGTAGATACTAATGTCAAAAAGGATTCACACGAGGCAAGCTCACGTCTGGAATGGGCAATCCGAAAAGTGCTAAATGAGCGAAATATGCAGGGATTTGCCGCTCATTTTACCGCAGTAGCAGAAGATGGTCGTCTTGAAACTTTGCCATTCCTTGCATCGTCAAAACTGCTTGCAGAAGGTTATGGCTACGGTGGCGAGGGTGACGTAACAAGCGCCGCTGTAGTAACTATGATGCACGAACTTGTAGGCATGGCAAACTTTACGGAGATGTTTACAATGGATTTCGCTGGAAACGCTGTGCTTATGAGCCACATGGGTGAAGCAAATCCAAAGTTTGCACGTAAGGACATGCCTGTACAGCTTATCATGGACGATCTTGGCATCGTAGATATAAAATACCCACCTGTATTATTAAGATTCTCTCTCGAACCCGGTGATGTGACTCTAGTAAGTCTGACAACATTGAGTTATGGTCGGATGAAGTTTATCGTTACAGAAGGGAAAATAGTGGATTTCCCACCGATACCCGCTATAAGTAAACCGCACTTTAAGTTTGCTCCAGATGGTGATCTTAGCGAATTCCTGACACGATTCAGTATGGAAGGCGGGTCACATCATCAGGCGCTTGTATATGGTCGTCTGTCTGACACGATCAGCAAGATTGCAGACATCCTGGGTATAGATTGCGCTATTATATGAGATATTCACTTTGGGGATTATCAAAATGAAGAATTTCTCAGACGGAATAAGCAAAGCAGATATTGAGATTAGACCGTATCAGCTACTATTCACAGTCTGTTTTCTTGGTGGTGTTGAGTGCCCGTTATCTGAAAAGGATATGATTGTCAATATTCTCAAACAGGTGGGTAATGATCCCGCACTCCGCATAAGACTTTGGCTCATATCGGTTTTAAGGTGAAATTGGGTATCATTATGGCTCTCAAGAAACCGGCATTGACACACTTGAGATTGTGTTTCCATTCAAACATCACAACATAGATTGCCAGATATTTCTTGT
>Ga0315279_10005992_pt1 | contig 15512 bp, 14 predicted proteins | sample YL17G06_20_MG_FD_203694 | JGI IMG/M metagenome (GOLD analysis project Ga0315279, IMG submission 203694) | Sediment microbial communities from Yellowstone Lake, YNP, Wyoming, USA - YL17G06_20 | ecosystem: Environmental > Aquatic > Freshwater > Lake > Sediment | place: USA: Wyoming | collected... | reverse complement strand
CAGGCTTGGTCTCGGGGACGAAGATGACGAAGCCTTCCACGCGGGCGACACCGTCGCCTTTGCGGCTGGTCTCTTTGATGTCAACCTCGTACTCTTTGCCCTCTTCAACTGGCTTGTTGAAGGATCTTCCACCGGATGTTTCCTCGGAACTCAACAGATTCACCTCGCGTCACAGTCGTTCTACGTTAGGACAGGGAAAAGGAGCGTCGGCCTACACGCATACACGTTACGGCTAACAGCGAACCTTCCACTGTAGACCTAACAAGCCGCCAACCGTCAATCATATCTTATAAGCATTTGCAGACGACGACGGTCGATTGATTTGACGAAAGCAGCGATTTCAAGAGACACGGACGAGGCCTGTGAGGCGGACACGAGCGACGCAGTTATCTCGGCTAGCGGAGACAGCGATTCCGCAACAGGGCGCACAGTCGAACCGATTCTTGACCAGACACTCGCTCGGACGCACGCAGAGAGTGAGCATAGTCAGGGTTTGATGTGTGATTTGATGAACAAAGAGCTTAACTGAATGACGCGCGGCAAATCCCATTGAAATGGACTTGCCCGCACCTGCACCAGAGAGAGGGTATGTGCGTCCTCCTTCCAACACAGGAGTTGATCAGCCTCACACTAGGCAGTTCGTGGTGGGCCCTAAACCGAGTCTGGTCAAGGAGCACTGGAAGCTCTTGAAGCTGGATGATGAGTTGTGGCTTTCCTACTGTCCAAAACTGACCGTACGATCCGCCGTCAACGTGGAAGGCAAAAGAGTCACGTTGATCGGCGTGCCTATTGAATGCCGCGCGGAACGACCACGCCCGGAGATTGCCCTAGAACGATTGAAGGTCGACACTTTCCGGGAGATCACCTACAGCTGGAGCAGCAGATGGTGCATCATTATTGGACAAGAGATCATTACGGACGTAGGTTCCCTGATGGCAGTCTTCTATCCTAAGCCATCAACCCACAAGGAACGCGAATTCTACGTATCCTCCAGTCAGAAACTCCTGAGCCGCTTTTACGACTTGAGCTGGGATGACTCAAACACACCTTACGCACCTGCGACCTATTCCCCTCAGCTTCTCTGTCTGCTGCCGGATCAGCGACTCGATCTGAAATACGGAAATGTGGAGAATCCAACCTATCCTTATCTCGATCTCGTCCAGGAGACAGAAGCTCACCTTCGCGAGCAAGTCGCTTCCTTGCTAACGGTCTTCATGCGTGAAGTCTACCGTATTGAGCAGCAACCCGTTCACATCAGCTTGAGCGGTGGTGCTGACAGTCGCCGCAATCTGGCAGCGACACTCGCTGCAAAGATTCCCACCCGTCCGTTCACGATGAGGAAAGCATACTGGAAGATGTCCGATGCCGATCTCTCCATGCCCAAGCGCGTGTGCCAAGAAGCTGGCCTGGATTTGCTCACGATAGATGCTCGGAATCGCTCCCCGATTCGGGCGAAAGAACAGACCTACGAGGAACAGACCGCGTTCAGGAAGAGCATGTATCCCGGAGAGACCTACTTCTACCACGTGACGGGATGCTGGGATGAACTACCATCCGATGCTTGTTTCATCGATGGCCAAGCATATGAGTTGGTGAGCAACTACTACTATAGAGAGAAAGCTCCATTCGCTACAATTGAGGAGATGCTGGGCTGGGGCTTCCGTGCGCCACCTGATACCCGTGGAGAAACATTGCGTTACGCGGAACAGGTGCGGCACAACGGCGGCAGCTTTCTTGACCTGCGAGATTTTGCTTTCTTACTTGCGAACATGCCAGTATATGGGCACATGTACCAGTTCCTCGACATGAGGTTTCACGTCTACTGTCCCGTTAACTGCCGTATGACATACTCCCTGTCTCAATCAGTTGGGGAGGCGAGAAGGCAGGACAAGAAGTTCTTCTTGTCAATAACAGATCTCCTCGAACCGAGATTTCGTAGTCTTCCCACAAACCCACCCGACAACATAGTCAAGCGCACTCTGCCAAGGATCAGAAGCAAGGCACGGCGCTTTCGCAGCAAGTACTTGTCGCGTACTCAGAAGAGATAATGCCCGTTGGCTTCTTGTAGTAGAAAGAACTGGAACAGGAGAGAGATGATTGAAGAGCATCTTGATAATGTGCGCAGCAGATCCGGAGACAGATCCACGCCCGAACCGGATGATAAACTACCTGAAAGACCGTTACAGTCTCACAGTGCTTGCAGGAAACAAAACCAGAACAATGGGTGTAGAATCGATCGACATTCCGAGCCTCAAGCTTCCCTCGCATATCTGGAACAAAACGTTGCTGTTACTGCTAGGGTTGCTGCTCGTTCACGTCCGTCTCCGCAGTCTCGCATATCCCCTATGGTCGTACCTGCGGGTGCCTGTTACGAAGCTCGCGGACTCTCCGGAACTGAAAGCGAAATTGCAACGCGCTTTCGACCTGGTGATCTCGCATGACCTGTCCATGTTGCCCTTGGCATTCGTCATCGGAAAAAACTCTAAGGTATTACTTGACGCACGTGAGTTCTATCCCAAGCTCTATGAAGACCGTCTACGCTGGCGGCTGATAAGACAACCGATAAACAGGTATTTGTGCGCGGAATTCCTGCCTAGGTGCGACAAAGTCATCACAATATCCGACGGAATTGCCGACGAGTACTTCAAGGAATTTGGCATAAGACCAGATGTCGTAATGAGCTACCCGGCCTATCATGATCTAACACCATCTCCCATGAAGCAAGGAAGAATACGAATGATTCATCATGGCATCGTCAGCGCGTCTAGACGACCTGAACAGATGATTGAGATGATGGATCACGTGGATGAACGTTTCTCGCTAGACCTGATGCTGATGTCAGAACGGTCAGCATATTATGACAAGCTTGTTACCATGTCAAATGCGAGGAAGAACGTCAGGATCATCCCGCCTGTTCCCATGAAACAAGTCATACCATTCACAAACAGCTATGACATCGGGCTCTTCCTTTGCAGGCCAAGCACGTTTAACCTGAAATTTGCGCTACCGAACAAGCTGTTTGAATTCATCCAGGCGCGCTTGGCCGTGGCAATAGGTCCCTCTATCGAGATGAGGAGGATCGTTGAAAAATACGATTGTGGGGTTGTGGCACCAGATTTTGAGCCTCAGTCACTGGCAGAAGCACTGAACGCACTTACACTGGAAAAAGTGGCGTACTACAAAGAACGCGCTAATGTGGCTGCTTCGGAACTGAACGTCGATGCCAACGCCCAGAAGGTCAGAGCAATGATATCAGATCTCGTTGGCAACGACCAATAGACTGGCATGGTGAACACACCGCACCGCGTTCTTGTGATTCGACAATGCAATAGAACGGAGTCTCGGACAGAACAGCAAGATGGCAATTTGCAGGGACAATATTCTTCGACCAGCACGTACAGTGCAACAAGAATGAACGTGAAGATCTGAGCAGGGTCGGCGACGAAAAGCCCACATTTGCATGATGACATGATCTACGGACACTAACGACGCAACGCAGAGCAATTCGTGGAGGTAGCAAGCCTAAGATGACACGTGTGGTCTGTCACCGTGTCTTGTCTCACCTGACACTGACGGATTCACCTTGAGCTTCGGTGGGATGACGCAGAGAGAAGTATCTTCGGCTCACGCGCATCCACGTTGCAACTAGCGCCCAGTCTTCCGCAGTAGACCTAACCGGCCACGCGGGCTATCGCGGACGCCTTATAAGCACTCTTGATGCGCAGTTCACTGATGCTAGGCAACAGTCCTGGTAACTCGTTCAATGGCGTGATCACATGGATAAACGGTACGCAGTCATGGTTGTGACCAGAAACGGAGCTTCAACCCTCAACCCCACGCTCAGTTCGCTCTTGGGTCAGGCTACGAAACCCATCCGGGTTTGCGTCGTCAACGACGGCTCAACCGACGACACCGCTGAGATACTCGCGCAATATCAAAGTCAAAATCGCAACGTTTTCTGCACACTGAACCAGCCCGATCGAGGCTACGATATTCGACGTGTCCCCGCCAACTTGAACCTCGCCCTTGAGAAACTCAAAGCCATGAAAGAAGAGTGCGAGTACTACATGATCAGTGGCGATGACTGCGTCTATCCAACAGAGTATGCCGGCTCGATAATCTCCCGAATGACCTCTACACCGTCTGTGGTCGTGGCGAGCGGCCGACCCAAGACTGATGGAAGTATCTCCGAAGAACATTCGCCGTCAGGAAGCGGACGAATGATCAAGAGCTCTTTCTGGAATGCCATCGGACGCAGGTATCCGCTGAGAGCTGGCTGGGAGACATGGCTTCTCTACAAAGCATTGGAGAGTAGATTTCGCATAGAGCTCTACCGAGACTTGGTGTATGAGCACCTACGCCCCAGAGGATCCGCCCACAGATTCACCTATTGGGGAGCGGCAATGCACAGCCTTGGGTACCACCCACTATACGCGCTGGGAAGAGTAGCGAAGAATCTGATCGAGCAGAAGATCACATTGAAAGGTTCAGTCAACATGTGTGGTGGTTACTTGCAAGCCTGCCTCGGCTCCTCAGACCCATTCATGTCCGCCTTTGAGCAACCTCTTCGCGACTTTGTTCACAAACAACAAGGCCGTGAGATCGCGTCGGCTGTAAGGAGTCTCTGCATGATACTTGTCAAGCGGCAATGAGACTTCAGACGCCAGATTCAACCATGATCGTTGTCGGCCTGCGTATTGTTTCCGCACGGGGTTAAGCCAACTATCTCAACCCCGAAGCGGTTGAGAGCTAAGAGACCATCAAGAATCCTGGGCCGTTTCGGGTGAGCCAGAGACCATCAACAGTACGTCGGTCGCTGCTGGCTAGAATGCGATCAGCATGCGTTCACGGTTTGGTCCTAGTCGCCAAACGTCGCACGAAGTTCCTGAGAACTGGGGTAACTAATTAGTACTGCACGGCGGGGGCCTTGGAAAACGAACATGCTTCCAGCGGCAGCTGCTGAGGCACCTCCTTGTTTGACGACTTCGGCGAGATGTTGAATTGTCGCTGCACCACCGCTTGCCACAACTGGGATGGTTACAGCTCGAGACACTTGCCGGATCAGCTCCAAGTCGTATCCTTGCATCGTTCCATCTCGATCGATTGAATTCAATAGCAGTTCGCCGGCTCCCTGCTCTTCCATTTCGATTGCCAGCTTCACCGGGTGGAGTCCTGTTGCCTTCTGACCAGAGTGTGTATAGACCTCGTACTCGCCAAGTCGATTGGCCTTCACGTCAATCGATGCGACAATGCTTTGGCTACCCGCTTGATCTGCGGCCGCCTTGATGAACAGGGGGTTCTCAACCGCATAGCTGTTGACGGCAACTTTCTCGACCCCGAGGTTCAGGAGCTTTCTGATGTCCTCCAGGTGACGGACACCACCTCCGTAGCCCAGCGGCATGAAACATTCACTTGTGATCTTGGACAGCAGGTCAAAGGGCGGTCTCCTGTTCTCGACGGTTGCTGTGATGTCCAGGAAGACGAGTTCATCCACTTCTTTGTCATTGAAGATCTTGACAATGTTGATAGGATCGCCCAAGTACGTGGGATCTTTGAACTTGACCGTCTTGACCAGCCCGCGGTCCTTGAGCAGCAAACATGGAATCACGCGAGTCCTGAGCACCTAAACACGCTCCGCGAAATTCTTAAGCAGTTTCATCCCGAATTTGTGGCTCTTCTCAGGGTGGAACTGCGCCCCGAGTATGTTCTCCCGCACCACGACCGAGGCAAAATCACACCCATAGTTCGTCTCGGCCAACACGTTGCCGGCATCGGCACACGAGACGTGGTACGAATGCACAAAGTAGAACCGCGCGTCTGCTCCCAAGTCAGCTAGGAGCGGGTGAGGGTGGCGTATCTGAAGCGTGTTCCATCCCATGTGTGGTATCTTCAGTTGAGGATTGGGCTCGTCGAATTTGAAGCGAACCGTTTCCGCATTCATCCAGCTCAACCCCGGCTGTTGCCCTTCCTCACTACGCCGGGTAAACAGTTGCATTCCCAAACATAGCCCCAGGATTGGTTTCTTGCGTTGCAGCACTTGCACATTGAGCAACTCGGTGAGACCGCGCTCGGTCAAATTCTTCATACCGTCGTCAAAGGCGCCGACGCCAGGCAGAATGAGCTTGTCGGCAGCCTCTATGATGGCTGGATCCGATGAGATTGCTGATGCTGCACTTACTTTTTTCAGCATGTTCGCGATCGAGCCGAGGTTGCCTACGCCATAGTCAACAATCGCAATCAGGTTTCTGCACCTCCATCCCCATTTCAAGACACTGCCTATCTAGCCAGTGAGCCCGCCTTGGTCTTCCCGCGCCAGGATTTCACGTGAAATCCAACCTATCGGTTAGGAAAGCTCCGTGACAACATTTAACGATGGCGTCCAGTCTCCCACTCGCAGCTCGACTTTCTAGTCTCCGATTAGCTCACGAACCAATTCTCTAATCCTGTCTAGTCTCGCCGTTCAACGGGTGAGAGCCTGCGTGGGACTGCGTCTTGTGGTACATGATCTTGTCAGTTACATGCGCAACGCTAGGTGGCCAACTTTCTTCTGACCCCGCGGTATGTTCTGTATGCCCGCCGCAGCAGACGATTCATCAGGCGCCGGTCATCTCGTGCGTATGATGGGTAATCATAGATGGTCTTCTTGGGCAGAGCCATTATTCTCTCGAACTCCTCTTCTGCTATACCAAACTTCTTGATCACATACTCCTTGTCGACTTCCTGCATCTCTAGCGGGTAGGGTGGCTCCTTCAACGCTTCCAGCGCCTCTTCCCGAGTCATCTCCCCTGAGCAAATCAGACTGGAATAGTGACCTCTACGCTTGTCATAACCGAATTTCTTAGGAAGGATGTATCCCTGAAAGAATCTCGTGTAGATGGATTCGAAGTGTTTGCCGCCATAGTACTGCCAGCCCAGTTCACTCTCAAGGATTTTGATGGCGTCCTTCTTCACGTAGTCGACGTAATCCAGGATATTGACCCACTCCTGTTTCTCTCTGTACCTTAGATCCTCCCGTCTGGTCCGATGCGGAAAGGTCTTTAGCGGAACGTTTCCGAATTGCCTGTGCACGCTCTCGATGTACTTCCAGTCAAAATGACCCATCGACCAAGCGGGGGCGACATGTGTCTCGGTTCGGACATTACGGCCGATGATGACGTACTTCACTCCAACCTTCTCTGCCATCTGATACAGGAGCGAGACGATTGCGTGATCACTGGGGATCTCCGAATCCGGAGTCGACGCTTTCAGGAAGGCTAGCTGAAGGTCCTTGAATTCCTCCCAGTCCATCACGTGTGTGTCCAGGTCAATGCCGAGAATCTTCAATGTCTTGTGAATATTGTTCACCGCAAGCTCGGAATCCCAACCATTGTCAAGATGCACCGCGAGCGGTCTGAGCCCCAACTGTTTGACCTTGTAGGCGACGAAAGTGCTGTCCACGCCGCCACTCACTCCGATGAGGCAATCATACTGTTTTCCCGTGCCGTCCTTCTTGATCTTGGCCGCGATCTGCTCGAGCCGTCGCTTCCCTTCCTCACCGGTGAATACTTCTCTCTTCACCATCTCATCATAGGCCCGACAGTGATTGCATACACCGTTCTCGTCAAACTCGATCGTGGGATCCGAAGTATCCATCACACAACGAGCACATATTTCAATAGGTGTCTGCGTGGAATCCATCGCAGTCCCCCAGGCTATGCAGCTTATCATAATAAGACCTATTCTTGTCTTCACATTTAGCAATGAACAGCATCATGATATCAGTTCCGCCGTCAGACGCGTGACTCCTACTAAAGTAGTTGGGCATGCCCGCAGATGCGACGCTTCAAGTGGATTCTACTCCTCTTCTCGGAGCGCCTACATACCCACCCTTCACGAGGGTCATCCATTTCGTCTCTATATCCATCAGCTCTGCTCTCTCCGCAGGTGTCAGTACGCCAGCCGATTCTGACAACTTCTGAAGAAGTCGAAGCTGGGCAACCATTGCGGGTCCAAAGGCGTCTTTCCAATAGCCGGGTGCCAGCTTGTAGTTGTAGGGATTTGACTCTATCTGCACTAGTGCTTCGCTGCTGAAAAGCCCACTGCGCTTCAGGTGTATCCATCCGACGGCCACGGATAAAGGTCCTCCTATCAGGGTAGCTATTACTGCAAATGGTACAAAACGCGGAAACAAATTCAGCAGCGCCGGCATATTCTGGATTGCCAGATAGTAGACCGTGACGAGTGTCGAGAAATAGCCGAGTAGAAACGTGAGATAGGTTCCGTACCCGACCCTGAAGTAGTACCAAGCACGATATAGCCATCTAATGCTGAAGAAGACTCTCAGCTGCAGGCAACTCACCCATGCTTCGTCAGGAAATCTCACAGATAAACGATGCTGTACAACGGTTCGCATCCAAGTAAGGATGTGCAGGGAAAACGCTATCAGACTGCGAGGTCGAGTGCCCACTTCGAAGGCCGAATCAACTCGTGAGATCTCCTGCACTCATCTGTCAACTAAGGGCGTCACTCTGCCCGCCAAGTGTCTCGCAGGATGCCGATGGGCAGTGTTATTCCTCGTTGCTGATTGAATACTGATCGAATGGAACACTTATGAGGCCAGTGAATGCCACAACCAAGGATTGACAATTGAGTTGCCGCGCGGGCCTGTCCCGAAGTGTGGTCAAAAACGGAGCGGAGCGCTGCTCAAGGTTGACCGTAGCGCCGTCACAGGGACGATAACCTCAAGTGGAAATCGTGGTTCGGGGTGGTAGAGACGTCAAGTGGCTGCGATCTCGATGCACCTGTCATGAGGATTGCGACATATGATGGTAATTCAGTTCCGCGACTGGTGCTGGATGTCGGCGCAGGATATGGCAAGCTCGGCTACCTCTACAAGTACTCGATACACTTCGAGTTCACCGAGACGAGACCTGAAGTAGTGTCTATTGAAGTGGATAGGAAGTGTGTGCCCATCCTGAGGAGAACAAGCGATCACGTGATCATCGCCGACGCTGCGAATTTGCCGTTGCGCAACCGGACATTCAGGATCGGTTTTCTTTGTGAGGTAATAGAGCACGTCGAACGCCCCCGTGGGATTCAAGCGATAGAGGAGCTTAGACGAGTCTGTATGCATGTTATCATTTCTACTCCCAAGAAACCGTACGAGACTGACTATGACGTGTTGACAGCATGGAAGCGAAGCGACTTCCCGAAACTCAGACAATACTGCTCCGGGGTCTACATGATATTCACAGACATCTTGGTTCCGTCAGCGTTGAGGGTGTGGATCTATCGACATGTCCTTACTCTTCGAACCAGGAAAATAATACGCAGGCAACTTGCCAAGAGCCCTTTGCGCCTGTTCCGATTGAGTCCAAGAATTAGAGCGGTCGGAGATTGTTAGGACCTATTCTGTGAATCGGGTCTTCGATGCGCTCAAAACGAACTGTGTTGCACGACTCAACGTCGCTACCTTCGGCATCGAATCGCCGTTCAGCAGGAAAAAAAAGAGGCTTGGCGACGTTCTTGGTCTAAAGTGGCTTGCTAGATACATCTGCATCTCTGTTCCGTACCAATGTGTTGCCATTCTTAAGATCCTGTCACGTACCAGCTAAACTGCCATCCATACGCGGCCGCTCCGGAGGAAAAGGGATCTTGCCACACGTCGGCATAGGTACCGCCCGCGTTCTTGAAGCGTGCGGTTCCACCGGTGGACTGATACCCTATTTTCATAGCCCCTGATGCCCTCCACGCGAACCAGTAGTCACCTGCGGGTACATAAGTCGCTGAGGTAAAACTCCAATCTCTCCAACCTGTTGAGCCGGGGCTTGCTGAGTTTGTAGTACACTTCAACGCCCCGGGATAGTTGCCGCTATCCCCATAGATTGCAAATTTCGCCTCACCTCCAACTGCCGTAACATAGACACTAATCTTGACAACAGTCAATGGGTTCGGCAGCGTGAACTTCTGGAAATAGTAATACGTAGGTGCGGTTCCCGCCGCGGCTGATAGCACGTTCGCATTGCCGAATGTTTGGTAGCCTGTTATCGTTACCGTGCTTGTGCTGGTCGTGTACTGTACCGTTGTCCAGATGCCTTCAACCACGCTTGTCACAGTGGACCAGATGGTCGAGGTGGTCCAGCTGGTCGTCGTCGTGAAGATGGTTGTAGTGATTGTGACGTTCGGCGCTTGCTGAGGGAAGAACGAGGCGCCAGCATAGAAAGCCGAACCGGCCGATAGCAGCACCACAAATACCAGTAGAACCGCTACAGGGATGGAACGCCCCTTGAAAACAGAATCACCAGCTTTACTGCTCTTCTTCAATTATCCGAACACCTCCTCTCCGTCCACGATCGCACTTTCGGGATCTTCCAACCTTTCCCGATCATGGCCCTGCCAAACGTGACGGCAAGAAGCGATATGAACCCAAGGTAGGCCAAGGGGCTCGATACGCCAGCGCTAGCTAGACGGGTTACTGTCGTGTAGACCACCCTCGTACTTGTCGAGGTCAACGTCCCCGTGTAGACAGTTGTCGCCACGGTCGTATATTTGGTCTCCGTCGTAGTACCAGTCGACGTTTGAACCTGCCTTGCTTGGACTGATGAAGTTGCGGCCAACGGAGCTAGGGTGACGGTCGTTGGAACCACGACTGTGCTCGTCAAAGCCTGCGTACCAGTGTAACTGGTCACCGTCGTTGTGAGAACTGGCGTTACATATTGGGTGTTTTGGACGGCTAAGGTCGTGGTAAAAGGAGCCAAAGCAACGGTTGTGACAGTCGGGATCGTACTCGTCGATGTGCCAGTGTAACTCGTCACTGTGGTTGTGAGAGTTGAAGTTAGAATTTGAGTGCTCTGGACTGTTGAGGCTACCGTCAACGGGACCAAGGCAATAGTTGTGATAATCGGAATCGTACTCGTGGACGTGCTGTAACTCGTGACTGTCGTTGTCGTATTCCCATACGAGAATGAAGTCGAATTCTGTATGACTGTTACCGAAACTGTGGCTGTGGATCCAGTCGTTGTCTGCGGTTCAGAGGATCCGATCGTGAACGTGTACTGTTTCACGTTGTTCTGTTCGTCGAGTTCTGCGATCTGATTGTCAGGGTCCACGACCCACTGCGTGACATGCGTGCCCACCGTGGCGGTGAGCGGCCCGACATACCATTCCTGGACCTCGCCTGCTGTAATGTTGTCCGGCCCGCCGCGACCGTAGTCACTGTCATAGTACACGTCCAGATAGTACCCGTTGGCGGCCTCTTGTCCTATGTTCTTTATACTCGCAACTATGTTGAATGACTCGTTAGAGGACAAGTCAGTTCCGGCCACCGGCACGCCAGGGGCTGAGGCCCTCTCAAGCCATATACTGTCAACCGTGAGATCTGAGGAGCCAGCGTACACCGGGAAACTAAGCGTGCTGAGCGCGATCAATAGACCAATAGAAAGACAAAGGCAGCTCAGCGGCGCCCTCGCACGGGTCACTTGTACTCGATGCCCTCTTGGTCGAGGACGGAGAAAAGTCCCCCATAAACTTTGGCATGTATCAACAGGTGTTCCATGCTTGGGGGATCTGGTATGCTAACATTTTCGGCGGGTCAGTACCCTCCTACCGTCGGCGGGGCCCCTCTATCCGGAGGAGGTACTCTCTCGCTTCGTGAACGTTCGTTGATTTCCCCTTTTCCTGGGGGTCTTCTGGGATATGCCTCTGGTGATGTGTAGAGACGACCGTGTTTCCCTCCCACTGTGTTGCCAGAAGACTGCATACATCTATTATGGGAAGGCGAAAGAGGAGTATCGTCATGTGCTAGGTGTAATAACCGTGAAGAGAGCTGTGGTCGGCCTCATAATTGTCTGTGCAGTTCTTCTATGGGCAGTTTCCCCGATCTTTCTAGGAAGCCCTGAATACGTTCTCAGGTTGGCTGTCAACCCCAGCACGAACAGCGACTGTCCCACTGATTCAGCATGTTTCACACTAGAATTCCAGAACCGTGGACCATGGCCCATCGCAATCGACATAGTAGATTTGCAGTTCTATCCATCCCTAATTGGTCCCAGTGTGAGCATCAACTGGTTGGGACCCGAGCCGGGGAAGAACCTCCTGCTGATGCCGTTCTCCGGGCACACGTACATTTTCTGGATCAAGATAATGGGCGGTTTTGGCCCTCCAGACAAAGTCTATGCGATTCTGACAGCCAACGTCACGGTACTGTATGTGCCCCACTACGTGGTGTTACACAGCGGTAAACGCTAGCGTGCGACGCCAGTCTTCCGGTCACGTTCCGTTGCTCACATCAGAGGCGCGCCAAGACAATAGTACGTGAAGTGGGGGGCACTTGTCGCCAGCAATGGTAGGGAGGGTGAGATCAAAACCCTACCAACGAATCCGTCGCTTCGCAGTGTCGCTTTGTTAGATCCATCGGGATTCTAGAGGGCCTGCTGGTTCTCTTATCCCTCAGATACCCTTGGTGATGTTCGCCAGATGACGATCTTGGAGACGCCTCCAACTTCTGCCGGCGGTGACCCCGTGGCTAGCCATGATAGCGAGTACTGACATGAAGCCAAGATAGGCCAATGGACTCGATGCGTCAGCTCCTGCTCCTCTTTGACTCACGGTTACGGTCGTGTAGACCACGCTCGTGCTCGTGGAGGTTGACGTGTTTGTGTAGTTAGTCACTGTTGTTGTGGAAGTTGAGGTCAGATATTGTGTGCTCTGATCCGTTGAGGTCGCGGTCAACGGGACCAAGACAACGGTTGTCGGAACCAATATCGTGCTCGTCGAAGTCTCCGTGCTAGTGTAGTTAGTCACCGTCGTTGCACTTGTAGAGGTTAGAAATTGGGTGCTTTGGGCGGTTGAGGTAATCGTCAGCGGAACCAAGATAACAGTTGTGACCGTCGGAATCGTACTCGTCGAGGTTGTCGTGCTAGTGTAGCTCGTAGTCGTGGTTGTCGTGGTTCTATACAAGTATGAAGTCGAACTCTCCGTGAGAGTTCTAGTGACCGTCACCGTGACTGTGGATGTGGACGTAATCGTTAGCTGCACTGCATTCGAGTTTCTGCTTGTAGAGAAGTCTGTAACCCAGAACTTCTGTGGTCCAAGTGGGATGTTCGAACCAACCAGCATGGATCCTGCAACATTGCCTTGGCCGTCAGCATTCGGTTGGCTCACGCATAGACCTACACCAGCCACGTTGTTTGTGGATATGCAAGATGAAATTGAGCCGCCCGGCGTGAACCCTGTCCCAGTGAATTGAAGATACTCACCTTGAGCATAGGTCGTCTTGTCCGTGGACACAAACGGTATCAGGGAGTTGTATGCCTGGATCAACCCATATCCATAGTAGGGATCCCACCCGGAGACTCCGAGGTCCTTCGCATTGTCAATCATCTTCTGGCGAATCTGATCCGGGGTAGTATAACCCACGCTGTACAACAGAGCTGCCAGTCCCGACACGTGAGGAGCAGCCATGGACGTTCCCTCGTAGAAGTAGTATCCAAAATTGGTCGGATCACCGCTGGCAAACGTCTGTTGCAGAACACCGTCTCCATATCCGTCACCATTCTGGTCGACATCTAGGTCTCCTCCCGGAGCCACGAAATCCAGAGCCGAGCCGTAGTTCGAATAGTGGGATCGAGTCTGGTCATATCTGACCGCACCAACGGCGATAACGTTCGAACAGGCCGCCGGATAGCTCACACTCGAACTCCCATCATTCCCACTTGATGCAACCACGGTTACTCCGTGATTGTATGCATAGTTGACAGCGTCTTGCATCAACTGGCTGTAGGGCCCTCCCAGGCTCAGATTGACGATTCTTGCTCCGTGATCCACTGCCCAGACGATTCCGTCTGCAATCCATGCATACTCGCACCGTGTGTAGGGGTAGGTAGGGATAGGTTCACAGACTTTCACAGGCATGATTTGTGCATCATAGGCTATTCCAGCAACCCCAATGCCGTTGTTCGTGGTCTGGGCTATCGTTCCAGTTACGTGCGTCCCATGTCCGACATCATCATTCGGATGAGCATCATTGTTGACAAAATCCCAACCTGCAACGAAGATTGTTCCGGACAGATCGGGGGCCCGGCGGAATCCCAAGTAGTCTTCATAGGCTACTCCCGTGTCTATGACGGCTACTGTGACTCCTGACCCTGTCGAGATATCCACGCTTGGTTCATCTGAATTGCAGTGAAATGCCACTGGTAGCTGTAGTATGGATCGTTAGGAGTGAAACTAGTAGTCCCAATGAGGTTGGGTTCAACGTACTCTATGTCCGGATCATTCTTCAGCTTCTCAACAACGTCTTTGACTTTTCCTCTGGTCACGTTCAGCAGGACCACTCTTTCGAGAAGCAGTTTCTTTTCTGATTTGACATCAGCGTGTTTCTGAGCTGCGGTCTTCTTGGCCAAGGGCCTGTACTTGAGAACAACTTGATTTGCGGAGTAGGTCACATTCGCGCTGCCAAGGGTCTGGTTTCCTACTCTTATGTCATCGGATTGATTTCTTGAGATCGAGACATCGGGGGTTGCCCATACGCCACCGAAACCGTCCTGCTCTGCAATCGTGGCTGAGGGCTGGACTGGAAGGCCTGCAAGAGCGACCGGGAGGACGAGCAGGAATGATATGTATGAAGGCACCCTGCCTGCGTGCTTACCGAGCAAGTGTTTCACGCAACTACGCTGCCTACAGCTATCGAGGCGAGAAACCTAACCTGTTGCTTTTGCTGGACCAAGCGTATTTAGCGTTTCGTTCAACGCAATGCTATGAGCTGGCAAAACGGCTCTCTACGGAGAATCGTAGACGGAATGGTCCTCTTCGCCTCATGCGCACTCTGGTGCGAGCATGAGCTCAGTGGCCGCGCCCAACAATCTCGAGTATGTCTGAGAGCTTGGTTATCTCGTACGCCGGTTTCTCATTGGGAGATTTCGGTGTGCTTGTTCGATTCGCTCCAGTCTTGGCCCTTACCGTGATCATCTTGGCGGCATTTGCAACCGAGATTTCATTCGCCAAATCGGAACCTACGAAGACCGACCGTTCAGGTTTCACGTTGCCTAGTCTCTCGAGTGTCCTAGATAGCGTGTCCGTGGTGAGTTTCTCGGATCCTGTTTCTTCGGAAATGGTGACGGCGTGGAACACGTACTCCAAGCCAAGCTGGATCAATTTCTGCCACTGCTTCACGGCTCGGCCCTTTGATGCGACGCCGAGCTTGTATCCAGCGTCTCTGAGTTTCAGGAGCGTGGGGGCGGTGTCCGGGAATGGCGTCAGGTAGATAGGGCTCGTCGCGCGGTAAGCGACTACGCCTGCTGCTATGACCTCGGGGCTCCATTTGAGGCCTAGACGTTCCAGCAACATGTCGAAGTGTCTTGTGTCGTCCGGGCCTCTCTCCTTAGCGATCTCCTCCAGCTTCCGATAGGCTGTTTCAACGTCGATGGGCAGCCCGGCTGATTTCATCGCCATCACAGCGCTCATTCTGGAAGCGCTCAGCTGTTGAGACGTATCATATAGCACGTCATCTATCGAAAATAGTAGAGATTCAACTT
>Ga0315279_10005990_pt1 | contig 15516 bp, 12 predicted proteins | sample YL17G06_20_MG_FD_203694 | JGI IMG/M metagenome (GOLD analysis project Ga0315279, IMG submission 203694) | Sediment microbial communities from Yellowstone Lake, YNP, Wyoming, USA - YL17G06_20 | ecosystem: Environmental > Aquatic > Freshwater > Lake > Sediment | place: USA: Wyoming | collected... | reverse complement strand
CAGGTTCGGATGTTTTTGTACGTGCGGTTGCGGCAGGCCTGCGACCGCCGCTATCCCGGATGGGCGCTGCATTTGATAAAGCGCAAAAGCAGGCGGAGAGAGCTGGCTCGGTTTTATCATTACAAACAACATAACTTATTGGCTCCGCTAAGAGTTAAAGAACGAAAATGAATATAGACAGTACAATTATTATGGTGATATGAAATCCGATGATATAGAAATTAAGTTCGAGCAGTACAGAGAGCACTTGGAGACAGAGACAAGCAGGTTGTCAAGTTATATTCATTTATATAAGCATTTACACGAACGTAAACAAGACCGCTTAGATGAAATGAATGTTGCCCCGTGCTTCTTTCAAACTGTAATCAGTTCTTTATTCTCTGCGATTATTCATTGGGTACACAATCTACTTCATCCCAAAGCAGAAAGAGGTTTTATCAACTTTCTAGGGTTTGTGGAAAATAATCGTGAAGCATTTTCAATATGTAGCCTTCAGAAGCGTCTTAATTACCCGGATGGTCATTGGATGCTACAACGTGATCCGATAACATTCGAATCTGTACAATCTGATCGTCAGAAATTACTCAGCATTCGATCGTTATCAAGTTTTAAAACAAGACGTGATAAATTCCATGCTCATTTTGATAAAACCTATGCTTTTCAAAGGAGCCAAATCTCTAAAGATGCGCCTATCAAATGGTCTGACTTAGACGAAGTTATTGACACCATGAAGGATATCTTGAATAAATATTCTGCAGCCTATGATGGGAAAGTCTACTCAATTGAACCGATGGATATTTCTGATATAGATTATATTTTAGATATACTCTATCAACATAACCAAAGCAATAAATGCTAACCTTTCGCTCAATCGGACCGCGTCGACCGCCACCGTTCGGCTGGCCCGTTATCATGGGTTGTTTGTTTTTAAGTAGCACAAATGCCCCGCAGGCGGATAAAATCAGTGTTTAAGCCGTGAGATGGTGGAAGCCGCCACGGTAAGATAAGAAAAAATTATCCAACGTGGTAAACATCTTAGCCCCGATTACGGATGCCGGGGCCAAGCGGCCTGAATCGGGTAGGATGTTATTGTGTTATGGAACGTATGCCTGACCAACTGGATAACCAAACAGTGAAATTTAATCAATCTTTCATTTTGCTAAGTAAATTCCTCGACAAATGGGTCGATAAGGTCAAAAGCCAAGCAATTCAAGATGATGTTCGGAGACCTGCTTGGTTTGTTTGGGGACGATACACTTTATCTATCAGAACCATCCATACGATATGCAGTCCTTATTTTCTCCCCGACATTTGGCTCATCGGAAGATCGTGCCTTGAACATGAAGCTACTCTCAGGGGCATCATGAATGATCCCAAAATTGCAAAGGATTACCTTAACTTCATGGACAGGGCCAAGGCATATTATGCATGGCTCCTTGAAAAGGTGGGCCTTAGTGATAAGTTAGCTCAATTGGAGCCCGAATTAATAAAGACATTGGGAGAGAATTGGCGAAATAGAAAAGCGGCCACCTGGTCAAAAGCAAGTGAGTTAGTTGAAAGATATGGAGGGGACGCTAGCAGATGTTGTTATGCACTGTTGTCTCATTTCAGCCACTGTTCAGTCGTTGCCTCTCAGATGTTAGAACATACAGGCCCTTCAGAAATGAGCCTTGGTAACACCATTGAATCGATATATGGAGGATATGTTCTTGTAACAACGGATTTTCTCGATTTCATATGGGGACCAATCGTAACAACTGAAAGTGATAGATGTAAAAACGATTTCCTTAATGTAATGAGGAAGTGGATCTAATTAAGCATTAAAACCCATAAGAAGCGGCTCAACTCGGATGCCCTCAGAGGCGACCATTTAGCCTCAGCGTTATGCCTTGAATTGGCCTTGAATTTCCTGCCCAAAAGGGAATGTCATCTGGGACAGGTTCGATATAATTAAGGTGGTGCGAAATCTTGACTGTCGTCAGACAAGTATCGCACCCAGGTGGCTTCTCAAAAGTCTCCTTTATTGAACGGCAGACGACTCAGGCGGTATCTCCAGAGGAGGCACGTGGAGGCTGTTGGCCTTTTCTATCCAGGCGGAGTCACCGTAAACGCCGGCTTTAGTATAGTCGAAAGGCACAAAGCCAAGTTTGATAGCAGGTGAGTCAGGCTTGAGGCGAAAGTCGAAATTCTTAGCATCTACAAACAAGGGATCAGCTACGATAGAATTCTTATCGTGGCCGGTTTTTTCCTGCCAATCTTTAAGGCTTGCCCCGGCGAAAGTAACTTCTTTGCCGGTGGCGTCCCAGTAGCAATTGTTGTCCATGTTAATCGTGACCTTCGTCCAGGGCCCCGATAAAAGCGTGCCGGTGTCATAATAGACGATGTTCTTCTCAAAGGTGAACGACAGATGCTCTTCCACCCGCGTGGCCTGGACTTGATAGAGTTTGCTAAAGGCCAGGATATTGTTGCGGACGATATTTTCTTTGCCATAGTGCTGGTGGAATCCGCCGGTCTTGGTATTATACACGAGGTTGTTCTCCAAAACGATGCCGGTGCTGCCCTCATCGGTGTAGAGGCCCCAGCCGCCATAGGAGTAAGAGTAGACATCGTGAAAAACGTTATTGCTGATGACAGTCCCTTCCGATGGTCCCAGCGTATAAATCCCGCCCATGTCACTGAGCACCGCCTGGCCGATATGGTGCACGTGGTTGAAGCTGATGGTGTTGTGTTTAGATAGGCTCTCGGCGTAGCCCCAGCGCCAGCCGACTGAGATTCCCGTATAGAAAAAGTCGCCAATATCGTTGTGAGTGACGGTATTGTCACCGCTTTGCCCGATCCAGACGCCCACCGCCTCGGCGTGAATTCGTCCGCCTGTCTGGATGATGTTGTTGTCGAGCGTAATATGGCTGGTTCGGGAAGGCTCGTCAGGGCGAATCGCTCCTTCGCCGATCCGCACGCCGCCCGCGCCGAGGTCGTGTAAGTAGCAGTGCTGAAGCCGACAGTCCCGGCACCCGCGTCGGAACCACACACCATACTCACCTATATGGCCGACCTCGCAGTCCTCTATCACGATATTGCGCGCACCGTCCGCCATAATTGCTGCCTCTGTCGCAAAAGCGGCTTGATACGGCGCATATCCGGCGGGCGGCAGCAGAGATTGGCTGTGCTGAAACGCCAGCCCTTTCAGTTGGATGTGCTCGACAAATTTTTCGGCCTCGGATTTGCCCTGCAAGATAACAAATTTTTCAACTACCGGTGCGACAATGTGGGCCTTAGTCATATCTTCGCCAGGCAGAGGCTTGTAGTAGAGCGCCCCATCGCGGGCAAGGAACCATTCGCCCGGCGCATCCAGCGCCGCCTTGAAATTCTCCAGATGAAAAGGCGTATTTGCCGGCCAATCAGAATAGTCCTTGAGTTTCTCTCCTATTGTGACGATGGCATTTGCCTGAGTATCGACGGCCGTCAAAAAACGCCGGGTGATGCACCACTTGTGGTAGACTACCAGCGTGACATCGCTTATCTGTCGCGGCTCAAGGTTTCGCAGCGGCTCGAGCGCATCAGAACGCACATAAGTCGTTCGGCGGAACTTTTCGGGACTGCCCTCGATGGGCACTTCCGATGTTTTTGCCATATAGTGATACAATTTGTTGGGCGTGCGGGCACGCACAGCCCGGCGGCCATTTACAAACAGTTGCTCGAAATACCATTTGCCGGATGCCACCTCTGCTATGTGCGTGCGCCAGATGTCCTCTTCCCCTGCTTTGAAACCGGTAATTACACGCCCGGCGGTAAAAATCGGCCTGGCCCCGGCGGCCGCTTCGTAAGTAATCGGGCACTCTTCTGTTCCACTATCCTGGGGCGTGAATACGACCGGCTCGGTCAAGCGGTAAACACCATCGCCCACAGTGACATGCACGGGCTCAGTAATCGGCCCTTCTGATTTCAATCGCCGCACGGCATCCCGCGCGCCGGCCAGGGAAGCGAGCGGCCCATCGGTCCGCTCGGCATTCGGCTGAGCCAGCCGACCGGACCAGTCGTCATGGCCATCTGGTGAGACGTAGAGATTCACGGCCTGGGCGCAACTGACTGACAAGCCCAAAAGCAGCACCCAAACAAAAATCTTATGCAGTTTCGATTTCTGCTCTCTCATCGCATTTGTCTCCTGACTCACCCATTTGCCTACGCACTAACGTTTTCCCACTGAACGCCGAGTTTCTTAAGGGCGTAGCCCGTCTCACGCAGGTAATCGCCGTAGCAGGTCATCCAATGAAATCCCCGCATATCCTCAAGGAGTTTTTGCCAGTTGCCCTCGATCGTTATGTCAATTTGCGAACGGCAGATGTCGTAGAAAGGATGGTCGATGATTTTACTGCGGCAGCCAACCCACTTCTTGCAGTGGAAGTCCGGCACAAGATTCGTGACGACCTGGCCTTTACTCATCTGCACTTTCGGGGCAGCGCCATAGTCCGACTCGAAGTGCGTGTGAATCCTGACCGGCTCAAGGTCCGTGCCATTCATTCGCCTGGGTGCTGTGCAGTGGGCTATGGTTATCATTCCATCGTGAGGATGCGTCGGGTCGTTCAGGAACACGGGCTTGCCCGAGATGTGGCGGAGCAAAATGCCCGAAGGAATAACCACAAAATCAGATTCGCAAAACGCCATCAGCCCACTATCGTTAATAAGACTGAGCGGCATGCACGCTGTGGTCTGGGCCATAGGAATAATTGTTCCCATACAGCCATTAACCGTAATGGCGGGGGCGTCCGCTTTGGTCATCAGCTCCCTGAAGATTTTGGTCAGCACGAAAGCGTTCACCAGAAATTTCTTATCGGTGTGCAGCGAGACGCCTTTCCCAGATAAGTATTCATCCGCCTGGCGTCTGGCTTGCTCGACTACTTTTTCGTCAGCCAGGTTCTTTTTTATCATCGGCTCAAGCTCCTGGTAGCTGACCGGCTGTATATCGAGCTTCCAGATTCCCTTTGCCGTTTCCGGGCCGAGTTTGCTGCCCTCGCCCCATCCGCCCGCGTCGCCGATAGCTATGATTCTCGTGCCCACAGCATTTTTCAGCCCGTACAGTGCTCGCAGCCGCCAGAGGACCTCGTCATAATCATCCACCACGATGTCCCAGATATCCATATTGGGGTTTTTATACTCATCGGTGGCTCTGCGCAAAAAGTGCGGATGTGCGATCTCGTACCAGAGGGACACCGGCCCGGATTGGTGTCGCAGGAACATAATGTTCGGCTTGCCGGAGCCTGCCAGGGTATCGAGCTCGCCCCAGCCGCCGCTTGCATAAACCAGAATCACATCGCAGTCGCTCTGCCCGACGGCCTTGGCCTTATCGTTATTGTTCACCATCGCCACGGGCTGAACCGTTATCGGAAAGTCTGACTTCGCCGACATCTTCTTGAGTTCCTGCTCGATTCTTTTAGCCTCGTTGTCCACGTCGTTCTGATTGTGCAGTCCGCCCCAGGGCCGCCAGCTCGTGGCCTCTCTTCTTTGATGGAACTGATAGACCAGGGCCGGCTGAACCCTCAGCGTTTTGCCTGGGTGAAAGCTCATTCCGCCAGCCGGCTTTCTGAAGGCAGACTCGACCTGGCACGATGATGATACTGCTAATGCCCCCATTCCTGCCCCGATGCCAACAGCCTTTATAAAATCTCTTCGATTAAAACCATTGTCCATTGTAAGCCCCTTTCCAAATTTCTCATTCCCGCCCCGCAATTCGTTGCGGTTAGCCCCCAAGTTTATCTTGGGGGTTTATTTACTCGCGTAGTATAATTCAATGCCCGGTCGAAAAAAAGCAAAAAGATTTGATACTTCCGGGCAGGGGGTTTTATGTCGTCAGTAATTTGCCCGGTATGCCAGACTTTTTTGAAGCCGATACTGCTCCCGCAGGCAGCAATATGGCAATGTGCGTCATGCCAGGGAGTCATGGCGAATTTAGCCGTATTGCGGCAGTATCTCAGAGGCGACGTTGTCCGAAGCTTTTGGCGCAAGGCGATCTCTGCATCCGCAACCGTGGACAAAAAATGCCCGTCCTGTCGGCAGTCGCTTCGTACATTCACAATCCAGCGAAATGGACAGACCATCAATCTCGACACTTGTCGGCATTGTCAACTTGTTTGGTTCGATAAAGGCGAACTGGATGTATTCCCAAAAACCAAGATACAGCAGTTGCCGCCTGAAGTAAAGCATCAGTTAGCTTTGATGAAGGTCCAGTTTGAGACTGAGCAGCAAGTACAGTTAGAGGAAACAGCCGAAAGGATCTTTGCGATTTTTGCTGCCCCGTTCTTCTTACCCTGGTACATTACCTGGATACTGACTATCTATGGGCAGTTGATCGACTTTATCGTACAGCGGAAAGGCTGGCGCTGGGCAATTCCCGTGATCGTTTGCAGCATCGTCATCTGCATAGTTATCTGGCTTGTGGTGGTGCCTCGGGACGTTGCCTACCCTGAGAATCCGCTATCGCTGGAGTACCGAAGGAACATGAATTATCTGCTCGACGCCGGCATGCAGTCGCCGCCCGACTTGTCTAAAATCATCGGGAGCCTTGGGGGTTCTTACATTCCAATCGTAAGCGAGCAGGATTTCTCTTGGTTCACCAAGAAGTTAAGATATGAGCTTCATAAGGCTGCCAGCGATGATTTGTTATTTCACATCATCGTAGTCGGCGGGATGGATGTCCGGGACATCGACCAGCCTTTGGTCAGAGCCAGCAAAGGGCTTGTTATGTCTGGGCGGCGCAACATAGAGATTGTTATCGTCGCCCCATCGAAGATTTCCGATGGCACGAAACGGATTCTCGAAGAAAGAGGCCTTACAATACGCAGAATAGGAAGTCCGTTGCCAGAGTGGCAACGGTAAACGCGGCCTTGACGCAATGTGTGCAAGCCAATAGAATGCTCAGCCTGAATCAGAGAATCAAGAATCGAGCATAGAGGTTCGAGCATGATAAGAATTAACGAGAACTATCTGAAACTCCAGGCGGGCTATTTGTTTCCGGAGGTATCCAGGCGGGTCCGTGCATATCAAGCCAAAAATCCAAAGGCAAAAATAATCAGCTTAGGTATTGGCGATGTTACTCAGCCTTTGGCGCCGGCTGTAATCTCCGCGATGAAAAAGGCAGTTGATGAAATGGCCAAGGCCGAGACTTTTCGCGGCTACGGCCCCGAGCAGGGCTACGATTTCCTAATCAACGCCATAATCGAAAATGACTTCAACGCCCGCGACGTCGATTTAGAGCCGGGCGAAGTCTTTATCAGCGATGGCGCTAAGTGCGACACAGGTAATATACAAGAGATATTCGGCCTGGATAACGTGGTTGCCGTAACCGACCCTGTATATCCGGTATACGTGGATACCAATGTGATGGCTGGCAGAACCGGGCCGGTAAGCAAAACCGGCCAATATGAAAAAATAGTCTATATGCCGTGCACCGCTGAGAACAGTTTTGTGCCCGATTTGCCGACCGAGCCTGTTGATATTATTTATCTCTGCTTTCCGAACAATCCCACGGGGGCGGTGGCTACAAAGGAAATCCTGAGCAAATGGGTCGCTTTTGCCCGCGACAGTAAGGCGGTAATTCTCTTTGACGCTGCCTATGAGGCCTTTATCCGAGACGCGGATATTCCGCATTCTATCTACGAGATTGACGGCGCAAAAGAGGTGGCAATCGAATTCCGCAGTTTTTCCAAGACCGCCGGCTTTACGGGCGTGCGGTGCGCCTTTACCGTTGTGCCGAAGCGCCTCAAAGCGTACACGCGCGATGGCACGGCAGTAGAAGTTAATCCCTTATGGAACCGCCGGCACTGCACTAAGTTCAATGGCGCTTCGTATATCTCGCAGGCCGGCGCTGCGGCTATCTACACGCCACAAGGCAACAGGCAAGTCCGCAGGATTATAGACGCTTATATGAATAATGCAGCTTTGATTCGTGAGTCGCTGGCCAAGATGGGCTACGAAGTCTACGGCGGCGTAAATGCACCGTATATCTGGATGAGGACGCCGGATGGTCTGACTTCGTGGGATTTTTTTGACCGGTTGCTGACTAAGGCCAATGTGGTCGGTACGCCCGGCGTCGGCTTCGGAGCAGCGGGCGAAGGATACCTGCGGCTTACAGCTTTTGCCAGACCGGACGACACCAAAGAGGCGCTACAGCGAATCGCTGATAACTTTTAAAACTTAAAACTCAAAACTTAAAACTGATGAGTCCCACGGCATATATCGGATTGGGCAGCAATTTAGGCGACCGAGAAACATATATCAGGCGAGCGCTCAAATTGCTGGCGGATACCGAACACATCCAGGTATCCGGCGTTAGCGACTTGATTGAGACGCCGCCGCTTGGCCACTTTGACCAGCCGAAATTCATTAATGGCGTCGCAGAATTGAAAACCACACTTAGCGCGGAGGATTTATACAAAACGCTGGTCGAGGTGGAAAAACGGCTGGGCAGAGAGCGACACGGCAAATGGCTGCCCAGGACAATCGATCTGGACCTTTTATTGTTTGGGGCCGAGGTCGTAAATCTGCCATACTTGACTATACCGCATCCGCAGATGCACCTGCGCTGGTTTGTGCTCAAGGGCCTGTGCCAATTGAATCCTGATTTGCTGCACCCTACGATAAAGGTTCGGGTCAGCGAATTGGCGGCCCGACTGAACGAGTCGGACTTTGCTCTTAACCTGAATGTCCCGCAGGTGATCAGCGTTGCCGGTGTTATCGGCGTTGGCAAAACCACCCTGGCAAAAGCACTGGCGGAGCAGTTGGAGTGCAAATTGCTGCTGGAGCCTTACGATACAAATCCTTTTCTGCCCGAAGTTTATGCCGGCAAAAAAGAGCTGGCGCTGGACTGCCAGCTTTACTTTCTGACTAGTAGGGCCGAGCAGTTAAACCACAGAACTCTTCGGCAGGGACAAATTGCTGTAAGCGATTACATTTTCGACCAGGAACGGATATATGCCAGTCGGCTGCTCAACGGCCAGCAATTGGATTTGTATGACCAGATTCACAGGCCGTTCAGTGCCCAAGTCGCCCCGCCGGGGCTTGTGATATATCTACAGGACTCTGTGCAGAAGTGCCTGGAGCGAATCCACGAGCGAAACCGTCCTTATGAGCAGAAAATCGAGCTAAAATTTTTGGAGGGACTTGATTCTGATTATCAGCATCTGTTTGCGGGATGGAAGGTGTGCCCGGTCATTCGCCTGTCTATATCGCAGTTCAATTGCAGGCGAAAGGCTGATGCGCAGTGGTTGGTAAATCAAGTAAAACATTACATCGCAGTGTAGACAGCCTTTCTGAACAGAAACATACTTGGGAAAAACCAGCATGGAAGTTGCAAGAACGATAGGATCAGCCAGAGCGTTGGTCAAAGCTGCTCGTAATAAAGGTCAGAAGATTGGCTTTGTCCCTACTATGGGGGCGCTGCACAGCGGGCATATTTCGCTAATTGAAGCAGCTAAGCAGCGGGCAGACTTTGTCGCTGTCAGCATTTTCGTCAATCCCACGCAGTTTGGCCCGGGCGAAGATTTCCAAAAGTATCCGCGACCTCTGGAACTGGACGTAAAAATCTGCCGGGAGCAAGGTGTTGATTTGGTTTTCGCCCCCCCGCCGGCGGAAATGTATCCTGGCGAAAATCTTACGTGGGTGGCAGTCGAGAAACTATCTGAGCTTCTGTGCGGCCAATTTCGTCCGGGACATTTTCGCGGTGTCGCTACGGTCTGCGCAAAGCTGTTCAATATTGTTCAGCCGGATGTCGCATTTTTTGGCCAGAAGGACGCCCAGCAGGCTGTCATCATCAAACGAATCGTTGCCGATCTGAATATGCCATTGGAAATCGTTGTCTGTCCGACAGTCCGCGAGCCGGACGGCTTACCGATGAGCAGCAGAAATCAGTATCTAAGCTCAAACCAGAGAAAAGATGCCGCCTATATCTATAAATCTCTTCAAAAGTGCCGGCAAATGATAGATGCGGGGGCTACTGACACGGGGGAAATAATCGCTGAGATGCACAAGATTCTAAATCAGGTGCCATCGATGAACATAGAATATGTCAGCATCGTTGATGCCGAAACACTACAGAGCCTGGAGCGAATTGGCGGCAGAATCCTGGCAGCGGTAGCCGTCCGAATCGGCTCAACCCGATTGATCGATAATATCCTGGTGGACACAGGCAAAAGGTAGCGTATAATATCAGCAACCTTATGAATATTAAGGAACAGCCAAATCATAAAATATACATTCATTAGAACGTCTCGAAAGATGTCACAATCGGAATTATTAAAAAGGGTTATTCAAACGCGATGTTTGTAAAGCTGTTAAAAGGAAAGTTGCATCAGGCGACGGTTACAGAGGCCAAGCTCCACTATGTCGGCAGCATAGCGATAGACTCTGCGCTGATGGAAGCAGCCGGAATTCTGCCCTATGAAGCCGTCCTGATCTCTGATTTGACCAACGGCGAAAGATTGGAAACCTATGTTGTCCCTGCCGAAGCCAATTCAGGACGAATTGCGCTGCTCGGAGCGGCTGCGCATCTGATAAAACAAAAAGACCGCATCATCATTCTCAGCTTCGGCTACTACACGCCCGACGAGGCCAAGAAGCACAAGCCGAAAGTCGTTGTTCTGGACGCAAATAATAAGATTGAACGTTATGAATAGGAAACCGCGAATCAGACCGGCACCAAATCCCGGGGGCGAGCTGCGAAATACGATTTGAATGCATCCTAAAATCTTCGAGATACCGTTCATTCATTTGACCCTCGGAACCTTCGGTCCGATGATGGTCATCGGCTTTCTGGCCGCGGTGACTATAATCAGGCACCTCAGCCGGGACATCACACCCCATCCGCAGCTTATAACTAACGCCGCCCTTTATTCGCTAATCACCGGCGTTGTGGGGTCGCGTCTATTTTACGTGGTGCATCATTTCGACCAGTTTCAGGGACGGGGCACGCTGGCGCTGTTTGCTGTCTGGAACGGCGGGCTGGAGCTTTTAGGTGGCGTAATCCCGGCAATCGTGGTTATCTTCTTTTATCTGCGGTATCATAAGCTGCCCATCCGCAAGTATTTAGACATTCTGGCTATCGGCTTGATGCTGGCGCTCCTATTCGGCAGAATCGGCTGCTTCCTGAACGGCTGCTGTTTTGGTAAACCAGTGAAACTACCTTGGGCTGTGCGATTCCCATACGGCTCATTCGCCTACCGCAGCCAGGTTGAGCCTGACACGCACAGAAACCGCTCACAGCCATACGTGGAATTGCCGGAGGATTTCTTCACCTATGGCTATAGCGGGGACGTGTCTGTGAGAATCCTCAAGTCGTATGAAGAGCTGACTAGCCGGCAGAGAGATTTGCTCAAGGAAACTGACAGGCGGCGCTCTCTGGCGGTTCATCCAACGCAGTTGTACGAATCGGCAGGCGGTGCCGTTTTGTGCGTTGTGCTTTATTCTTTTTGGCGTCGCACGCGAAATGCCGCAAATGCCAAAAGCATGGGCAAAGTCCTCGCCCGACCGGGCTGTATATTCAGCTTGATGTTTGTGTTTTACGGTATATTGCGATTCCTTATGGAGTTGCTCCGCGATGACAATCCCTTTGAGTTCGACGGCATGACGATCTCGCAGATAATCAGCATCGGATTGATAATGGCAGGACTCGTCGTGATGATGGTCTTCCACCGCATGGTCGCCGGCCCCCGCGCTCGATGATATTGTGTATGGCAGAGGCGCACACAGTCCCTCCCCGTTGGCCATTGGCAAACCCAGACATCGTCTCTATGCTCTCCGTAGCGAGTCTACCAACTGGACATCCGTGATCGAATCACTCAACCACCACGAGATTCTTGCCGCCGAACTGCGATCAACTACATTCGCGCAATTCTCAGCGATCACCAGGCGCACCAACACTCATTTTTCAGCGGGTTTTTCCACAGGTGGCACAGCAGGCTTTTCTGTCGTCGGTTGAACAGGCTTTGTTGTCCGTGGCGTAGTCGTTGTGGGCGTTGTCGGTTGCGACTTCTTGCAGCCGCTGAATGTGAAAGCCACAACTGTCAGAGTTACCAACACTGAGAGGATTACCTTCCTCATGCTCGTATCCTTTCAAAAAGCGTTTCGAAGCATACGTCCGGCCAATTTTCGACCGTATTGACTACTCTGAGACTCCAACTATAGTAACGTTGGAAACAAACAACCGGAATTCTTGCACTTGGGATATAATCAAATCACATGTTCGCAACAAAGTCAAAAAAAAAGTATAAAAAGTGAATACTCCTGGGAACTTGACCATTTCGGGAAATTAACGATACTATATAGCAGAGTAGAAATGCCTCGGTACAGGCTGGCGGCGTATGCTTTTGCGAGCGCGATAATATGGGCCTTTATGACAGAGACTACACGCAGGATAACTTCCGGTCTCAATCTTCCGGAGCACCACCGATGAGGTTTGCCCCTGCTGGGCTTACGCGGGTCGTCAAGTGGTTGCTGATCATCAACACAGCCGTATTCCTTGCCGTTTTCTTAATGCCTCCGGTCGAGCACTTCTTCTTGGAGTGGTTCTCCGTCTACCCGACCAGCGTGGGCAGGTCCCTCCAACTGTGGCGGTTGATTACATACCAGTTTCTGCACGGCAGTCCGTGGCACTTGTTTGTAAATATGCTGGCCTTATTCTTCTTCGGCCCTATGCTTGAGCATTCGTGGGGCGGCAGAAAATTCCTGGTCTTTTATCTACTGTGCGGCATGACGGGCGGAATAGTATATCCTCTGCTTGTTCTGGCAGGATGGCTGAACGCAGCTTATCTTGTCGGTGCTTCGGGGTCGATTTTGGGAATGCTTGCCGCAGGAGCGATATTGTTTCCGAATCTGACCGTTTACGTATGGGGCATATTCCCGCTGCGGCTGGTCACTTTGGCGATAATCTTTGCCGGCATCAGTATTATCACGCTGTTGCGTCCTGACCGATTCGCCAACGCTGGCGGCGAGGCGGCGCATCTTGCAGGTATGGTTACAGGAGCGGTCTATGTGCTTTCGCAGTCTTGGCGAGCCAGGCTCAGATTGAAAATCCGCAGCGGAGGATGGGAGAAGAAGATGGCTGCCCAGCGAAAACTACAGGTAGAGGTCGACCGCATTTTGCAGAAGGTGCACGACAACGGCATCCATAGCTTAACAGCACAAGAAAAAAGAACACTTAAGAAAGCCACAGATGCCGAGCAAAGGCGGTACACAGTATGAAGGTCTGCCCCTCGCCGTGCCACTATCACGCTCCTTGCAATCAAATTTTTCTGCCGCCCAAAATAATCAATGTCCGGCAGTTAAGTTAATGTTCCGGATTCCGAGTTTATTGAGCTACTGTCAAACACTTTAGCTGTTTTTGGTCGCGTATAAGGAGCTTGGCAGGCAAACAGCCCAGCATTACGGCAGTCCCGGCGGCCGTTTGTTTCAAGCATTCACGCCTTCTCATGGGCATTTCCTTTGTCCTAAGGTTCCTTTTGTCTACCTGAGCCAGTTGTCACAGAAAACGGAGAGATCGATCTGATCTATGACACCGCCACTGGGTATAGAAATATCACAAGCAACATTCCAGTTGACATCACCGGGCTGACTTAGCCATGCAGCAGCTAAAGCAGAGAAGTCCTGAAGGTCCACATCATTGTCCTTGTCGAAGTCTGCGACAAGGCCTGATAACCTCACTAGTTCAATGCCGGTTCCGTTGACAGGATCGAGGTTCCGACTGTATTGCTTATTTGTAGAGTCGTTCCAGTGTTCGTGAACACCGAGACTGGCCAGACGAGATCCGGTGCTGGCGGGATCGTAGAAGCTGCCTGAGGGTGGATTGTCCGCCTGGGCTGCCTCGTGAAGGTAATTGTCCACGCCTTGGCCGGTGCAATAGTTGGTCAGCAGCGGTTCATTCCGCAGGAAATCCAGCACGACCGAATCAATCGCAATGGGGTCCTGCGACGCGAATACGGTGGCGGTCCAATGGTCGCCAAAGGACCTGTAGCGGAGCACCGTGGTGATCGCGTTGTCGGAACCATAGAGACCATCCACCAGGAACAGTAGCGTCTTACCGCCGAGTTGCGGGTGGCCAATGAGATCGACAATACAGTTGTAGGAGCCCATGGGATTATTGCGAAGACCGAAGTTGTGCAGGGGCGAGGGCGTCCAGCCACCGTTCCACGGCGAATAATTGGCATTCGTCCGCCAACAGACCGAGCCAAACCAGTTTTTGCCGCACGCGGTCACACCGAACATGCTATGCGCCGAGAGCAGGGGCATATCGATCAAATATTTGGCTTCGGTCGCGCAGGTTGGCAGATAGGCCGTGGCATGGTTCGCGGGGCTCACGCTCGGATTGGCGAAGTGGACGGGATAAGCGGGGTCATAGACCGCACCGATGCGGCCGTTGCGCGTGGTATTGGCAACGAACCTCACGTTCTGGAAATTCGGGTCCGCATCGCCGTGGATCCGGTTGTAGAGCGGATCGGCAATGGCCCGCGAGGCATCATAAATGGTGACGTTTGATCCGGAGACATGCACCTTGTCGAAGAGTTGGGCAAGGAGGGAATGAATCATCTGCGGGCTTGGCATGCGGCCGTTGCCGCCATAAGCGGGGCCGTATCCCTCCTCGTTCAGGTTGATCTTGATTGCGATCTTTTCGCCCGGCTGGTAGCCCACGTCACCAGCGCCGTGACTGCGATTGAAATAGCGAAAGAGGGCGTCCCAGGCGGCCGCATCATTCTGCTCCGCCGTCAGAGTCCGCAGGGCATGCGAGAGCATCTTATCCACCGCCTGCTGATCCAGGTTCTGCTCGTCCCACCAGTGGCCGGTCACGCCATCCCACTTCGTTGCATTTGGGTCGTGGACCCATACGACCCGCCCCGGATAGATGCCCTTGCCGACGCCGATCGGGCTGTTGGGCGGATCAATCGGGACGAACGCCGCACGAGCGCCGGTGTCGGCGGTGATGTTGATCGACCACCAGAGGGCCGCCACTGCCACCGCCGCCAAGAATCCGGCAGCCACGTAGCGGGCTCGCCCCGCCAGACGCTTGGCCTTGCGATATGCCAGGCTCGACACGACTATGCCGGTCAGCCACACCACGAAACCTGAGGCCAGGGGAAAGGCTGCCCGCTGGCATGGATAGGTAGCCCGCGAGGGCTTGGGGATCACACGTATCAGGAACCACAGCAGTGACACCAGCCCCACAAAAGGCAGCGTCCAAGACGCCCAGCGGCGTGCGCTTACGGGTCCGACGCGACGCCCGGTCTTCGGACAAATCCTCTCAGTATTCTCATCGCTTCTACATAACATGGCCGAACCCTCCTTTTACTCCTTTCACGAATAACTATGTACTTGGGTTACGACGGACTTCACACATGCTGCGATTCATACTTAGGCACTGTCAGACAATAAATGACTGAATTACTTCTTTCTCTGTCTCGGATGGATTGTGTAGTTCCAGTCGCCATGGAAGCGGTGAGGAGTGAAATAGACTTGTGCCATTTGCTTGTCCGAAACCTC
>Ga0315279_10005989_pt1 | contig 15520 bp, 14 predicted proteins | sample YL17G06_20_MG_FD_203694 | JGI IMG/M metagenome (GOLD analysis project Ga0315279, IMG submission 203694) | Sediment microbial communities from Yellowstone Lake, YNP, Wyoming, USA - YL17G06_20 | ecosystem: Environmental > Aquatic > Freshwater > Lake > Sediment | place: USA: Wyoming | collected... | reverse complement strand
ATTAGGGGTGAGAAGTAGGAAGTAAGAAGTGGGAAGTAAGAAGTAACAAATGAAAAAGACGGGTATTTGTATATCGCACTCTTGATTTTTCAGATAAATTTCCTATAATCACAAGTCGTTAAAAGGGGTTAGATAGGAGGTTATTAATGAAGATCAAGGATTGGCCGGTCGAAGACCGGCCGCGTGAGAAATTCGACCGTAAAGGCGGTTACGGACTGACCGATACCGAACTGCTCGCGATCATCATCGGCCAGGGAGTGAAGAACGCGACCGCGTTTGACCTGGCCCGGGATCTTTTGAACCGCTGCGGAAGTCTCCGGCAATTGAGCGAAAAGACGGTGACCGAGGTTGAAAATTTCGACCTCGCCGGCCTGGGCCGGACCAAGGTCATCGCCATCCTCGCCGCCCTGGAACTGGGGCGCCGGTCCCTCTTAAAGCACGACGTTAAAAGCCCGAAGTTCAACGGTCCCAAGGAGATTTACGAGTATTACGGCCCGCTCATATCCCATCTGAAACACGAATTGTTCAAGGTCGCGGCCGTGGACGGCCAAAACATCCTGCTCCGGGACACGACGATATCCAAGGGGCTGCTGGACGCGAGCCTGACCCATCCCCGCGAGGTTTACAAGTTCGCCCTGGCGGAGAACGCGCACGGCCTGTTCCTGGTCCACAACCACCCGAGCGGGGTAATGAAACCGTCGGACGACGATTGCCGGGTCACGGAACGGCTCTGCCGCGCCGGCGAGATCATGGGCGTCCGGATCATCGACCACGTGATCTTGACGCGGGACGGTTACTATTCTTTCGCCGAGCACAACTTGATTTAAAATCCCGTTAGAGACCACATAACTCATGAACCGCCGCCTGTTTTATTAAGCTAATGTAATAACTCACTAAGTCTCTAACGGGATAAAAAAAGCGCCCCGGTTATTAACCGGGGCGCTGGACTCAGGGGTGCGTATTGATCAGCGCATCAGAATGAGTTTCTGGGAGATGGTCTTGTTATCGGTCTGAAGCGTGACGAAGTAAACACCGTCCGGGATCGCTTCTCCGCCATAGTCCTGCCGGTTCCAGTTGAGCCGGAAACTGCCGGCGTTATAGTGCTCGTTGCCGACGAGCTGGATTACTTTCCGGCCCGCGACATCGAAGACCGCCAAGGTTAAGTTCGTGACCTCGGGGATCCGGAAGCTGAAGACGACGATCCGCGTCGCGGGGTTGGGTGAGACGGTCAGGTCGAATTCCGTACCCATGGCCGCTTCCTTGTTTTCCTTGACCGCCATGGACGGCGCATAAAATCCCCGGATCTTAACGATATCGTTGACGTATACATAGTTTAACTGGGGGATCGTGATCCAGTAATTGCCGTCGCGCGGATCGAACTCGATACCCCGGATATTCCAAGCGACATTGAACAGCATGCGCCGGCCGGTCAGGGCGGGCGGCGCGGCGGTCGTCATCTCGACAAGCCCCACGCTGTCGATCCCGGCACTTGAGTTAAACCAGGTCTGGGTATGGAGCAGGGTGGCGCCGAGCGAATCATAGGCCAGACACCGGGTGTTATAGTAGCCAACTTCCGGACTGGGATACTGGGTGGCTACGCCCAACGTGTCGCCGATATAGATATAACCGGGATCACCCAGGGTGGTCCGACGATCGGCAAACCACATGGTGTTGGGCGGCCGGTAGAGCAGGCCGATCGGGTAGTCATTGGCCGGGTTCGCGAATTGCCGGATCACCGCGCCGGTCGATTTGTTGAGTTTCCAGACCTGTTTCTGGACGTACGAGGTGACATACAGCTGATCCGCCGCGCGGACATAGCTGATATCAACGCAACCAGTATCCGGAGCGGTGAGCGATCCAGCGTACGTTACGAAACTGTCCGAGGAGTATCGGTATATGCTGCGTCCCCAACCGTCAGTGACGAAGAGCTGGTCACCGGTCCGGTCATAGGCGACGCCGTAGATCAGGCCCGCGGCTGGAAAACTGGGCGCGGGTTTGGGGCCCCAGATGATCGTACCGGGCGCTATGCCGACGACGTACGAAAATGGACGGGTCCACGTGGTCTCGGCCGCGACCAGCACGAGGTTGAAGTTGACAACCGTGCCCGGCGTCGTCGCCGCGCCCACCGTGATGTTGTAAGGGTCACTGACATTGTTGGCGCTGTCGCCGCTATTCAACGTACCATAGGAATACAAGGAATCGGAGATGGTGATGTAGGTCGGGGACGTGGTCCGCAGGATGCCGTTGACGTTGGTCGCGACCGTGCCGCCCGTATTCTTCACGTAACTCGTGATGCCCGCGTTCTCGCCCGGGTCGAGTTTGCCATTCCCGTTGTTATCACCCACGATGTTCGTTCGGTTGAGCACCACGTTGGGACGGTTGGACAGGGGCACGTTCTGGAGCGAGCGCCAGAGGTTGATCCGGCCCCAGCCGTAATCCATGTTCGGATAAGTGTAGCCCGATGGTTGGTCGCAGTAGTCGCGGAACAGGTCGTAGATCTCGGTGACGGTCAGACCGGGGTTTTTCTGGAGCAGGACCGCGGTGCCGCCCGTGACGTGCGGCGAGGCCATGGACGTGCCGCTCATGCTCGTATAACCGCCGTTATTGTAAGAAGAGCGCACGTTCTCGCCCGGCGCCGAGACGTCGGGTTTGAGGTAGTTCCAGGTCGAATAATACCAGTATTGCGGGTCGTTGAAGGGCGCGCTGCTCGGCGCGGGGCCGCGCGAGGAATAACTCGAGACCGCGTCCGAACTGTTGGTCGAGCCGATACCGATCGACATCGGATAGCTGCCCGGAGAGCCGACCGTGCCCGAGCCCGGACCGGCATTGCCGTTGGAAAAGACCGGCAGGACGCCGATCGTCTGCCAGTTGAGGACCATTGTCCACCAGTGAATATAAGTGCCGTCGCCGTTGCCCCAGGAATTGCCGATGGCGCGGATGTCGACACCGCCGGCTTTCAGGTTTGCCAGGTACTGCATGCAGGTGTCGATCGAAACGTCGGTACCGGAACCGCCCGAGTTGAACGCCTTGGTCGGGATGAAATGCGCGCCGTAGGCGACGCCGACGTCGTCCGCGAACGAGCCGGGACCGTCGCCGCCGCAGATCGTACCCATGGTGTGGGTTCCGTGCCCGTGGTCATCATAAGGCGCGCTCTGTCCGTTAACCCCGTCCACCCAGTAGGGCGAGACCCACTTGCCGGTCAGGGCGGCGTGGGTGGTGAGCACGCCCGTGTCAATGTGACCCAGGATGATCCCGGCGCCGCTGAAACCCGCGTTCCAGCAGGAATCGGCGCAGATCTTGGAGATGTTCCACTCCGGCGTGAGGCGCGGTTCCTTATCCTCGTCCATATTGAAATCGAGCTGGATCGTCGCGTTGCTGCAGATGAACCAAATATCGTCCCGGCCGGCGAGGGTCCGGATCACCTCCGGTGTCGCCTGGACGTGGAAACCGTTGAAGATCCAGAACTGGCCGCCCATGGCGACCTGTCCCGGCGGCAGGGAGCGCAGGTATTCCACGACCGCCTTTTGGCTCGCGCAGGCCACGTCCTTAAAGACCTGGCATTTTTCCATATAATTCATGCCTTCGATCTGAACGTACGGGTATTCGGTATTCATGTGGACGATGACGGTGATCATTTGATCGGGCGCAGTATGATCCAAGATCGTCGCCAGATCCGTGGTTATTTTGCCCGGCACGGGCGCGAGAAATGTAAATGCCATGATAAGCGTTATAATTTGCATCCATCCTCCTTTTTTACATTAAATGGCTGACCATTTTTCCCTTTCATGAAAAGTCGTTTCATATGACGGATATTAGATAGTTGTCAACCTCCTTTCTTTATATGTTATTCTACTGAATTAACGACTTCGTGTCAAGGGGAAAATCCCAGATTTTAATCGGCCAGGATTTTGAGGGTTTTATAAAGTCGCAGGTCGATCTTTTTCTTCCGGCGGTAAGTGTCGCGGAATTTCGTATAAACGGTTTTACCGTTCACCTCTCCGACCATATATCCGGAGCCCCCGCGGCGCAGGGCTCGGACCGCGTCATAGCCTAATTTAGAAGCCAGCACGCGATCCCGGGCGCTGGGCGCGCCGCCCCGCTGGATATAGCCGAGGACCGCGACCCGGTAGTCTTCGCCGGTCATTTTTTTGACTTTTTTCGCGATCTCCAGGGCGTTGCCCGCCTCATCGCCCTCGGCGACGATGACGATGTTCGTCTTTTTGCCTTTCTTAATGTTCTGCCGGAGCGACCGGACCAGTTGGTTAAGGTTAGTGGGCGTTTCGGGGATGAGCACTTCCTCGGCGCCGCTGGCCAGGCCCACGGTCAGGCCGATGAATCCGGCGGTGCGGCCCATGACTTCGACGAAGAAGATCCGTTCCAGGGATGAAGCCGTGTCGCGGATGCGGTCGATCGCCTCCAGGGCGTTATTGACCGCGGTGTCGAATCCAATCGTGAAATCGGTGCCGTATAGATCGTTGTCGATCGTCGCCGGTAGGCCGATCAGACGGAACCGGTGCCGCCTGGAAAAAACGTCGGCGCCGCGCATCGACCCTTCGCCGCCGATGACGACGACCGCGTCGAGCCGGTGCATGATCATGTTCTGGGCGGCCTTCCTCATACCTTTTACGGTCATGAATTCCTCGGACCGCGCCGTGCCGAGGATCGTCCCGCCGCGCTGGATTATATTGGCGACCCCGGCGTGGTCGAGGGGAAAGATATCGCCGGCGATCAGGCCGTTGTAACCGAGCCGGATGCCGAACACTGAATGGCGGGTATGGAGCGCGGTCCGGACCACGGCCCGGATCGCCGCGTTCATGCCGGGCGCGTCGCCGCCGCTGGTTAGAATTCCGATCCTCATCCCTAAATTATATTCCCATAAAAGGGCATGTCAAGGGAATGATGGATAGAAGCCCTTTCCTGGAAGGGGGGTCGCTCAAACCCTTGTAAATACGCAATTTGGCGCTTGACAAACTTTGAATTGTGTGTATAATTAACTATAAAACCAAAAGGAGGTCATAAATGACCAAGGCAGCATTGATTGATGTGATTGCTAAAAAGTCAAAGATTACCAAGAAAGCCTCGGGCATCGCCTTGAACACTTTTGTCGATGCGATCACCGTCGCGCTCAAGAAAGGCGATAAGGTGACGTTGGTTGGGTTCGGCACGTTCTCGGTCGTGAAGAGAAAGGCGCGCCTTGCCAAGAATCCGCGAACTGGCGCCACGATTAAAGTCCCAGCCAAGAAAGCTCCGAAGTTCAAAGCCGGCCGCGAATTGAAAAAGGCGGTCCGTTAAGGAAATCTTTGAGTTTTACGCCCCGCACCGAACAAGGTGCGGGGCTTTTTTATTCGCATGCTCCGGTATTCTGTTACCCGTCCGCCAGGGTGGGGTAGTTCATGCCGAAACGTGTTTTGTAATATACCCGCATTCCGATCAGCAAAACGACTAGGAAAATCAGATACGGCGGATAAAGATAACCGGTGACCAGCGTGAATAATAGGCCGGGCAGGCGGAAGGATAAGATGGTCAGCTTTCGGTGGATACGGTTCCGGATAAAATAATATATGGCGGAAAAAATAAACAGGGGCAGGGAAGCCGCGGCCGGGACCAGGCAAATAAGTTCCTTGCGGAGGACCGACAAGACGACCGCCGCGGCCATGAGCAGGGTCGACAGGACAAATGACAACCCCGCCCCCAGGAAAACCGCGGTCGTTTTGTCTCCGGCCTGCCGGTCGCCTTCCATGTCGACCAGGGTCGTATTCACGAAGACCGCGGCGATGCTCAGGAAATAGGGAAGGAAAAGCAGGGCGATGCCCCAGTTGAACTCCTTAAAGACGAGCCAGCCCAAGCCGAAATTGACCAGGCCGTAACCGATACTGTTGGCCAATGTGTCGGCCACCGGCTTGCCTTTCAGCTTTATGGGCGGCAGGGAATAACATACGCCGAGGACGAGGGAGATCGCGATGAAGATCATGAAGGCCAGGCCGTACCAGTAAGACAACACGACGGACAGGAGCCAGAGGCTCGACATGTAGAGCGTGGCGGTCCGTACGGATACATGACCCCCGGATATCAAGAATAGCTTCCGGTTGATCCGGTCGGTTTCCACATCCATGATCTGGTTCAAGATATAAACCCCGCCCATGACCAAGGTGTAGGTCACGATCCCCAGGATCATAGCGGTGGTGATCCCTCCGGTCCCGCGCGCCCGGTAACAACCGATCAGGAAAAAATCCCAGACCGGGATCAGGATCAGGGGCCGGAGAATGAAGAAATAGTCGAAGGGATTGAATTTTTTCATGTCCCTCATCCAACCAGTAGGAGCAGGGCCATGATGCCGATGCCCAGGACGATCGCGAAGAACTGGATCACGGTATCTTTCATTTCTTCGCAATGCTGGAGTTCGGGGATGAGGTCGGAACCGGCGATATAAATGAATCCGCCGGCGGTGAAGGGGAGCAAAACGATCGAGAAATTTTTAATCAGGGGTCCGACGATCAGGGCGATGACCGCGCCGAGCACGGCGGTCAGGCCGGATAGGAAGTTGAAGGTCAGGGCCTTCCGGGGGGAGAGGCCGCCGTTTACCAGGACGCCGAAATCGCCGATCTCCTGCGGGATCTCGTGGAGTACGACCGCGAGCGTGGTGGTTAGACCGAGGCCGATGTCGACGGCGTAGCTCGCCGCGATCACCATGCCGTCGATGAAGTTGTGAACGCCGTCGCCGATCAGGTTCATGGTCACGACCGGATGGGGGTGATGTTCGGAGGTCGGGATATGGCAATGGCGCCAGCGGATGAACTTTTCGACAATAAAAAATACGAGGATACCCAGGATAATGAAGAGCGAGGTGTTGAGCGTGGGACCCAGTTTTGCGAAGGATTCCGGCAAGAGGTGGATGAAGGCATCGCCGAACAGACCGCCGACCGCGAAACTGACCAGAAAGAGAAGGATCCGGCGCAGCCGCTGGATATTTAACGAGAGAAAGAAAATGCCGACCAGGGAAAGCAGGCTGACGATAACCACGCTCAGGAGGGTGAAAGACCAAACCTTAATGTTCATGGTGATGTCGGACGAGGTGGCGTTTCGGTTTCATGATCGCGGGCAAAAACGATAGCCGACAGCGGGGGTCGCATATCGAAACCGGATAACGAAAAACGGATTCGGTTTACGCTCTCGCGATCTTGCCGGCTTTGAGACAGCGGGTGCAGACCAGGACTTTTTTTATCCCGCCGCCGACTTTGGTCCGCACGCTTTGTAAATTGATGTTGAAGCGCCGCTTGGTCTTGTTGTTGGCGTGGCTGACCTGATTGCCGACCTGGGCACCGCGGCCGCATATCGAGCATTTTCGAGCCATATCAAATCTCCTTTCGTACGGGCTTATTATAGCGGAAAAAGACTCCCTGTCAATCCGCCATTGCATCTAAAAAGGGGACAGGCTACTTTTAATGGAGATGCGTCAGGGATCCACCACGGTGTTTAGTGCATGTTTTAAAAAGTAGCCTGTCCCCTTTTTAGTTCTGATTGACACTGCGCCCGATATCAATATAATTGGGTATGTCAGTAAAGGATAATTTATTGATGGTGAGCGACCGGATCGCGGACGCGGCGCGGAAAGCCGGCCGGGATCCGTCCGAAGTAACGCTCATCGCCGTCACCAAAACCTTCGGCGCCGAAGCGGTCGAAGAAGCGCTGGCCGCGGGGATTAAGAATATCGGAGAAAACCGGGTCCAGGAGGCGAAAACGAAACACGCCGTCATCGGCGGCCGGGCGGTCTGGCATCTGGTTGGCCACTTGCAGACGAACAAGGTCAAAGATGCCCTGCAAATTTTTTCCCTGATCCACAGCCTCGATTCCCGGCATCTCGGTGCCGAAATCGAGAAACGGACGGCGAAAAAGGTGGATTGCCTGGTCGAGGTGAACACCTCCCGGGAAGAAACCAAATTCGGGCTCAGGCCGGAAGCTGTCTTCGAGTTTTTTGAAGCGCTGGCCGGTTATAAGAAGATCAATGTTCTGGGTTTGATGACGATCGGACCGGGTTGGGCCGTCACTGATCCGGAGGCGTCGCGGCCCGGATTTATAATTCTGCGCGAACTGCGCGACGAGCTGGTCCAGAAGACGGACCGGCCCCTGCCCGTCCTTTCCATGGGCATGAGCACGGATTTCGAGGTCGCGGTCGAGGAAGGCAGCACCATGATCCGGGTCGGAACCGCCCTGTTCGGTGCGAGGCGTTGATCGTGTTTGAAAAAGATAACAAAGGCATTGAGGAACTGAACAAACTCAACCTCTGGCGTCGCTACCAGACAACCCTCTCCTTCGTCCTTTACGCCGCGATCCGAAAATTATTCCCGAAGAATTATCTGGTCATCGAACACTCGGTCAGCCTCGGTTTTTACTGCCGCCTGGACCATATCCTGACCGACCACGATGTCGTCCGGATTGAAGCGGAAATGAAGAGGATCATAAAAAGCGATCCCAAGATCAAAAAAACGACGCGGACCATTCCCGAGGCGATCCGGATCTTCCGGAAGGAGCGCCGCCCGGACATCTTGGCGCTCCTCGCTTCCCTGCGCACCGGATCGCTGCCGGTTTACGAACTCCTAGGCCTCCATGATACTTTCGGCATGCCGCCGCTCGCGACTGCGGGTTCGGCCACCCGATTCTACCTTAAAAAATTTTTCATGGGATTCATCATCGTGTTTCCGCACTGGCAGGACCTGTCCCAGCTGCCCGAATATGTACCCCAGTACCGTCTGGCCAAGATCTTCGACGAGTACACCGAGTGGTCGCATATCCTCGGTTTCTGCAGCGTCGGCCAGCTGAACGACGCCATCCGCGGCGGCCGCGGGCCGGAGATCGTAAAGGTCAGCGAGGCCCTCCATGAAAAGAAGATCGGCTATCTCGCGGACCGGATATCCCGGGAGCGGCGCAAGGTCGTCTTGGTCGCGGGACCGTCGAGCGCGGGCAAGACGACCTTTACCAAGCGGCTGGCGGTTCAGTTATTGGTCAACGGCCTCCGGCCGATCATCGTTTCCTCGGACAATTACTTCCTGCCCCACAGCCGCACGCCCCGGGACGAATTCGGCCGCCTGGATTTCGAGGGCATCAAGGCCGTAGACATCCCGAAACTCAACCATGACCTGCTGAAACTGATCGCGGGTAAAAGGGTGGTCATGCCCCGTTTCAATTTTTTGACCGGACGCCGGGTCGGCGGCGATACGGTCCAATTGCCGGATAACAGCGTGGCGCTCGTCGAGGGGATCCACTGCCTGAACGAGGAACTTACCTTTCGGATCGAGCGCGCGATCAAATTCAAGATCTACATCAGCGCCCTGACCCAGCTTAATATCGACGACCATAACCGGGTTTCGACCACAGACACCCGGCTCATGCGCCGGATCGTCCGCGATACCTATTACCGCGGCTACGAAGTTACCGGTGTGCTCCGGCACTGGGGGTCGGTAAAGAGCGGCGAGGAGAAGAACATTTATCCGTATCAGGAAGAGGCCGACGAAATGTTCAATTCGGCCTTGGTCTACGAACCGTCGATCCTGAAGAAATTCTGTGTGCCTATCCTCAAGAAAATCCGACGGCAAATGCCCGAATACGAAGAAGCCCGCCGTCTGCTCAGCTTTTTCGTGCTGTTCAACCCCGTAGAGGAACGCGATGTGCCGTCAAACTCCATATTACGGGAATTCATCGGCGGCAGTTCGTTTGTATATTAAGTACTTTCGAAGGCTTGACTTCGAGTAAATTTTAGATACAATATTTATCCAAGAAAGGATGACTATTTATCTCGGTACCAGCGATTAATCCTCCAGATTTAAATCCCATTTGACTTTTTGGGACTTTGTGCCGAAATCACGGTACATTAATCGCAACACGAGTGCATAAAGTTTCGATTTTTCAAGGTTTTGAAGGAAAACGGAGGTAAAATGGGCAAAACCTTAACGGAAAAGATCTTGTCTGAGAAAAGCGGTGTTGACGCCCAGGCGGGCGGCATCGTCATTTCCAATGTCGATGTCGCAGCTTTTCAGGACGGGACCGGCCCCCTCGGAATCCGGCAGATCGAAAAAATGAAAGTCGACCGCCTCAAGGTTCCCAAGGCGATTCTTTTCATCGACCACGCGGCGCCTTCACCCCGCAAAGAATTATCCAACGACCATATGTTCATCCGTAGTTTCTGCCGCCGGACCGGCGCCACCCTTTCCGATGTCGGCGACGGCGTGATCCACCAGCGCTTGGTCGAGTCGTTCGTCAAACCGGGCGACGTGGTGATCGGCGCGGATTCCCACACCTGCACGCCGGGCGCCCTGGCCGCTTTTTCCACGGGCATGGGTTCGACCGACGTCGCGGTCGGTATGGTTATGGGCAAGACCTGGTTCAAGGTGCCGGAGACATTTCGGATCAACGTCCATGGTAAATTCCCGCCCGGAGTTTTTTCCAAGGACCTGATCCTGCACTTGATCGGTATGATCGGCGCCGACGGCGCGACCTACAAAGCGCTCGAATTCGGCGGGCCGACGATCGACGCGATGTCCATGGAATCGCGGTTCGTACTTTCCAACATGGCGGTCGAAGCCGGCGCCAAGGTCGGTCTCATCGCTTCGGATAACGTGACCAAGGCTTACTTAAGATCCCGCGGTCGAGTCAAGGATTGGCGGCCGATCTTTCCGGATCCGGACGCGGTCTACGAGCGGGTCATCGAGGTCGATGCTGCGCAACTCGAACCGATGGTTTCCTGTCCGCATACGGTGGACAACACGAAGTTGGCCCGGGAACTCGTCGAGCAGAAGATCGACCAGGTCCTCATTGGTACCTGCACCAACGGCCGGCCTGAAGATCTTAAGATCGCAGCCCGGATATTGAAGGGAAAGCACATCGCCCCCGGGTTACGTCTGATCGTCTGCCCGGCATCCCGGGATGTGTATCTCGCGACCCTTAACTTGCAGGATATTTTCGTCAAAGCCGGAGCCATCGTGATCGGACCGGGCTGCGGACCCTGCGTCGGCGTGCACGAGGGCATCCTCGGCGACGGCGAAGTGTGCCTGTCCACGGCCAACCGCAATTTCAAAGGCCGCATGGGTAACCCGGAAAGCTTCATCTACCTCGTTTCCCCCGCGACCGCGGCATATTCAGCGCTTTACGGAAAGATCCGCGATCCGCGTGAATTTTTCAAAGTTAAGAAAACGGCAAAAAAGGTCGTTAAGAAAATAAAGAAGGCTTCGAAGAGAAGGAAATAGTTATATATAACTCATTAAGGAGGAGTTGATGCCTAACTTAAAAGCCACATTAGCGAAGAAGATCCCGGTTTGGCGGGACGAAATAAAGAGCCTGGCCAAGGCTAATGCCGAAAAAGTAATCTCCCAGGTCACGGTGGGCGCGTTATTCGGCGGCATGCGCGGGGTGAACGGTTTGATCTGCGACACGTCGCTGGTACCGCCGGACAAGGGTTTGATCATCCGCGGCAAACCGGTCGCCGAGTTGACCAAGAACCTGCCCGAAGAAGTTCTGTTCCTTCTCATGACCGGCGAGATGCCGGACCAGGACGCGCTCGAGGATCTGAAAAAGGATCTGAAGAAGCGCGGTGCCGTGCCGGATTACGTCTGGAAAACCCTGGAAGCCCTACCCAAGGATTCCCACCCCATGGCCATGTTCAACCTCGCGATCCTGGCCCTGGAAAGGGAATCGCTCTACCGGAAGAAGTACACCGAAGGCATGAAGAAGGACGTCTACTGGGAGTCGACCTTGGAAGACTGCCTGGACCTGATCGCCAAGCTGCCCGCGATCGCGGCCGGCATCTACCGGATGAAATTCAATAAAGGCCCCCGGATCTTGTCCAATCCGAAATTAGACTGGGCCGGCGATTACGTGCAGATGCTCGGCATCAAAGACCCGACCGGCGAATTCGCCAACCTGATGCGGCTTTACTTGGTCCTGCACTCCGACCACGAAGGCGGCAACGTCAGCGCCCATACCTGCCACTGCGTGGCCTCGGCGCTCTCCGACCCCTATTACTCGATCTCAGCGGGCATGAACGGCCTGGCCGGGCCCCTGCACGGTCTGGCCAACCAGGAGTGCCTGGGCTGGGTCCTCATGGTCAAGGAGAAGTTCGGCGGCGTGCCCAAAGACGAGGACCTGCGCCAGTTCGCGTGGGAAACACTCAATTCGGGCAAGGTCATCCCCGGCTACGGACACGCGGTCCTGCGCATCACCGATCCCCGCTACGAGGCGTTCCGGGAATTCGGCAAGCGCGTATGCCCGGACGATCTGGTGTTCCAGATCGTCGCCAAGGTCTTTGACATCATTCCGGGTGTTCTGAAGGAACACGGCAAGGCGAAGAATCCCTGGCCCAACGTGGATGCCGCTTCCGGTTCGCTCCTGTACCACTACGGTTTGGTGGAATTCGAATATTACACGGTTCTTTTCGGCGTTTCCCGCGCGCTTGGTATGGCCGCGCAGCTCGTCATGAGCCGGGCCTGGGGCGAGGCGATCGAGCGTCCGAAATCGGTCACTACCGAATGGGTTAAGCAGACCGTCGCCAAAACGTAAACCGCGCGGGACAAGGAGATACCGATGGTTCTCAACGGCAAAACCTGGAAATTCGGCGACGACATATCCACGGACCTGATCTGTCCGGGGCGTTACTTCCACCTTCGTTCCAACCTGCCCGAACTGGCCACGCACGTCCTGGAAGACGCGGACCCGTCATTCGCCAAGAAAATGGCGAAAGGCGATTTCGTGGTCGCGGGCAGTAATTTCGGTCTGGGCAGTTCCCGGGAACACGCGCCGACCATCATCAAGCTGGCCGGAGTGTCCGCGGTCCTGGCCAAGTCGTTCGCGCGGATATTCTACCGCAACGCGATCAACGTCGGCCTGCCCTTGGTGGAGTGCGACACGGACCGGATCGATACCGGCGACGAGCTGGAAGTCGATTTGGCTGCAGGCGTGATCCGGGACAAGACCAAGGGCATCGAGCTGAAGGCGCACCCCCTACCCAAGGCCATGATCAACATCCTGGGCGATGGCGGACTTTTGTCCCATTTAGAAAAGCACGGCGGGTTTAAATTAGATTAAAAGGAGTTTATTAATGAAAAAAGTCAAGCAAACAGAGGCGCCCGCGAAGGGCGCGGTTGACCCCATAAAGAACGCGCAGGAACATTTCGGGAGAATCCTGGAAAAGCAGATCAAGCGGGTCGAAGCGATCAAGAAAGCCCAGGAATGGATCGATTACACCAAGGTTCAACCGCTCATCATCGGCATCCTAGGCGGCGACGGCATCGGTCCGTACATCACGGGCGAAGCCCAGCGCGTCCTGGAGCTTCTGCTTAAAGACGAAGTCGCCAAGGGCCGGGTGGAGTTCCGAGTGATCGAGGACCTGACCATCGAGAAACGGGTGGAGGTCATGAAGCCGGTCCCGGATCACGTGCTCGAAGCGATCAAGAAATGCCACGTGACGCTAAAGGGGCCGACCACGACTCCGAAAAAAGGCGATCCCTGGCCGAACATCGAGAGCGCTAACGTCGCGGTCCGGAAAGAGCTCGACCTGTTCGCCAACGTGCGGCCGGTGCGCGTTCCGGCCCAGGGACTGGACTGGATGTTCTTCCGGGAAAACACCGAAGACCTTTACGCGCTCGGTTCGGACGGCATCGAGGTGACGCCCGACATCGCGATCGATTTCAAGCTTATTTCCAAACCGGGTTGCGACCGGATCGTCCGGCTCGCCTTCGAATACGCCAAGAAGAACAACAAGAACCGGGTTACCGCGATCACCAAGGCCAATGTGATCAAGACCACGGATGGCATGTTCCTCAAGTCGTTCTACGAGATCGCCAAGGAATACCCGGGCATCGCGGCCGACGACTGGTTCATCGACATCATGACCGCCAAGCTCGTGGACACAAAGCGCCGGGCCGATTTCAAGGTCATGGTCCTGCCCAATCTTTACGGCGACATCCTGACCGACGAAGCGGCGGAGTTCCAGGGCGGCGTCGGGACCGCGGGCAGCGCGAACATCGGCAAGCGTTACGCCATGTTCGAAGCGATCCACGGCAGCGCGCCGCGCATGGTCCAGGAAGGCCGGGCCCAGTACGCGGACCCGTCGAGCGTGACCCGGGCCGCCGCCATGCTCCTCAACCACGTCGGTTATCCCCAGCTCGGCAACAAGCTGGAGATGGCGCTCGACATCTGCGGCCAATTCGAGAAAAAACTGAAGATCACGGGGCGGAACACCGGCGCTACGGGCCGGGATTTCTGCAACTACGTGCTGGAGACGGTCGCGGATCCCAACCTCGAGAAGCGCTGGAAGGAATACTCGGGAATCAAGTAATGCCTTTTTTCTGCAAATCACCGCATCCCGCGGACATAAGTCCGCGGGATGCTTTTTTTTTTACCGTCAACTATTGACTTATAATCCGTTTTGGATATCCTGTAAATAATTAGGAGGTAATAAAAATGGGGATTAAGGTTAAAAACGTAGATTCCGTTCAAGAAAAAAATTCGAAAACGAATGTTGAACGATGGATAAAAAATTGGCCGATAAATGAACGTCCCAGGAAATTGTTATTGTCAAAAGGGCCCGACTCGCTGTCGGATGCGGGTCTAATAGCGGTTTTGCTGAGATCCGGAACAAGGGGTAAGGATGCAGTCTCCATGGGTAGGGAATTAATAAATAAGTTCGGCAACCTGCGTGGATTGATGAACGCGAAACCGGCGGACCTCCAAAAGATAAAAGGTTTGGGTCCCGCCAAAGTAGCCCAACTTATTGCTGCGATCGAAATAACCAAAAGACAAATGAAGGAAAATGTCGTTAGCGGGAAATATATAGAGAATGACCGCGACGTTATAGACTATCTATCGCTTTCCTTACAAGACCGGCAAAAAGAATTTTTTAAGGTAATTTTTTTAAACAAAGGCAACAAAATTATTGCCATTGAAAAAGTTGCGCAGGGAACGATGAACGAAACTGTTATTAACCCGCGTGAGGTTATCAAAAGATCACTCGATCTCGGAGCTGGATCTATAATTTTAGTGCATAATCACCCATCCGGAAATACAAAACCGAGCCAAAATGACCTTGATTTAACCGAAAAAATGGTATCTGCTTGTAAATATGTCGATATTACGGTACTTGATCACATTATTATTCTGCAAGAACATCACATTAGTTTAAAAAACATGTATAATGATATATTTAATTGAAATTATAGTTTATCTTCAATTATATTTTAGATAAACTATAAAATATGTTTAAATATGTCTTGACAATATGAAATATTTCATTATACTATAATATATAATATGAAGGAAATAAAATGGAAAAAATAAATTTAGAGACACTGAAATCTCACCTTTGGAAATCGGCCGATATTTTGCGCGCTCATATTGATGCGGCTGACTATAAGAATTATATCTTTGGCCTTCTTTTCTTGAAGCGTCTTTCGGATGTTTATGAAGAAGAACGGGATAGGTTAATCCGAGAAAAAGGTATTACCAAAATAGCGGATGATCCTGATTATCATGATTT
>Ga0315279_10005987_pt1 | contig 15521 bp, 12 predicted proteins | sample YL17G06_20_MG_FD_203694 | JGI IMG/M metagenome (GOLD analysis project Ga0315279, IMG submission 203694) | Sediment microbial communities from Yellowstone Lake, YNP, Wyoming, USA - YL17G06_20 | ecosystem: Environmental > Aquatic > Freshwater > Lake > Sediment | place: USA: Wyoming | collected... | reverse complement strand
CAGCTATCTTCGCTGTTTCATGTGCGATCTTCTTGTAGTCTGCAGCCATCGGGCCTCCAGGGTAGAACATCTCTGGCAGGAACTTCGGCATGCTCGCGACTCGTGCCCCCGCTTGCGTTGCATGTTCCCGTGCGTCGGTGTGAGTAAGCGAGTACGTTGTTATTGCTACCACCACATTTGCAGCCTTCATTCTTTCTTCGACCTCCGTCCCGGGATAGGCGCCATTTCTCCCTACTGATGGATATGCGAAGAATTCCACGCTTGATTCCGGGAACGCTTGAGTAGCCATCTCACTTACTATTTTCGCAAGGACTGATCGGCGCACGGCAGCTGCAAGTTTCTCGCTGTTCTGGGTTTTCCATTCATCTATGGTCCGATTGTCTGTGACCACCAGAAGTTTCTCTCCAGCTTTGAGCCCCATGTTCACCTTGAGCATCTTGACAACGCCTTTCTCTATTTTCCTCCTGTCGATCAAACCAGTCTTCCTCCGAAGAATGGTATGGCAAGAGAGATGAGAATTAAGCTTTCCACTGGATCACATGCAAGGGCCAGTTGCCAAATGCGCCTCTCTATGCACCGTGATGTGTAATGATTTCTCGAAAAGAGAGTCGCAACAATTCTCGGAAGTCTTAAATACAAACTTGGAGCCGATATGAATTCGATTAAAGTGACAGGACTTTACGAGTACGAGATCGGAAAATCCGCTGACATTCTGTGTAGAGAGCTATTCAAGTTGAAACCAGGGGAGACATTCGCAATAACAGCAGACACCGAATCAGATGCGCGGGTCGTTGAGGGCGTGGCCAGAGCTGCGTTTGCTGTTGGAGCCAAGCCTCTGGTGATGTGGGTCGCTTCTCCCCTAGGCGTAGGAAAAGCGGGCGATCCTATGTTGCCTGTGAAAGCCTTGGGTGCAGCCTTAAAGGAGTCCGATGCATGGGTTGAATTCAACAATCAATGGCTCCTATACTCAACCCCCTATGAGATAGCGACAAGAGGAAACAAGAATCTCAGACATCTTTGTCTTGTCGGAATGAACGCTGACATGATGACGAGATGTGTCGGGAGAATCGACTATCCAACCCAGAAACTGTTTCAAGAGAGAATTGTAGACTCGACCAAGAAAGCCAGACACATGAAGCTGACGACCACGACGGGCACAAACATAGAATTCGACAATGACCCCACGAGACCGTTCAGATGCCACGTCGGGTACGCTGACACACCTGGTTCCCACATGATGGCGGGTCAAATAGGGTGGGCGCCGAAGTACGAGACCATAAATGGAATCATCGCGTTCGATGGATCGATTGTGCCTCCGATTGGACTCGTGAAAGAACCCGTGAAGCTGCATGTAGAGAGAGGCAAGATCATCAAGATCGAAGGCGGCAAAGACGCTGCTGACTATCAAGCTTGGCTGAGGAGCTTCAATGACCCGAATATGTTCAACATGGCCCATGTTTGCTATGGGTGCAATCCAGGCGCCAAGTTGACGGGAAATATCCTCGAAGACGAGCGGGTCTGGGGTTGTACGGAGTGGGGAGTCGGCCACATAGGGCCGTCGATAGCGCCTCCAGACGGTATCCCAGCAGCATCCCACTCCGATGGAATCTGCCTGAACACCTCCGCATGGCTTGACGGCGCACAACTCCTCGACATAGGAAAGGTCGTACACAAAGATCTCATTGAAATGGCAAAGAAGCTTGGAAAGGCCTGAGTCTTCATCCGGTAATATCTAGTCTTGTTTTCGGAATGAGTGACTGACTATGCTTGTTGATGTTCACGCGCACCTCCATGGTGTCGAAGATCTGGAGAAGACCCTTGGCGAAGCATATCAGGCAGGGGTAAGGAAGATCATGGCTGTAAGCTGGGACATTGAGTCATATGAGAAGATCTGCGCCGTCAAGTCGGACCTAGTCAAGATCTATCCTGCGTTGGGCATTCACCCGTGGAATGCAACTTCAGGTCTAAATGAGCTTGAGAAAGCATTGCACAAACTGAAAAACGTGCGGTTTGTGGGTGAAATCGGCCTCGACCATGTATTCTCTAAGGATCCTAAGGAGCATGCTGCCCAACTCAAGGTCTTCACAGCCTTCCTTGAAGCATGCAAAGGTGCAGACAAGGTGGTCAACATTCATTCTGCAGGCGCAGAGGAGCAGGTTCTGGCCATGCTTCAAACGTATGAGATGAAGCATGTGAACATGCACTGGTTTGATGCTGCCGAGCAGAGGCAGCCGTTGAAGCTTGTCCCCAAGATTGTCGACCTAGGATACTACTTTTCCATCACACCTGGAGTGGCAACTTCCAACAATATGCGAGAGCTTGTGAGAATGGTTCCGCTGGAGAATCTCCTCACCGAAACGGACACTCATCCGCTCGTAAAGTATGGCGGGGTCCCGTCAGCACCAAAGATGGTAAAGATCGCTGTCGAAGGAATAGCCAGCGTAAAGAACCACACTGTGGACGAAGTGGAGAACGCGATAGCTCAGAACTTTGCACGTCTCGTAGACTGACTCAGAACCAACACTACGTTAGAGAGAGCGGGTCGCTTAGTGCCTCTCGTATTGTACGCTCGGGCTCCGAGCCCTTGAGCAGTCCTCTGGAAGCCGCACTCGACGCGCTGTGCAAACTAGCTTAGGGAGGCTGCCCACTGCTAGTGAGCAGTGTACCCTCCGTCCACCATTAGTACAGCCCCAGTGGTGAATGAAGCGTCGTCGGAAGCTAGGAACAAGACTGCCTTGGCTACTTCGTCCGATGTTCCCAGCCGATTCATTGGGTGCATTTCAAGAAGCTTCCTTTTCAACTCCTTTGGATGGCCATATGGCTTCATTAAGTGGTCGTATTTGTCTGACGATACCCAGCTTGGCGGTGTGTCTATGGCTCCTGGTGCGACACAGTTTACCCTGATATTATCCTTCACGTGATCGATCGCCAAGCACCGCGTGAGTTGAAGTGTTCCACCACGGGAGGTGGCGTAGGCTATGCAGGGAGGGAAACCTGCGACGAAGCTGTCGATGGAGCCCATATTCATGATGGCGCCGCCCCCCACCTTTTTCATTTCGGGGATAGCATACTTGGAGCAGAGGAATGGTCCCTTTAGATTCACGGCCATGTGTCGGTCCCAATCCTCCTCGCTGACGTCGAGGACGTTGCCGACAGATCCGATGCCTGCATTGTTGAATAGTATGTCTAGTCTCCCAAATTTCTTGATTGTTTCTCTAACCATTCTTTGAACGTCTGCGGCATTTGACACGTCTCCATGGACGTTTAGTGCTTCGCCCCCGGCTTTCTCGATCATTCGGACGGTCTCCTCTCCATTTTCCTTTGCCACGTCAAATACTACGACCTTGGCGCCCTCCTTTGAAAAGAGTAGGGCGGTAGCTCGGCCAATCCCTGAGCCCGCTCCAGTGATGACGGCCACTTTCCCTTTGAGTTTCAAGAAGTATCAACCATCCGTTATCATTCGGCTCGCGAATTTAAGCGTTTGAACTCGGCATCTAGTCTAGGAAGAAACATCCGCTGCAGGGAATGTGATCGGTCGGCGAGGGCGAAGTCATCCATGAATACTCAAAGCACAAGAGACCCTAGGCGATAGCTGCAGATGTCGCGACGGATGAGGCCGGCACCGACTTTGATTTTCTTGGATAAAGGTGGTAGGCGACCACGTGACCTTCGTTGACCTCAGTCTGCACGGGCAATGTGGTCTTGCAGACTTCCATCGCGAAACGACATCTTGTGCGGAAGACACATCCGCTTGGAGCATCAGTAGGTTGGTATTTCACCCTCAAGCTCTGTCTTTGAGGGCTTTGGCTTCTCTTCGGCCTCAGTCAGGGCTGCAATTTCCGAGAGAAGAGCTTGTGTAAACGAGTGACCCGGATTCTGGAAGAGTTCGGCAGTGGGTGATGCCTCCACGAGTTTCTCCAAATGCATCACACCAACCTGGCTTGAAGCGCTTCTATCGCATCGGATAGGCCCGCAAGGGTCTTGATCTGCTCCCGCTCAATCAAGTCTGCCAAATCTATACGTGAGTTTACGCTGAGATCCAACTGAGACTTACTCTCCTCCATTGTGCTGGTCCTCACGACACATGGAGGCGGGTAAGCCTCACAAGCCTAACCCGTCACTGCGCGGCACGAATCTTCGTCTTGTTCGGTGTTCGTAAAGCATTTAACCTCAACGCCCATTTGACGGGTGAAGACCGCGGAGAGACGTGGAGGGTCATTGGACGCAGAGAGTGCTAGAGGAGAGGGTCGCGCGGCTAAAACGCGAAGGGAAGCGACGAGGCTTTTCTGGATTCATCATTGCCACTGCGGCTAACATGAAGTATTTCACAGGCGTATCTGTACTGGCAATAGAAAGGTTCGCAGGTGTCATAATCCCAATCGATTCGGACCCGGCGATAGTGGTGCCTGAGCTTGAAGAAGAGAAGGTCAAGTCACTATCTGCTTTCAGGAACATACAGAAATACAGCGACGCTGAGGGGCCCGAGGGTCTCGTGAAGTCGGTGTTGAAAGAGCTGCACCTGACGCGTGGAAAGCTGGGAGTTGAGGATTTCTTACCTTACAAGTTTTCCAAGATGATCAACAGAGCTGCCCCGAGAGCAGAATTGGACGAAGCGTCAAACATCTTCATGGGGCTTAGGAGTATCAAGACGCCCGATGAGCTTGAACTGATGCGGAAGGCAGCAAACATCGTTGCCCAATGCATCGATGCTGGTATCAAGGCTATACGAGTGGGAGCTACGGAGCTTGACATAGGCTTCGAGATAGAACGCAGAATAGAGCAGTCGGGCGGCGAGTCAGTCCCCTTCTGCATAGTGCTTAGCGGCGAGAACGCGGCGCTTCCGCATGGTTCTTCTTCAAAGGCTGAAGTCCGAAAAGGCGACGCCGTCATAATGGATGTCGGCGCGACGTATGACGGGTACTTCGCAGATCTGACCAAGACAGTATTTGTGGGGAGCGCTTCAGCCAAACAACGCGAAATATACGACATAGTGCTTCGAGCGCAGGCAAAAGCGATCAAGTCGGTAAAGCCTGGGATACCCGCCAGTGATATTGACAAGACCGCTAGGGATGTTATCAAGGAGGCAGGTTATGGAGAGCGCTTCACGCACAGGACTGGGCATGGGCTAGGTCTTGAGGTACACGAGGAGCCGAGTGTAACGGCAACTTGTAAGACGGTGCTAAAGCCGGGAATGACGTTTACCGTTGAACCAGGAATATACCTGCCGCAAGAATTTGGCGTCAGAATAGAGGACAATATCGCGGTCACCGAAGACGGCAGGATAACAATCGGTGCGTGTGAAAAGACTCTGACGATAGTATGAGAGGGTTGTTTGTACGTGCAAGACAAGGCAATTGTTTTTGAAAACGTAAGCTGGCGGTACGATGGGAACAAAGAGGATACCCTAAGGGACATCAACCTAGAGATTAGAGCGGGAGAAACGGTTGTGATTACAGGGTCGAGCGGGGCCGGCAAGACAACACTCTGCCGCTGCATCAACGGTTTGATTCCGCACTTCTACGAGGGAACACTGCGAGGTGACGTGTTGGTATGGGGCGAGAACTCCAAGACGAGCACCACAGTCGATCTAGCCAGAAGGGTAGGCATGTGCTTCGACAATCCATCCAACCAACTCTTCTGCGCCACCGTGCTAGAGGAGATCGCGTTTGGCCCACAGAACCTCTGCAAGACAAGGGACGAAGTCATGCAGAGGGTATCGGATGCCATGACCTTCTGCAGACTTGAGAAGTACAGAGACAAGAGCCCGCACTCCCTTTCAGGCGGAGAGAAACAAGCTGTCGCCATCGCCGCCTTGATCGCAATGGAACCCGAAGTGATGATTCTTGACGAACCTACATCAAACATAGATGCGGTCGGGACAGGCCTCGTTTTTGAACGTATGAGACAGCTGCTGAAAGAGAAGAAGAGAACAACCGTAATAGTGGAGCACAAACTCCAGTACGTACTGCCGTTGGCGGATCGACTGATCATCATCTCTGACGGGACAATAGTCGCTGACGATGAACCTAGGAAAGTTCTTTCCGACGCGGAGCTCATCGAGAAAGTGCAGATCCAAGTCCCATACGTGACAACTCTGGCTCATCGACTTGCAGGAGGCCTTCGTGAAGAGGACGTTCCAATCACTCTTGAAGAGGGAGTGGCGGTCATCTCACGTCTTGTCAAAGCAAACAAAGTGCGAGTGAAACCCGTTAGAAGGCCTCCACCCGCGAAGACTAGTGAAAAACTGATCATCTCGTGCAGGGACGTTTGGTACGACTACCCGGACGGAACGGAGGCAATCAAGGGCGTGAGTCTTGACATCTTCGATGGAGAATTCGTGGGACTAGTCGGCCGGAACGGCTCAGGGAAGACTACGCTTGCAAAGCTGTTCAACGGACTATATCGGCCCACAAAAGGTAAGATCCTTGTGGACGGAATCGACGTGGCAACAGCATCTGTCGAGGAGTTAGTTAGCAGGGTCGGCTACAGTTTCCAAAACCCAGATGATCAAATCTTCTGCAAAACGGTCAGGGACGAGCTAGCGTTCGGGCCACGGAACCTCAAGCTTTCCCAAGATGAGATAACACGGCGCGTCGAGAGTTCTGCGAGTGAGGTTGAGATAACTCCATACTTGGACGCAAACCCGTTCAACCTGAGCCAGGGTCTGAGACAGCGTGTCGCTGTTGCTTCCGTACTGACGCTGAACCCGAAGGTGCTTGTCGTCGATGAGCCTACCACGGGTCAGGACTTTGCTCGGTCCAAGATCGTGATGAACCTCGCCAAGGTACTCTGTGACAGGGGACGAACAATCATCGTAATCAGCCACAACATGGATCTAGTCGCGGAATACTGTCAAAGGCTAGTCGTCATGCTGGATGGTCAGGTGCTTGTATCAGGACCTGCAAGGGAGGTATTCAGTCAACCTGAACTGATACGGCGAAGCTCGTTGGAGCTGCCTCAAGTTACACAAGTTGGCCAAGCGCTCCGGGACCTGGGCCTTCCGCCCGACGTTCTCACGACAACAGAAATGTCCGAAATCGTGTCTGGGGTGAAGTGAATGTCAAGCTTCTCAAACCTTTTCAGGTACATTCCCCGGGACACATTCCTACACAAGTTGGATCCCAGACTGAAACTGTTATGGTATTTTTCCATAATCATTCCCGCCGCCGCTTGGTCCGATCCAATTTTCATGTCAGGAATACTCGTGCTTGTCATCATTTACGGGAAAATTGCCAACGACAGTGTGTCGGCGATGCTTAAGGCGATAGTAATTCCATTCCCGGCGTATGCGATGGTTATCCTGTTCAACCTGTTCGCTTTCGACTTCACTGTCAAGAGCATGGTGTCATGGGACATGCAATACTTGGGTTGGCTAGTACCGCGGTTCGGGTTGTTTGGGCCGTTCGGACACGTGAGTGTCGAATCATTGGTGTTCGCGCTTGGTATATGCTTAAGAGTTGCAGTATTCGTCCTAGCCAGTCGGCTTTTCTTGCTCTTCACTGCACCCTCTGATATCGTTACGGGTCTTAGCAAGTTCAAGGTTCCCTTGGAAATGACGACAGCTATCAGCGTGGCTTTTGGCTACCTGCCCGAACTCGCACGACAGGTCAACACCATTATGGAAGCCCAACGTTCGAGAGGGTGGCAAGCCGGGTCAAAGAATCCGGTGACAGCAGTCAGAAAATTCGTCCCTGTGGTCATACCGATAGTGTTACGCTCGATGGTCAGAGCAGAGTTCCTGGCAACCGCGATAACTTCGAGGGGATTCGGCGCCACAATGAACCCAATTACTCTTCGCGAAACAAAGTTCTCAGTGACTGACGTTGCCGTCTCCGTGGTTCTGCTAGTTTTCATAGCAGCTGCTGGTGTCATAGGGGCATGGTACTTAAACCTTGCAAGCTTCAAAGTTACAACGTTCCTTATACGGAACGCTTTCTTCAAAGTGTGACGGTGCAGCGTAGTAGGCAGACGAGAAACGTTCATCGTGCGGTAAGCTCGAATCGCACTAGCAGACTGCCTCGTAGCCCAAATCGAAGCATCATCCACACTGGAGTCACTTGACTGGTTCGATTCAAGGAATTGTTCGGGGACTATTGATTTCTGCAAAAGAGAACAAGTACGCCCTTCTAAGACGGTGGAAAGTCTTAATAGCGCGCCAAACTTTTTTTGGATGATCGGGCGTAGCTCTTGGGTTGGCGAGTTGGCGTCGATATAGGCGGAGCTTTCACGGATCTTCTGGCCCTAAGCGAAGAAACTGGAGAACTGAAATGGGTCAAAGTTGAATCAACCCCTAAAGACTACTCCGAAGCTGTCAGAGAAACACTGTCACGAAGCAAACTCGACTTGAGCGAGACCAAGCATTTGGTGCACGGACAGACGGTGGTCATAAACACAATCATAACACGTTCAGGATCAAAGGTCGGGCTGATAACCACTGACGGCTTCGACATTCTTGAGATCGGACGCGCCAACAGAAGAGACCTGTTCAATCTGAAATATCGCAAGCCCGAACCTTTTGTTCCGCGCTACCTGACTGCTTGGGTGAAGGAGCGGATCGGCGCAGACGGAAGAATCATAACTCCTCTGGACGAGAACGGAGTCAAAAGTGCAGTCAAAGAGCTGATTGGGAAGGATTGCAGTTCGATAGCTATCAGCTTCATAAATGGCTATTCAAATCCCGTGCACGAGCAAAAGGCGGGCGAGCTAGCCATCCGAAGCCTGCAAGAGGCCGGAATGAAACCCTTCGTAACTCTCGGGGCGGAGCTATCTCGGGAATGGCGGGAGTATGAGAGAACGAGCACGGCAGTACTGAATGCCTACGTACAACCTCAGCTTGATGCCTATCTAACCATTCTAGAAGACACGCTGTCTGGAATGAATTTCAATGGTACTTTCTTTGTGATGCTCGCCAATGCCGGAATGGCAACTTCGAGTTTCGCCAAGAAATATCCGATATTCACGGTCGAAGGAGGTCCTATCGCAGGTATCGTGGGAGGAACCGCACTAGCGGAGATTCTAGGCTACAGCGATTTGATCGTTCTGGATGGCGGAAGCACCACCACGAAAGCCGGCCTCGTAAGAGGCCTTCTGCCCAAGATTACCACGGAATATCACGTGGACAGAGATAGGTTCAGACCCGGCTATCCGCTTAAAGTGCCCGTTGTGGAGGTCATCGAAGTGGGCAACGGTGGGACCAGCATCGCATGGGTGGACGATGTCGGCGCTCTGAAGGTGGGGCCTAGGGCGGCTGGCGCAGATCCAGGGCCCGTATGCTATGGTAGAGGAGGCTCGCAACCAACCTTGACCGATGCCTACGTTGTCACCGGATACTTGAACCCCGAGTACTTGCTTGGGGGAGAGCTCAAGATCCATCGCGATATGGCCGAAAAGGCGCTGACAGAGCTCGCTAGCAAATTCAGCGTTTCTGCTGAAGAAATGGCGGACGCGATAATCCGAGTCTCAAATGACCAAGCGGCACATGTCATTCGTCTGGTATCGGTGCAAAAGGGATTCGACCCGCGTGAGTTTACGCTGATCACTCACGGTGGTTCCGGTCCGATGTTTGGACCGTTCATCGCGACGGAGCTTCAAATACCCAGAATCATCGTTCCCGCCATTCCCGCCGGCGTCTTCAACGCTTGGGGCATGCTCGTAGCGGACATTCGTCACGACATGGTCCACACACACGTTATGAAACTCAGCGACAGACAAGCTGCCGCTACGCTCATGGATGAGATTCTCAGGGACTTGGAAATGCGCCTTCTTGATACGTTCAAGTCTGAAAAAATCGATGTCTCTACTGTCACTACGATTAGATACGGTGACATGCGCCACTACGGGCAAGAGCACACCATCAAAGTGCCCCTGATTTCAGGTAGGATAGTCGCCAAAGAAATGGACGAAATAGAACGAAGGTTCACAGACGCTCACAAGCGCGAATACGGTTTCGTTCTCGAGAATAACCCTGTGGAGATAGTCAACTTCCATGTGGCGGGGATTTCGAAGGTCAAGAGACCATCACTGCGGAAACTCTCAGATAAAGGCAGAAGCATGACAAAGGCGCTCAAAGAAGAAAGGCGGGTCTATCTGGGCCGAGAGAAGAAAACCAAGAGACTGCCAATATATCAGAAAGAGGCGTTGCCTCTGAGAAAGCCGTTCAGGGGTCCTGCAATAATCGAGGAAGTTACCTCCACAATCGTGGTAACTGAGGACTTCAAGGCCGTCATGGACAAGTTCGGTAACGTCATACTCACAAGAAGATGAGCAACGTCGCTGTTCCATGACGTGATTCCAAATAGGACGCGAGAAAAAAGAAAAAAATGGGGAGGAGCCCGCCGCGGGCCTCTGCTACTTTTTCGTTTTCTTTCTTTCAAGATACTCAAAGTATGCTGCGATCACGAAGACTACTATGATCGCTGCGATTGCGCCAACAATCTGCCATGTTTCCATGTTTTACCACCACAGAAACGCAAGTACCACTGAGATCACGGCGAGGACTGCAGCGATGTACTTGGTGCCTGGTAACTTCCAATCGGGCCTGACGAACTTTGGAGTGGACATGAGGATAAGCCATGGTATGAGGCCCCAGATCAGCAGGTAGACCACGTATGGTCCAGCGAACATGTTGTAGTAGAACATCGCTTGGACTGTCATGAGCTTGAAGACCGCAGCGTAAAGCCACCACCAAGCGAAGTACTGTACGAACAGTGCAACTGCCGTCACCGCCCACCACGCAACTGTTTTCGCGACTCTGCTCTGCATCGACCAGATCCTAGGATAGAACGTCGCTACTAGGAAGATGTGTGGCCAATAGGCCCAAGCGCCGATGATGCCCACACCAGACGTCAGCGATTGCAGAATACTTGCGACTACGCCACCGATTGGCCCAGCGGCCATGGTTACAATTGTCATGAACGTTCCGTTCAGCTCGAAGTTGACCATGGGAAGGTAACCAGGCAACGCCAAGCCCATGGCGTTACTGATCATGCCCAACGCACTGAATATTGCTGTCACAGCGATTTGTCGCGGCGTCATAAGCATTTTTCTAGTTGTCGAACCTTTCTCGGTCATAATGGTCCCAACATTGCTGAGTCGGAGCTGTGCGTATTTATCACTTGCGTTATATCTGCTGTGTGGCGTGACTGGTTCTTGGCGGGTTTTCTTTCTGGGTGACGTATCCGCGTCTGGCGTTATTTTACGTTTAGTCCTATGAAGAGGTTGTATAGTGAGGCTTTGAGCATGATCTCATTCGCCATATTTCGCATACCCTTGGCTGAGACGTATTCTCCGAAGGTTCGTTTCAACGATGAGAACGCGGACTCAACCATCCACCGTCGCCCGTAGCCATGATTCCGCTTCCAAGCTTCCAGATCCCGCAGGCATTCCTGGGCCACAAGCTTTCGTGGCATGCAGCCTCCTGCCCTGCTGGATGAGTTCTTCCGTACCTTGATGACTGGCTCACTCTTCCTCGCGTCAAGATCGCAGAAGTTGCTTTTCGTATCGTATGCGCCGTCGCCTATTACCTTGGCAACTTTGCCTTTCCTGGAGGCTTCCTCAATGAGCGGCTGGAGCATCCGCCTATCACTTACCTGTTCATCCGTCACCTCTAACGCCAGAATCTTCTTCCGCTTCACGTCGACGGCGATGTGGATCTTGAGGAAGCCTCGCCGTACCTTCCATTTGTGGCGTATCCAGTCGCCGCGGTTCGCAACCTTCACGCCTGAAGCATCCACCGCTATGACCAGATCGTTGCCATAATCTCCCTCATCCAACTTCACATCCAGCCTATTCACACGCGTGTCGATCGTTGAGTAGTCAGGCACATGGATCCTTGAATCGAACCTTCTCAACGCCTTCAGAAAGCCCTCTGTCTGCCTATGCGGCAGGTGAAAGAGCAGGTGCATGTAGCCCAGAAGCCTGACGAAGATCTCTGGGTAGACGTATCGTCCACCCTCCTTCCCAGCATTCATCCTCTCCAGCTCAGAATTCTGCTGTGTTGAATGACTCATTTTCCATGAAAGTTCGTGTATAGCGCCCTGCTCGGCCTCGACAGCATTTTCGCCAAACTTCACAAGAACGTTGCAAAAAAGATTAGTCATGTAACAGAGCACAGAATTCCAAAGGCATAAATAGAGCACGGCCGGGTGGCTACTTTCTATATACTCGGGGAGAAGTCGTTGACGAGAGAGGATCCTTTTTCGATTGAGATGGTGAAAAGCGCCTTCGATAGCATAGCAAACGAAATGTTCTGGATAGCTATTAGGACCTCGAAGAGCCCAATATTCTATGAGACTTTCGACTTCTCGACCGCTATTACAAACAGAGAAGGCGACACTCTGGCAATTTCGATTGGTGTTCCTCTTTGGATCGGAGTGATGAAGTTTATCGCAAAGAACGTCCTCGAAGAGGCGCAAAAGCACGATAAGCTCTATCCCGGTGACATAATCGTCTGTAACGATCCGTACGTCACCGGCACGCATCTCAACGACGTAGGAATGGCGATGCCAATTTTCCACAGGGGCGAAATCATCGCGATCACGACTGCAAAGGGACACGTCAACGACATAGGGGGAATGAACCCCGGCAGCTGGGGGCCAGACAATAAGGACATCTTTCAAGAAGGCCTCTTCATACCGCCCGTGAAATATTATGAGAAGGGCAAGCCGAACCGTGACATAATTCGAATTATCATCGGGAACAGTCGGATACCGGACTCTCTTTACGGAGATCTTGAGGCGCTCGCGGGCGCACTAAGGCTTGGCAACAAGAGGGTAACCGAACTGATTCAGAAATATGGAGTGACTGTGGTGAAGAATGCGATGGACAGCATTCTTGCGGAAGGCGAAAAGCGAGCTGAAGCGAGACTGGCGGAGCTTCCGAAGGGAAAGTTCTATGCTGAGGATTACTTGGACGAGGGGTATGAGACCAAGGATCCGCTGAAGATCTTTGCTACGACGACGATTACGGACGAAGAATTCATGGTTGACTTTACTGGTGCGCCGAAGGCCTTCCCAGTTTCATTGAACACAACCTATCCGGCCACGCTTGCTGCGGTAGCGGTCGTCTATATGGCGATAACGGATCCTCACATGCCTTTCAATCAGGGATTGCTGAAACCGCTGAAGTTGATCGTTCCCGAGAACACGATCTTCAACGCTAAGCGACCTGCAGCTGTGTCCGTCTACTGGGAGACTATGACCTACGCTGCCGACCTTGTCTGGAAAGCTCTCGCTCCAAGTATCCAAGACAAGTTGTCGGCTGGGCATTTTCTCTCGGTGTGCGCTGAGATCATCGCCGGGATTGATCCTAGAAACAAGGAATACTTTGTGTTGGTTGAACCCAATCCTGGTGGATGGGGAGCCGCCGCTGATAAGGACGGGGAGAGCAGCTTGGTTTCCTTCGCAGACGGTGAGACGTTTGCGAATCCAGTCGAAGTATTGGAAATACGGTATCCCGTCCTAGTTGATAGATGCAAACTGAACGTGGAGGATGGCAGCGGCCAGGGAAAGTTCCGAGGAGGGTTAGGCATGATCAAGGACTACCGGATGCTGTGCGATGAAGCGAGCTTCACCACCGCAATCAACCGGGGCAAGATTCCTCCGTGGGGAGCGATGGGCGGAGGAAACGGCACAACAAACTATGTGGTCATACTTCGAGACGGTAAAGAGCTGATGAGAGTCAACAGGATCACCAACTTCCTACTGAAAAAGGATGATGTCGTAAGCATTAGGAGCGGGGGCGGCGGAGGCTGGGGCAATCCCCGCGAAAGGGATCCCACCCTCGTTAAACGCGACATACTGAACGGGTATATCACCGCTGAAGAAGCCCAGAAAGTCTACGGAGTCTCCTAGAACAAGCACGTCCCATCATACCCTGCGCCCGCAGAGAAGCAGGAACAAAGAACCACAGAAGTGGACTCAATATGAGCATCAATGTTACCAAAGCGCGCGGCGATACTCCAACGTTCGCAAACGGCATAATCTATCTCGACCACGCAGCCGGATCGGTGCCTTCCGTCCAAGTTCTTGACGCGACGAGGGACTACCTGGACGAACTAGGCAAACTCGGTCCCGTCAACCCTGCCTTCTACGAGAAGGCGTCAGAGACAACGAAAGAGACGAAGAAGAAACTAGCAAGGTTCATCAACGCAGACCACATGGATGAGATCGGCCTGAGCAAGACCGGTTCGGAGGCGATCGGGCAGGTCATCAACGGACTGAAATGGAAGAAAGGCGACGAAGTCGTCACGTCCGTGCTTGAAATCCACCCGGGTTACCTTCCTCTCGTCAGACTTGAAAGACAGTACGGCGTCAAACTGCGCGTGATCGGGATAAGCGGACGCGGCCTCCTGAAGCTCGAAGCGCTAAGACGCGCGATAAACAAGAGGACCCGACTGGTCGTTCTGATGCACATATCAAACTCACTAGGCACCCTTCAGCCTCTAGAAGAGGCGCAGAAGCTAGTCAGAGAGAGCAACGCTCTCTACCTCGTCAACGCTTCTCAGTCCCTCGGCCAGATCAGAGTCGACGTCAAGGAGCTTGGCTGCGACTTCCTGGTAGCGCCATGTAGGAAATGGCTTCGGGGCCCTCAAGGACTAGGCCTTCTGTATTGTAGGAAGGAACTGATAGACGATTTAGAGCCTTCACATATCAGCTGGACTACGACCAAGTGGGTTTCGCCTGGCCGCTACCAGCATATTGGTACAGCTGAAAGGTTTGAGGCCGGCGAGCTGAACTTCGGGACAGTAAGAGCCTTGAATAGAGCGCTTGATTATGTCGATGAGATTGGCGGGATAGACAGCGTAAGGAGCAGAATACAGGATCTCACGGGCTACCTACTCAACAGGCTCCGGGAATCAGAGGACATTGAGGTTTATGGAGCTGCTGAATCCGGAATCCGAGGCGGAATCGTGGCTTTCAACAAGAGGAACATTTCATCGGACACTGTCTGGAAGCAACTGGAAAAAGAAAAACTAATCATCGAGGCCGGGAACTTCGCCGCGCCCCTAGTCCTCAAGACCTTTCATAGAGAGAAATGGGCGAGAGTGTGCGTGCACTACTTCAACGACACAGAAGACATTGACAAGTTCATCGCGACGTTGGCAGGAGTGAAGTAAGAACACCACGTTCAGTATTCGCGTTCACCCTTCGGGCCCACCTGGAGCATGTTCCTCAAGTGTCTTTGTCCCAAATCCGAGGTTAGGGAACCCTCTATCACTTCGCGACCCGCCAGGTCTATCTCCTATACTCATGAATGTCTCCCATGGGTGAGCAAGGGCAAGGATCGCACGCCGCACATGCACTGCAGATTCTGAACGAGCGAGTATCGATCACCCTTTCATTCTGACATTCAGCTAGTCTCCCAAGAGCATGCGCTGGGAGATCAGAGCGCGCGTTGGGGAGCGAGCCAGGTGATATGCGCTTCCTGAACCTGACAAGGCGATCATTGACACCAGAGTCCCACGATGATCACCGAACACAACGTCCTACCCTGAGGCCAATGTAAGCCAGAAACAGCCGACG
>Ga0315279_10005986_pt1 | contig 15522 bp, 14 predicted proteins | sample YL17G06_20_MG_FD_203694 | JGI IMG/M metagenome (GOLD analysis project Ga0315279, IMG submission 203694) | Sediment microbial communities from Yellowstone Lake, YNP, Wyoming, USA - YL17G06_20 | ecosystem: Environmental > Aquatic > Freshwater > Lake > Sediment | place: USA: Wyoming | collected... | reverse complement strand
GAAATGTCTGGTCGTGCGTTCAAAGACTTTGTGCACCCTGACGACAGGGGAAGACTCGTGCGTCTATTTCTCAAGATTATTGTTTTGCGAAGGAAACCGCGGAAGTTCGAGTTCAGAGCGTTACGAAAGGACGGCGGGATTCTTCATCTCACGTGTAGGCCCACTAGACTTGAGACAGCTGGCAAAACAGTGGGTTTCCAAGCAATCATCATAGACAACACAGCGGAGAAACGGATGCTGGAAAAAGCAGAGAAGACTAGCGAAAAGCTGAGTGTTGTCGGCGGTTTGACGCGGCATGATGTGAACAACAAGCTTTCCACAATCCTAAATGTCTCTTATCTCCTCAAGCAGAAACTGCGTGACAATCAGAGTTTGGAATTGGTTAAAGAAACCGAATCAGCCGTTCATCAGATTGAAGGACTGTTCGAGTTCGCCAGAACATACGAGAAGCTCGGCACTGAGGAATTAGCTTACGTTGATGCTGAAAAGGTCTTCAACGAAGCAGCGAGGCTCTTCCCAAGTTTGAAGGACATAAGGATTGTGAATGATTGTCATGGATTAACCTTGTTCGCTGATTCGCTTCTGAGACAACTCTTCTACAACCTCATTGACAACTCGTTGAAGCACGGTGAAAAGGTAGACCAAGTTAGAGTGCACTATGAAATCAGCGAAGATCACTTGAAGCTCATCTACGATGATGACGGCATTGGCATACCAAAGGCTGAAAAAGACAAGATCTTCAAAGAAGGTTATGGAAAGGCCAGAGGCCACGGATTGTACCTGATAAAGAAAATGTGTGAAGTGTACGGCTGGACAATACAGGAAACGGGCAAACAAGGCAAGGGAACACAGTTCACCATAAACATGCCCAAGGCCAAGCCAGATGGAAAACCACCAATTATCTCAGCTAGCCACAGCCCTCCGACAGCAGATGCTCAAAGAAATCCGTGAAAATCAGCCTGAAAAAAGTATAAAGTCTTGCTTAAGCAGTGGTAGCCCGGGAGAGATTCGAACTCTCGTCGGTGGGTCCAGAGCCCACTATGTTTGACCACTGCACCACCGGGCTATACTATCAACAAGTCTAGACACTGAAAGTTCTTTGTAATAACCTTAACGTTGGAATGAAACGAAAATAGGATTTGGCTATTTTTGTTTTTTCGTTGCTTCTTTGATGCAGTAGCATTCTTGGCTGGCTGGGTTCCAATCTTCGCAGCACCACAATGTTTCGACTATTGGGTTCTTGTCTTCGCCGAATCGTTTTCCGCAGAATACTTTGTCTGGATACTCGTATGCGTTGTGGCTGCCGCAGTTTCCGCAGTATTTTCTTTCAGTAGTGTTTTCTTTCATTTTGACTCCTCGATTTCCTGCAGTTTCTCACGCTCATGATTAGGAACACGCTTAAAATCGCCGCTAAGCCTTTCAACAACAGAAGCCACCATCAGGGGAAAAACCACCATAGCATCACCGATGACCATCACCTTGTCAGCTTCACTCTTCACCTTTCCCCAGCTAACCGTCTCCTCAAGAGTAGAGCCTGACAAGCCCCCTGTTTCAGGGCGATCCATCGTTATTATCACTGCGTAATCCATACCCTTCTTGGACGCAAGAGCCGCAGACTGAACAGTGTTTCTTGGCACTCCGCCGCCGATGACTATCATGCCGTTTCTTGCAGAAGTCTTGTACAGGGCCACTAGTTCTGGCAAGTCTTTGAACGCGTCCACCAGCAACGTATGTTTCACGTTTTTCCGTGAAGCGTGAAGCCAATATGCAAACCCAAACTCTGAGTCGCGCACAGCTGGAAGGAAAAGCGGCACTCCCGTTTCGTAAGCCGCACGTAAAATCGAATTCTGGTCATTAAGCCTCTTACCCAATTCCCAAGCAAACTCCCTCGAAGACAAGGCCTTGCCAGCGTTTTCAGCGGCTATGTCATCATACAGCCCTGCAAGCTTGTAATCCAGCCTCACAAAGTCTTCTTCAGGCACAAAAACATCATAAATCCTGTAAACATGATACTTGTACAGCATGTAGTCGTCCACAAGCCAATGTCCCTTATAATGATGGCCGCCGAGAGCTTCTATCGCGTCATGAACCATGTTTGCGCCCGTGCTCACAACCACATCGACAAGCCGCTCACGGATCAAATCAGCAACTAGCGAACGCATTCCAGCCGGAACCACAGCACCAGCCAAAGCCAAGAAAATCGTGCAATCCTCATCCCGAATCATCCGTTCATAAATGTCACAAGCAGTCGAAAGTCTGCCAGCGCCGAAGGAACCCGAATTCTTAAACTGCTGAACAAGCTCGTCAACAGAAAGCTTCCCAACAACTTTAATGTGTTTCACGGGTTCCTGAAGAATATTTCGCCTATCCATTAAGAATCACATGCCCAGAAATAGTCTCTTGAGTGGACTAAGCAAAAATACTTTTCTACGCCTTTTCAGTGCAAGGTCGTGAAAACAAGCTGATCAGTCAATTCTGATTAGACTGCCCTGTTCTGGCAGTTCGGTTAATTCGCTGTGGTTTCTCTTCGAGTGAGCTACTTGATTACCAGGACTGGGCAAGTTGCGTGGTGGATTACTCCGTCTGTAACGCTGCCCAGAAACATTTCCCGTATGTGACTTATGCCTCTTGCGCCCAAGACTATCAGATCAAGATTGCCCTCTTTCGTTGCCCTAACGATTTCTTGAACAGCATGTCCTTCCACGAGAACTTTTTTAACCTGCACTCCTTCAGCTTTCACTTTTTCCTCTCCATCCTTCAAAATCTTGTTGCCAAACTCACGAGCCGCGTCAGTCACCCTGGAGATCTCCGCCGCTGTCAAATATGGAATGCCAGGAGAACTCAGTGCTGCTGGTTCAGGCACTATAATAGGCTGCACTGTGATAGAGTACACGTAGATCAAGGTTATTTTCCCTTTGAACTTCTTGGCTATCTCTGTTGCTTTTTCCAGAGCTTTGATTGAGTGTTCAGAACCATCTATCGGAACAAGGATCTTTTCAAACAAAGACACCAGCTTCCTCTATGATCACTATCGTTTCTCAGCATATAACCTTTAAAGTTCACTCTGAAAAGAAAGCAACAAAAATGGGAAGAAGCTAGGCTCTCAGTTGATGACATTTGACTATGAGGTTGTTGATTGCGCTTTGGTATTTTGTTTTCAATGTGGCCACTTTGCGTCTTTGTTTGACGGCGACTATTGCTATAACGAGGAAGAATATGGCTAGTATTGGCGGAAGCAGGTTCGGCTGGTACTCGGTGACTGTCCACGTGCCGAGTATTTCAACTGAATAGGTGGAATGCGAATAGTTGAAGTAAATGAACACGTACTCGCTGTTCTCTGTGATGTTAAATGCTAGAGGATCGTCGTCAAGTCTGACGATCCACTCGCTCGTTGACGCATTAAGCAAAGCTCTTGGAATCGTGACGTTGCAGAACCCTGATCCAGAAGCTCCAGCAACTTCAAAGTTCAGACTTTTCAGATTTGGGTCGAATTCGAAGCCGCTTATTGTTGAATTAGTGAATATTGGAACGTAATACGCGTGTCCGAGGTGGTTTACGACTCCTTGATAGGCCACTTGGAAGAGCAGGTCTCTCAAACTGCCTATTGTAGCATTTTGCCAGATCATCGTCTTATAGTCCAGTGCAGTTGTATGGTCGGACACTGTGCCTGGTGAGTTTAGAAGAATCGTGTGTGTTCCGTTGAAGCCACTTGTTAGGGTGATCTTGAGCTTCTCGAAATCTTTCGGCGGAACTTCAGAATCGTTTGTCTTGTTCAGCCAATCGTAGAGAGTGAATCTTATTGGGTCAATTTCGTTCTTTGAAAGATATATCCTGACCCCGTCGAATGACATGGTTGCCCAGTCGTCGCCTTGCTCCACGTCAAAGGTGAGGTTGCCTATGTCTATCTCGGTCGAGTTCAGTAATCCGGCTTCCCAGTTAGTCACATCATGATCCATTATGGACAGGAAGCCTTTTGCATGGTTAACTAGAGCTTCGAAATCGCCTTGAAGCGTCCAATCTGCGTCGAACTGCGCCAGCCCATTTGTGAAGTTGGCGGAGAGGTTCAGCACATCAAGCTTGCAATAGCTCGCGTTCATGAAAGACTCAAACATGTCTCCAAATTCTTGTGGCATAAAGCCTGACGTTGCATTAGATATGAATGGGATTATGTCGTTTTTCAGTTGGGTGGCGTTTGCTTCTATCGAAATAGTAAGGTCCAGTTTTTGCTGTTCTCCGGAATAAACAGCTTGTATTTGCGCGTTGTTGACAGAGTAGGCCGTGGCGTTCGCGATTCTCAGGATCGCCTCAATCTGTGCTCGAAGTTCATCTGGAAGCGTGGAAGGTACAGATTGCACTGCACTACTCCACAATGATTTTACATCGCTGTTAAGATGCATGCCAAAGGTTACGATTTTTGAGGCGTTGTAGAAGTTCAGCCACAGGGTTCCGTTCTGGATTGAAGAGAAGGTCGAGTTCAAAGCTGCATAAAGTGTCGGTTCAGCTTCGCCAGTATGCATAACTTCATTTGCGATTAGTCCTGCAAGAACGCCGGTGAAGTTGCCGCGTAGAGCCGCGGTGTATTCCACAATTTCGCCCCATGTCTGAGGTGTTCTAGGCGTGTCTAGACTGACGAATTCAACCATGCCTTGAGTTAGGTTATATAGGGATTCGTCTCCAACACCTGTCAAGTTGTTCAAGTAGCTGAGGAAATCCGTCACGTTTGATTCTCCTATCGAATCGCCGAAAAGATTGCTGTAAGTAACGTTGACTGAACCAGACAATGAAAGATCTGACTCGTTTCCCTCAATGTTTGTCACCACATCCCCCATTGGGAAGCCGCCCAGCGCGCGAAAAGTCACATTTCCACTGATTCTCTTGTTCACGTAGCTCACCGCCAGTCTCAGATCTGAAAGGTTGAACGGGAACTGTGACGCCATCTCAGGACAAAGCTGACCTGTTCCCGAAAGGTCAACATCAACTATGCCGTTAGAGTATGCTGCGTTCAATGTTATGTCACCTGAGCTTGAGTTGAACGGATATGCATCCAATGCTTCTGGAGGCATGAAGACGCTTGCGTTCAGCTGCACATTCAAAAAGTCTCTGTAATAGTTAGCCAGCAAGCTCGCTGTGGCTGAATTGAAAGGCCACTCAGATCCTGTTTCTTCTGGAAGCATCACTGTACCGTTCGCGTAGCCAGTTGTCACGTTCCCGCTGGTCGAAAAGCCCACGGTTGCGTTAACCCTAGGGTCTCCCATCGGAGGATACATGTTTGTCCGACTTTGGTTGCCTTTGACACACATGGTAGCATTTGGATAAACCATAAGTTCCAGTTCCGTGTCTGTGAAAGGCGCATTGAACTCTGCACAGGCATATCTAGTTGGCAAGTCAGCCACATAAGTATAGTCCAAACCGTAATAGTCCGGCTGCTCCGACAGTCTCAGGCCAGTTATGTTGGTTGGGTCAAGATGATTGTAGGCAATCATCGACCCTAGAAAAGTAAAGTTGACGAAGTGAATGCCCACGCTCAACTCGACATCCAAAGAATGATAGTCATAAACCGTCTGCAATGTACCGTTTTTCAACCCTCTGAGACCTTCGATTGAAATTGTATAGTTCCATGCCGATGTGACATTTGCTTCGACACTCACTTCTAGATAGTCAAGCAAACCGTCGCCGTTCTCGTCAACACCACTGTCAAATATTCTGCCTGTGAAATAGGCATGGGACTCAAACTCATAGTAAACATAAGATCTGCTCAGCGAAACATGATTCTTGGTGTCAATCTCATAAGAGGCTTGGCCTTCTTCAATGGTAAGGCTCAAGTAGTCCACTTCTGAAACGTTTCCACCTGAATCACGAAGAGAAGAAAATATGGTCGGACCATAAATCCAAACGTTCACCGTTTGGATTCCGACTGTTAGAAAAACAGTTGACCAGTTATAAACGGAAACATACGCAGAATCCCCACGTAAACCTGAAACACTAACAGTATACGTCGCATTCTTCAACACGTTCACTTCAATTCCTAACTGCAGTGCATCAAAAACCCCATCGGAATCAGTGTCAATTCCTTGGTCTTGCAAAGATCCTGTCAGGGTAGCCCTGCAATCAAAATTAGTGTAGTTGTAGATTTGAGAAAGTGACACCATAGTGATTTCGCCCAGAAAATTTGAAGAACCATCATGCATCACATAGAGATCAACGTATGAAACATTTTTTGGGTTGAAATGGGCATTGTAAATGGCTGGTCCGTAGAAGGACAGGTTGAGTGACTGCAGACCTGATGGAAGAGAGCTTTCATTGTAAGTGTAAGAGTAGAAATAGTAACCGGAAGCGTCAACAAGCGAAGAAGCCACAACTCTGTAGGTTCCAGGATCTAAAACGTTGATCTCCACGGCAACTTCCAAAGAGTCATACTTACTGTTGCCGTCTGTGTCCTTGCCGCTGTCCGCGATGTTTCCCGTCAATTCTGCACTGCCTTGTGCAGTTGCCAGAAAGTTCTTGGAAATGATCGTGAATGTTGAAAGAAATAGTAAACACGCAACAATCATAGCTAGTATTTTGTTATTGGAAGCCATACTGTTTCACCTAAATATAGAATTGAACACTGTTACTACAGTGAATCCTTAAATAACTTTCATACCGAAAATATGGATTAGTGATTCGCAACGAGGCTCTTGACTTTCTGTTTTAGGAATCTGTTCCGAAGAAAAATCAGAACTGCATTGTGCATCATAGGTGTTGCCATCGCAGCAACATTTGTCATTGCAGTTGGAGCCACGACACTGCGTTATACAACAGTGATAAAAGAAATGAACGTGCTCTTCAACGGACAAATAATGATCACGAGCAAAGACGCAATAGTGATCCAAGCAATTCCAATAGGCGGAAGCATGCTTCCTCAAAACTTTACAGAGAAAAAAATACGGAATATTACAGGAGTGGAGAAGACCGTTCCCATATTGTTTGTCGTACCTATAGGAGCCAGTGATGTCTCACAATTCGTGCCAGTTAATTTCACTTGGGGAATCCCAGTTCAAGACTGGCAATCCATACTCGGACCAACCCCATTGAAGGGAAATACAGGACATTTTCCAACAAACGAATCAAGCAACGAAGTCGTGATTGGAGCGTCTCTTGCAGACCAGTACAATTGGACAGGTGGATCAAAACTGATTATTCATGGCTATAGACTAAACGTCACAGGCATTCTAGATACGAGGATGGCGCTGTTGAGCCGCAGCCTCATCATGCCTCTCAAGTTGGCACAAAACATCTACAACTATCAAGAAACTATTAATATAATCACAGTCAAACCGGCCAGCGGATATTCGCAGAAGTACTTAGCTGAGTCCGTAGAGCGGAATGTAACCTACGTTAATGCTTTGACGGAAGAAGAGAGAAACGACATAATCCAGCCTGTTCTCAGCCAAGTTGAAACATGGAATCTCGGAATACAAACCATAGTTTTCTTGATCAGTCTGATTCTTGTGATGACAGTCATGATCATGACTGTCTCGGAAAGACGCCGAGACTTTGCAACTCTGGACGCGATAGGCGCACCACTGAGCTACACCTTTCGCGCTGTAATTATTGAAGCCTCTTTGATCGGTGTCTTGGGTGGAGTTTTGGGCATAGCTTTTGGCTCTCTATCTGCTATTGTCTTGGCGAGTCTTTATACAAACATTCCTATTGCTCAGTTTTTCCCAAGCATCTTTGAGATTGTTCCGCCACCATACATGGTTGAGATTTTTGTGGTTGTTGTTGCTGTCTGTTGTGTTGGTGGAATAATTCCAGCGGTGAATGCAGCAAGAATGCGCATAGCCGAAGTACTGAGAGCTGAATATTGATGAAGATCAGAACTGAAGCCTTGACAAAAACATACAACTTGGGTTCTTCAAGAATAACAGCACTCGACAATGTTAACTTCGAAGTGAACGAAAAAGCGTTCACGGTGATAGTTGGACGGTCAGGTTCTGGTAAGTCGACGCTACTAAGCCTTATAGGACTAAATGATGTTCCTACCTCTGGAAAGGTTCTCGTTGATGACATAGACGCTTCGAAGTGCTCTGGTGGCGAACGCAGAAAGATTCGGTTGCATCACATGGGCTTTGTCTTTCAGACTTTCAATTTGCTGCCCACGCTCAATGCGGTGGAAAATGTAGAACTACCCATGGCATTGGCAGGCAAGGCTTCGAAGGAACAGAGGGAAAAGGCGACAAAACTGCTTGAAATTGTCGGTTTAGGCAACAGACTTTTGCATAGGCCTAAGCAGTTGAGCTTGGGCGAAATGCAACGCGTCGCCATTGCCAGAGCGCTTGCAAATGATCCTGAAGTGATCATTGCCGACGAACCAACAGGCGAGCTTGATTCCAAAACAGCCAAGGAAGTAATCGCTCTGCTTCTCGGAATTAGCAGAGAAGAAAAGAAAACTGTTATCGTGGCAACTCATGACGAAAAAATGGTTGAGATGGCCGACATCATTTACACAATTGAGGATGGCCGATTAAAGCTTGAGAACTGATTGTCGCTCTTTTACAGCAAAGTAGAGTAAGTGTATTTGATCTTACCTTTTGTGTCCACGACTACTTCGAATTTCTCAGCCCAAGGATGCCCTTCCATGTCTATCGGGCATGTGCCTCGAATTACCCAATCATCGCTATTCTGCTCAATCGCGGCGACGTCTATCTTTTCCGTGTTCTTCCTTTTCTTCATGAACTCAACGGCTATCTGCTGCGCATTTTCCTTCGAAATATCTTTTACCATGCGTATTCCCAACCGTTGCTTTTGTTATCTGGATAAGGAGAGCATTAAGGGTTATGAATAGAAAATAATTAGCAAAATTAAACATAGTCCCAAACGCGCACCTATACCCTTTTACGATAAGCTAAAATCAGCAACAGCTTCAATTCTAGTCAAATGCCATTGTGAGAAGAAGAAAAGCCATGAGCGAGAAAAAACGCATAATCTTCCACCTAGACATGGATCATTTCTACACTGCTGTTGAGGAAAGAGAACAGCCGAACCTCAAGGGGAAGCCAGTCATCGTGGGAGCCAACCCAAAAGAAGGAAAAGGACGAGGAGTCGTGCACACCTGCAACTATGAGGCCAGAAAGCTCGGTATTAGGTCTGCCATGCCTATCTCAAAAGCCTGGAAACTGAGTCCTGAAGCCGTCTATCTGCCACCCAACTTTGAACTATACGTCAGAGTTTCGAACAGAATCATGGATATCTTGAGAAAACATGTCAACAAGTTCGAACAGTGGGGTATTGATGAGGCTTTTCTAGACATGACGTCAATAGCCAAGGGTTATGCAGAAGCTGAGGCTCTGGCTCTTCAAATTAAGAAGGAGATTTTTGAGAGTGAAAAGCTGACTTGTTCAATAGGAATAGGCCCGAATAAACTTGTTGCAAAAATAGCCAGTGACCACCAAAAGCCCGACGGTCTGACGATCGTCAAAGAGGAAGAAGCTGAAGCTTTTCTCGCCCCATTGCCAGTCCGCAAACTTCTCTGGGTTGGACGAAAGACTGAGCAAAAACTCTTAACCATGGGAATCAAGACGATTGGAGATCTTGCTCATTATGATCCTGCAGTGCTTACTGAGAGCTTCGGTGTCGGAGGAACACAGCTCTATTTGATGGCGCATGGAATTGACAGAAGCGAGGTTGAAGAAAGGGGGCAAGCTAAGTCTATCAGTCGCGATGTGACGTTTGAGGAAGATACAATGGACTTCGAGTTTGTTCTAAGTACTCTAGACGAGCTTTCAGAAGAAGTGCATAAAGATGTTCTTAGCCAGAGTTTCTGTTTCAAAACGGTTACGATCAGGGTTCGTTATGAAAATTTTGAAACGCACACTCATGGCAAGACATTTCCGCTGATGACGAATCGTGTTCAAGATTTGAAGAAGACGGCAAGAGAACTGATGCGGGGATATCTGAGATCAGAGAGGAAGATCCGATTGATAGGCGTGAGAGTGTCAAATCTCACATCGATTCAAGAACAAAAGACCTTGTTCTAGCAAACTATGCGATCCTCCTACGATGATGACTTCGACCGTAGTCTGTATTGGAGCAAAGCAGGGTTAAATCTATAAGGGTGTTCTTACGAAGCGAATCGGGCGAAAAAAGCACACCTGCTACACATGAATGTGACTATTTCTTGATTCGCCTAATCTCGAATACGACAGGGTTTTCTGCGTCTGGGCAAGCGTTGCATATGGCGTCTTTGTCTTTGCTCCACGGAAACTCAGCACCGAAACGCATAGCGTAAACTTTCGGGAGCAAAACCATCAGGGCGCTGTAGCAGATGTCGCCTTTCACAGATTTGCCATTAAATACTATCTTGTCGCCGACTTTATGTCCGAAAGCGCATTTGCCTTTCTGGCTCTTCACAGTTACTTCAACCGTTGACATGTACTCACACCATTATTCTTGTTTCAGGTTTGGGTATTTTTCTCTTATCTTAGCGTCAGCTATCTTGGCGATCATCGCGCTTGATATGATCACGTATTTGACGCCTGTCAAGTCAGCCAGCTCAGCAGGCTTCGGGTCCTGCGTGACAAGCAGAAGGTTGTTGTTTCTTGCATACTCCACAACGTCTTTGTCTTTTGCTCCTTTCAGGCCTGCTTCTTGGGCAGTGAGAACGTTCCAGCCTAGTGTTTCAAAGTATTCTTTCAAGCCTGCGTACATTTCGTCGAGCAGAAGCCTCAACAAAGTCACTTCGCATTGGCTCTTATTTCTTGTCATTCTACTATTTAGAGACTTGCCGTTTTGTCTTGTTGGTAGCAGTGTTTTGTTTTTTGGCGGACAATAATTTTTAATAAGGCAACGGAGAATGTGCTTCTATGTTCAGGCAAAAGTGAAGGGAGATGGCTGCGAATAAGGGCGTAAAGGTTGTGCTGACTGCTTCAGCGACTGAAATGAGTGATTATTCCAATAATCCTTTTGTGGCCTTTGTTGCTGGTTTCGCTAAAGGTCCTGTTCCGTTGTGGGTTGTGAGAAAGTGGCTCTATCCACCAGTTGAATGCGACGGTGATAGAAGGGCCAAGTGTGCACCTTATGGCTTAAGAAAAGTCGAAGCTCTACTTTTGGAGAATGGCTTCAAAGAATCAGAAGTAGCGGTGGTTCACCCAGCCGACTTGGACACCTTTGTAGGACCAGACACGAAAGCGGTAGGCATCTCCTCCATGGATCCAACAGGAATGGGATACGTTAGCAAGACATATTCCTCGCTCGTTGGCGGTGGAGAGTCTATGAATGCCATCGAGTTCAGAGAGTTGGTCAATAATCAAAGCATTCGAAAACATAAGCCAAAACTGATCGTTGGTGGTTTCGGTTCTTGGCAGCTGGAACGCAAGAAAGTTTCAGAAAAATACGGCGTGGACTGCGTGATAATCGGACCAGGCCAAGAAGCTGTTATCGACGTTTTCAGAAAGGCGGTTAAAGGAGAGTCTCTTCCTCGTGTGATTCGCGCTGAGCACAACTCCGATAGTGAGAACGTGCCGATGATCAGACATTCAGCCATTCACGGATGCGTTGAGATTTCACGAGGTTGTGGTCGAAACTGCCAGTTCTGCACGCCTACGGTGCAGAGAAAGATTGATGTTCCATTGGAAAGAATAATGAAAGAAGTTGAACTCACTACGAGAGAAGGACAAGCCCGCATCACCCTCGTCACTGAAGATTTGTTCCTGTACGGTGCAAGGGACAGCAATTTCGTTCCAAACAAGGACGCTGTGCTTAAACTGGTCAAGAGTGTAGCGGGGCACCCGAATGTTAAGGCTATTCAGCCTTCTCACATGTCGCTGGCTCCGGTTGTCTGCGACCCAGGCATGGTCGAAGAAGTTGCTGAAGTTCTGATAGATTATAACTGGTATTTTCATGGAAAGAAGCCCATCGTGACGTCTGAGACTGGCATCGAAACGGGAAGCACTAGGCTCATGCGGAAGTATATGGCTGGGAAGATGCTTCCCTACAAGCCTGAACAGTGGAAAGAAATTGTCAGCCAAGCATTCGGCATATTGAATGATAATGACTGGTATCCGCTTGCCACATTGATAATAGGGCTTCCAGAAGAGAAGGAAGAAGACGTAGTTGAAACGCTTGAACTGATGGACAATTTGAAGGATTACAATGCTTTTTATGTTCCTCTGTTCTTTGTACCGCTGGAAAACTGCTTGCTCATGAACAAGAAAGGAGCAGAACTTGACTCCATCACGAGGATCCGCTGGGAATTCCTAACTCGATGTTGGGAGTACAACGCTCGAATTTGGGGAAACACTTTCCTAGAACACAAAATTTCAAACCCTGTCCTTTTCAAGATTGTTAAGCGCATGTTGCTCCCATGTGCCGCCAAGATCGCAGGAATGTACTATGGATGGAAGCATGGCGAAGAGATGGAAAACGTCATTTGGAAGATGGCAACTGCGTAACCTCTTTTTTGTTGAATGAGGTTTCTGCTTTTTTTCATTCTGCTCGTAAAGCTTTTTTGGATTAAATTCAAGGTTTTACACAATTCATAAAAGGAAGAAGAAAGAACTAGTGAATTGAATGATACAGAAAAAGTGATTGAGCAGTGAGCTAGAATGGTTGATAAGAGGGTTGAAAGGCTTGCAGAACTTTGCGTTCACTACAGTGTAGCCGTCAAGCCTAAAGAGAAGGTGGTGATAAGAGGAAGCGTGGAAGGCGCTCCGCTGATCAGCGAAATATACAAGCAGTGTCTCCTGAGCGATGCGTATCCGTGGGTGGTGCCAAACATTGGTCTTGACTACATGTTTTTCAGACATGCAAAGGACCACCAACTAAAGTTTGTGTCACCCTTTGACAAGTTCATGTACGAAAACATGGATGTGAGCATAAGCCTATTTTGTGAACCGAACCCAAAGAGACTGTCAGCCATAGACCCTGCCATAATAAAGACTTACCAAGCGTCCAGAAGTGAACTTACTGAAACATTCTTCAGACGTGTTGCTGATGGAACACTCAGATGGACAGGCTTGCCCTTTCCTATAACTGATCAAGCACAGGAAGCCTCAATGTCACTGACTGAGTACGAAGACTTTGTCTACAACAGCTGTCTCGTCAATAAGAAAGACCCGATCGCTGAGTGGAAGAAAATCCACAAAGAACAAGAAAAAACCTGTGGTTTTCTAAACAAAACAGAAAAAATCCGCATAGTAGGCGAAGACACAGACCTGACGTTTAGCGCCAAAGGAAGAGAATGGATGAATTGCTCTGGAGATAAGAACATGCCAGATGGAGAAGTCTTCACAGGGCCGGTTGAAAATTCGGTCAACGGCAAGATACGATTCACCTTTCCAGGAATCTACATGGGAAGAGAAGTAGAAGACATTTCATTAACCTTTAAGCAAGGTAGAATCGTGAAGGCTTCGGCGGCCAAGGGCGAGGATTTGCTGAAAGAACTGATAAAGATTAAAGGTGCAGACCGCATAGGAGAAACTGCCATCGGAACAAACTACAGCATAAACAGGTTCACGAAGAACATGCTTTTCGACGAGAAGATGGGTGGAACGATACACATAGCAATTGGTCGCGGCTATCCTGAAACGGGAAGCTTGAACAAATCAGCCATACACTGGGACATACTGAAGGACATGAAGAAAGGCGGAGAAATCTACGCAGACGAAGAGCCATTCTACAAAAACGGCAAATTCCTAAAATAGCAACATTTAATCCCCTTTTTAGATGCGAAAATGAAATAGAGGTAAGTAATTTGGTGTTTACTCATACCAGTATTCGAACGAGCAACATGGATAGATCAATAGACTTCTACACGAGGTTGCTGGGGCTCAGCCTTCTGAGCCGACGCGAGATACCTCAAAATAACGCTGAGATTGCCTTTCTTCAAGACTCAGACGGCAAAGGATCCAAACTTGAACTGACCTTCTACAAGAAGCAAAAAAGATTCATTCAAGCTGATTACGAGGATCGACTGTTCGATCACATCGCGTTTGAAGTCAAAAGCATGGATCAGACCATTTCATTGATGCGAAAAGAAAAGGTCACAATTACGGATGAGCCATTCAAGCTTGGTCCCACTGGACCGCTGATAGCCTTCATCGAAGACCCAGATGGAACCCTAATCGAACTGATTGAGAGGAAATAGCGCACGCTATCTTATTTTCTGCAATTCATCGAGTAATCCTTTCTTGCCGATGGGGCGATAGGTAAGCACTTTTCCATTCAATAGGACACCGTATGTTCCGTATGGATGGACACCATTCTGTGCTTCTTTACAGCTTTCTACGTGCATTATTCTTGCTGCAAGATTGGCTTCCTTTGCAAATTCAACAGCGACTTTCGCACTGGCACTTGCATATGGACATTGATCCGACTGGAACACCGTGATTCCAGACCCATACTTTTCCAGTCTCTCTTTTGGGATGGAGCTGAACTTCGGTGGCGGAGCATTATTTGAGAATCGTTTTGCATAAAGTTCAAGATACGGTGGCATGGTGTCAACTTTTTCAAACCCGTTCTTAATGAACAATCCTTTTCTAGGTAGCCATGTACTTTCAGTTGTTACGACAGCGACGCCGTTCATTCCTTTCGCGTCGTTCAAACACTGCTCTAACAGTTTTGTTCCATATCCCTTCCCTTTGTTCTTGCCGACTACCCAGATGCAGTGGATAACCATGTATCCTTTCGCGTCTATACCGCGCCATGTGTGCTCGCCTGGAATGTACTCGATGAAGCCCCTTGATGTGAAACCCTTTCTTTCTTTTACTAGGAGAAGTTTTAGACGCAGACCTTCTTTGAAGCGCTCTTTCACCCATCTAACCTTGTTCCTATACCCATCAGTATTCTTCTTCGACTTGTAGCAGAGAACATCGTACTCATCAATGTTCGCTTCGTTCACATCAACGATTCTGTATGCTGATTCCTCAACTCTTGTCCCCATTTGCATGGCAACCCTTGATCAAGTTCCCAGTTATAGACCATACAGAGATTTATGAACTTCTATTGCACGGAGAACACAGAACAAATTCCCATTTACGCATACAAAGGGAGATATCTCCCGTTATCCCGTTTGACATAGATATCGCCAATTAGAAACATGGAGAAAGACGCTTAAAAAGACTGATAGAAGTGTCTTCTATTGTCGTTTTCCATATAAAATGAGGACGTAAACTCCCAGCAACATTATTGCTCCAGCCACCAATTGGATGAAAGAGAATGGTTCTCTCAGTATAAGGAAGGCGAGAACAGCCCCAAAGAGTGAAGACATGGAATAGATGACTCCCGTTCGCATTGAACCTATTTTTCTAAGTGCAAAAAGAAATAGTAAAATTGAAAATGCTATGCTGAAGGCTCCAACGGACAGCAGATAAGGAACTGAGACCAGAGGAATAGTGAATGGAACGCCAATGACAAGGGCTATCGCCAGTAGAGCCAGACCGCCAATGAAGCATTTCAGTCCAGTTATCAGTATTATGTCCCGCTTCTTGCTCAAGAATCTGCTTAGGTTATTGTCTATTCCCCAAAACAAGCAAGCCCCTACTA
>Ga0315279_10005985_pt1 | contig 15526 bp, 14 predicted proteins | sample YL17G06_20_MG_FD_203694 | JGI IMG/M metagenome (GOLD analysis project Ga0315279, IMG submission 203694) | Sediment microbial communities from Yellowstone Lake, YNP, Wyoming, USA - YL17G06_20 | ecosystem: Environmental > Aquatic > Freshwater > Lake > Sediment | place: USA: Wyoming | collected... | reverse complement strand
TGAAGCTCCTCTACAGCGCCACCAGTAGCTGGAAGGATTTTGAGCTCCTTTCCCAGGAGGTCTAATATAGGAATAATAGAACCTAACGGATTAGGCATAGCCCCATCTCATTGACTCTGATAACTAACATAAGATTACCTTGAAACGTACCACTCACCACTTATTCGCCCAGAATGATCCCTTAAATATATTCTACCACCTAACGGAAGCCTTTCCTACACTTGTAGTCGGAAGCACGAGTTGAGCTATACTAAGGAATAGAGAGAATCAGATTGGAGTAACAAAACGTCAGAATGTATGATCGACAGTCGAAGTGATATAATTCCAAAAGGAAGGACACCATGGAACCGTTGTTTGATAATGCTATAACTGCTGATGACGTATACAATTACATACAAGGTGAATCCGGGCAAACAGCAAAGGATGCCAAGATGTTTACCGAGTCCCTGTGGAAGAGATATCAGCCCTATGCGGATTGTAACTTTGTGGAGCAAATCCGAAGGGATTTCAACGCTAGGTTCTGGGAAATGTATCTGGCTTGCACACTTATGGATAAGGGTTATGAGATTACCAGAAAGGCCAAAAAGAACGCTGGGCCAGACATAAGGGTTAAACATAAAGGCAATATCGTATGGATAGAAGCTACTGCACCAACTAGTGGTGACCAAAGTAGCGGTGATAGAGTACCCGAGTTAGTAATTACCAATCCTCCCACTGCTCAGCGAGTTCCTGAAGAACAGATAATTCTAAGATACCGTGCCGCAATAAAGGCGAAATATGACTATAAGTACTTTGAATATTTGAAAAGTGGGATCATACACGAAGAGGACTTTTACATCATAGCAATAAATGGTTGCCGGGTTTCTTCTTCGGAAATTGACTTCAATCCGCCCAGAATAGTACGGACTGTTCTGCCGTTTGGATATCCGCAAGTCACAATCAACCCGGTTTCAACACAAATAATCTCAGAAGGCTACCAATACAGAGCCACTATAAATAAAGCAAGTGGCAGCACAGTCCAGACCGACATATTTCTTGACCCAGACTATAAACATATCAGTGCCGTTCTTTTCTCAAATGCCGATGTTTTCAATCACACCAAGTCCATGGGTGATGACTTCATCATTGTACATAACCCATTAGCGCATCCGTTGCCTAACGATTTCCTAAATTTTGGCCAGCAGTGGAAAGCTGAACTCCGAGGAAATGAAGTTAGGTTGTCCCTGAAAGGTTGACGATAGGCTTTAAGGCTGTTTTTCCCAAAATAAGCAGTACGACGTAACGAAAAGCCAAATAGTTTAAGTGACCATCAAGGTTTCCACGTTAAGTGTACAACATGCAGCAAAGAAGAAATTAAAACGGTGCATTGCTAGGGAGTATCGTTGCTCCTGTCCGACTAGTCTATGAATCTCTCCCAAGCCTTAAGCCAGAGCCTCGCCACCGACTCTACGGCATCGTGAAATATACAGTTAGTAACGTCCTTAAATTCCTCACTCTTCGCTACGACCAATTCATCCACGTTCTTAAAAGGTGCATCAATCCATTTCCTAGATAGTGCGTAAGAAGTCCTGGTAATATAAACCATCTCTTGCCACTCGTCTCCAATGGTTTTGGAGATTGCCGGCGTGAGCCTGTATTTGTCATCTGTATCAGTCTTTATAATTGAACCATCTGGTAGTGAGGACACCACCTTATCGATAGACTCCGTCAAGTACTCATGAAGCATCAGTTTATTCTTTTCTGGGAAGTATGACTCCCACAATTCCTCGATAGAAGGATGCAACTCAACCGGCAGTCGTCCCATTGTTGACCTATCGCTGCCGAAGTCCCTAAGGTCGCAGTGTAAAGGCATATGTGCGTCCGTTATGTAGTGAGCAAGAATAAAAAACATAAGTGCGATCTGGCGAGGGGAAAATATGGGTGACACTGAAAGATCCTTGACCTTCTGCTGCATGAGGTCACTCGCAAAAGCTTTCGGCGTCTTCTTCCTTGCATAGAAAATCAAGGGGTAATCGCTCATTTTTAGCATATCTGCAATTGTTTGGCTTATAGCGATTACCCGATTGGGCAGATGCCCACCATCGGTGGGGTGCGACCTGTACGGCTCCGTCAGCACCGGGGAATCTTTGGCATATTGCAGGCAGAGACGTTGGCCACTGAGTTTCTTCTTAAGTTGAGCATACGGCACCTTCATCCATTGTTCTTGAGACATGTCGAGGCCTAATCTCTGCGAGTCGCTGTCCATCTTAAAGATGTGACCGTACTGCATATCAACAATAAGGGTATCAGGCAACCAAGCACCCTCCCAGACATCAGACACATAGTAGGATAGCAACTCAACCAGTTTCGCTGCCTTTTTTGAGTCGCTAACTAACTTCAGGGCTCGCAGGGCTACCCAAGCATGAGCTCGCTGTTTCACAACCCCCTCTTTACTGAGTTTGCCCTAGAATTGTCAGTTGAGTCCGCAGTACAGGGTATCAAAATGGAATTCTAAGGACGCCGACGCCAATACTAGAGTCATACTATCTAGCCGCACACCTTATGATTTCAATTTACTCTCTGTCCACGCTATTGTCAATATGCCAGACGAAGGTGCGCCGTTAACCTCTGCCCAGCCAGTTGCGCAGTGCCTCACACTATTCCTTCGTCCTTTTACCAGGGCATTTTACAATTCATCGTTTTGTGACCTAATAGTCAGGCAGGCTGTGCTTTCAAGATTTGCTCCCTTGCTTTTGTTCCAGTTCCAGGTTGGAACTACTGACTTCTGAGTTGTAGGTTCGTTATAGCTTCTAACTTACACTTGGAACCTGAAACTCATAGCTAATAAGGTCGAACTTGGAACCTGGAACCGGGAATGCATAGCTTATAAGTTGTAATGTGTGACCTAGTACTTCCAGTTCCATGTTGCGATAGGTGGGTCCAGAACAATCCGATGAAAAGCGTAGTATCGATTTTCCTGGCGGTCTGCAGTAGACAATTGTCAAGGCAATATGGGCAGTATAACATTGGGCATGGTCGTTGCTGTCTTGCCTAGTTCTGATACTACCTGACTGTAAAAGCTAATGAACTGATCTAAAGAGAAACCTCCGCATACACTCATCCGCTTGTGCGATTGGCCACATCTAGTACATTCTGTGTCCATGCAAAGCCTCCCCTTTGAGTCGGTTATTGCTGTGCTTTCTTCCGGCTTGAGAACAACTATATAGCCAGCTTTCCTGCAATCAAGACAGGTTAGATTGGAAACGAAGAGATATCTGTCCTCCAGCGTACTTGTTGTCGAATTCGCAATCCATTTTCCCAAAGCTGTTAGTCGTGGTTGACCTTCGCTTTCAATGGCTATCTGATCTGCTATGTGGTTTCTCAACCAGTATATGTACGCAGATTTGGAATGCGTTATGCCTTCTTCTCCGAGTACCTTCTTCTTGCTCTGTTCCTTGCGGACGCGATTGAAGAGCTCTTTCCTTGGCATAGGGCCAATATTCATTAGCTGAATCAGCAGATGACTTTCGTGCCAGTCAGGATCAATACCTTGAGTGATCAGCACCAGTAATCCTCCTGCTCATTCTGCCTTGTGAAAGAGAATTCACAAGATTCAGTCAAGCTTTCCATAGTTGGCAAGCTATAGTGATTATACCATACGAAAGAGACGGGTAGGAATCTGCGATGGCCGTCTTCTTAGCTAGGATGAGACCATTTTGCCTTGAACAATTCGGATATCTGTTACTAAAGCTCAACGATCTACGCTTTTGTTGCCCGAGCTGAATAATCTAGACGTTTGTTCAATAATGCCGGATTGGTTGTTCCGTACTGCGGACAGTTTGTTGTCGCCAGCAAGGTATCAATTAAACTTGAAATGCTGATACTTTTAAGCCATCTCTTGACTTTTTGGACTAGTCAGATGGTCTGACCAATTTACTTCGAATTCAAAGTGGGGGTGAGATGATTTGAACCTCCGACCACCTGAACCCCGTTCACCCTAGAAAAAAGGCAGAGACCGCTTGCCTCCTTTCTCAGGGTGGATTATAATCGTCTTTGGAGCCTGCTGTCAAGCTAGGTTCAGAACCCGGGGCTGGTTATCAGGTGTTAAGATGGCTCAACTGCAATGTGAAGTCGATTCAATTAGAGTCGCAGCCGCTTGTTCTGAGCTCGCTCTGATTCTGAAACCAAAAGAAGTGGACAGTTATTTGCCCATTTGGATAAGCCCATCCCAGGCAGAGATTCTGGCAGACCAGCTCCATAGGCGACCTGATAGCAAGAAAGAGCTTGATACTTTCTTGGCCAGTAACAATGCTACTGATTCCGATATTAGCTGTGCCACAATCTACTTAGAGGGCAATACTTTTTTCGCCAGGGTACTGCTGTCCCGACCTCCCAAGCCTTATGAAGTCAGGTGTCCAATCGGCCTAGCACTTGCCCTGGCCGTGAGGGCCAATGCCCCCATTCTGGTTGACGAAGCGCTTTTCGAGAAGGTTGGTGTGCGCCTTTCCGCCACTCCAATGTGAACCACACCGATAGTTGCCTTAGCGGAGACGACCGTTTGAGAGTTGCGAAGATGTACTAACAACTCTCGCCAGTGGTGTGATTCCACAAGTGGATGCAAAGTGGAGACAAGGTGGAGCACTTAATGGACCACTTTGGAGCACTGAAGCGGAAACAAGTGGAGCCAAGTGGAGCCAAGTGGATCCAAGCGGAGCACTTGGTTGAGTACTTTTCAGCACTGATGCGGAGCACCGAAGTGGAAACCAGAGTGGAAACTGAAACCGAAACTAGGAAGCAAATTTTGAAGACACAATCTGCAAGTTTATAAGTTGTAACAAGGAGTAGTAGTAATACAGATAAGTTATAGGTTAGAACTTAGAACCTAGAAGCTAGCACATATAACTTGGAACCAAAACCTGGGACTAATGCGAAGCTAATCCAGAACCAACTCGCCAGCGGCACCGTTAATCAGTTAGGCGTGTGAACTTCGTAGACCAAGTAGGCTGAGCCTATATACCAAATAATGGATGAAATGTGGATAAGAGAGTGGACAAAAAGTGGATAAAAACTGGATAACACAGTGGACACCTGGATTGAGCCTAGATACTAAATAGTGGCCACCGGCGTGGACGCAAATTGGAGACAAGCGGAAACTAAGCGGATAAAAGCACGCAAATCTTGCAGACACAATCTGGATAATTATCAAGTCACAAAACGATGAATTGGTCAATTTGCTACACGAAAAGATAAATAGCGTGTTTATAGGTTCGCTACCAAGCGTTCATCAAAGTAGCAAGACTTGGTAGGCTCAACTTTGCAGATATATACATAGTTTTTAGCCAGTAGGTCTTTTTGCTGTTTTTATGAGTCCGTTCGTAAATTGATGTCATTTTTACACCACCCTTAAGTGTGATAATGGTGTAAACCTGGGGCAATTTCACGACTAAATAATAGGTAATTATCCCCCCTCACTAAGTAATAGTCACACTTATTTTTTGCCCCACAAAGAACTTATTTGCCTCTGAAATAGGAACTTCAAAAGTGATGCTATTAAGGATACTGACAGCCTCATAGTTAGCAGCTATTATTATCTTCTCTGCCCTATCACCTGCTCGGTTGCCCCTTATTTCCTGAACATAAGCATCTATAGTATATTTATCCATTATGTCCTCCTTTTTATCCTTTCCTTGTTTTCAAGGGATACTTACCTAAGTTAATGAAAACGACGGAAATAGTTAAACACACACGACATGGAGCGAAGCGTCTTCGTGCTATAATCTGGCAGGAAGCGTTCTCACGGTGGCCAGTTAGGAAAGGAGATGTTCAATGGCAAAGGAAGGGTGGCAGGTACTAGATGAAGAGGAATCAAGGGTCATGAAAAGGACATCTAGTAAATACAAGAGGGAACTCAACCTCATCGTTGATCTCCTGGATGCCTATGTCGGTGCCTTTGGGTTGATTGGCTCTCTCCCGGAGGACAACGACTTGCAACTTGCGTGGTTGTTGCTGGTTACTCGTAGCTTCAATTCAATGCGCTGTGCATACGACCTTTTAAGACGAGGGTACTATAGCCAGGCACTATCCCTGCTTCGGTCGGTGGATGAAGATTGGCTCATATGCAAAGACTGTGAGAAGCATCAGCCTACGTTGGATGCACTGCTACATGAGAAAGGAGAGTTGGGGAAGGGCGACCTCACATATGGCAAAATGGCCGAACGGGAAGGGATTAAGCAGGAGTGGGATCAGGGCTATGGGCACCTAAGTAAGTTCGCTCATGGGAGACCTTTAGCACTTGACGTCCTTATTGATCCTGGGTCGCACGAGGTACGCCTTGGGGCTCATTATGATAGGGTTCTCCTGACATATTGTTGCGAAGTCCTTATCCAAGCTGCCCTCCGAATGACCAAATACTTGGTTAGTGCGCTTGGTTCGAGAGCAGAGCTTTGGATGAAGGAGACTGAAGCGATCGTTAAAGAAGCAAGAGTTTGGCTGGCTGAGCTGGGACAACGATATTTATGCAAAGATGCCACTTAATAACGGCCCCTTGTTAATCCAAACCTGCAGGCTAAACAGCTCGGGTTTGAACAGTATGACGTGGTGTTCAATATGTCTTTGCGACTTGCAATCCTTGCTAATGTATGGTAAGCTTTAATAAGGTTTGGGAGTATCCAAGATGCCAAGTATGGGCTCGCTTTTGACAGTAGGTGAAGCAGCAGAGTTACTAGGAGTATCTGCTTCCACAATAAGAAACTGGGATCGTTCTGGAAAGCTGAAAGCGATTCGTCATCCTGTAAACAACTACCGGCTGTATGACCGTTATGAGCTAGAGATTTTGCTAGGCCAAATCATGCCAAATAAGTCGTTGGAGACGAGAGACAATGATTAGTGACCCCACGAAGATTCTAGAAGAAATAAAAACGGCCGACGATAGACTTCACGCCCAATTTGTAGAGAAACTACAAGTAAACTATGACCTCGATCGTACTCTGGTCAGCTTCCAGGCCAATAAAACTAAGAATGGTCATAGATGGTACAAATATAAAGAGGGATTCTCGTCGGATCTTGTCCGCTATATTATGCATAGATTCGCTTTAAACTCTGGCCGTATTCTTGATCCATTTGCTGGCTCTGGTGCTGCACTGTTCACAGCAAGCGAACTCGGTGTAGATTCTGTGGGTATTGAATTGCTGCCCAGTAGCGCAGAGATTATTGAAGTGCGGCAAGTACTACGAACGGTAGACGCTAGGCAGATGGCAGAAAGGATTCGTCGTTTTCGAGAAAGCCTCGTATGGCAGAGACCGGGGGAGAGTAAAAGGTTCCCTCATATACGCATCACGAGTGGAGCCTTCCCATTGGAGGCAGAGGCCGAACTCGGTCGTTACATGTATGAGATAGAAAGAATAAGTGACGATAGCCTGAGGCGCATTCTATTCTTCGCCGCTTTGTGCATACTTGAGGATGTCAGTTACACCAGAAAAGACGGGCAATATCTGCGATGGGACTACCGCTCTGAAAGGAGAATGGGGAAGAAGCCGTTTCACAAGGGAACAATAAAGTCCTTTACCCCGGCAATATGTGCAAAACTTGACCAGATTGCCGGTGACATATATGGGGACCAGCTGAGATTCGCAGATCTATTTGGAGAACAGAGATGGGGTGAAGTGCACCTGCTTAAGGGTTCATGCCTAGACATACTGCCAACTTTGGAGAACGAGTCCTTCGATGGGATTATTACTTCGCCACCGTACTGTAACCGATACGATTACACTCGCACCTATGCTCTTGAACTCGCCATGATGGGAATCAGCGAAGGGGAAATCCGAGCTCTCCGTCAAGCTATGTTAAGTTGTACTGTAGAGAATCGCGAGAAAGTGGATTTGGGCGAGAAAACTGACCTAATTCGCCTAAATCGCTCTCTTGACGCTTTTGAGTCTCAAGAATTGCTCGGACTCATACTCAAGTATCTAGACATGTGTCGTAACGAAGGATTGTTAAATAATAATGGCATACCACGAATGGTGCGTAATTATTTTAAAGAACTCACAGTTGTGATTTTTGAATGTGCCAGGTTGTTGAAACCAGGGGCATGCTTTGTCATGGTAAATGACAACGTTAGGTACCAAGGAATAAATATTCCCGTTGATTTGATATTGTCAGAAATCGCGCAACGAGCAGGCTTTGACACACAGGCAATATGGGTTCTACCAATTGGGAAAGGCAATAGCAGTCAACAAATGCGGGCGTACGGGCGCGAGGAACTACGGAAGTGTGTTTACGTCTGGAATCGTCAAAAAGAAACTAACCACGCGGCCAAATCAGAAACTTGTTGAGATACATTAAGATTTGCAGCGTGATTCAGTAGCCCGGATTGCAGTTGAGAGAAGATTTCATCAGCCATGGAGTTTTCAATGGCTGCGCCAACAAAGAATAGCTTAGGTTGCCCTCTTTGGAATTTCTCACGTATTCTGGCTAGCGCTCCATACGCAGTTTTCCAGTGTTCATCAGCACCTGCCGGGTCTATGCCACCTTTAACCTCCCCACAAACTAGATAGTTATCCTTCCTATCTAATAGTGCAGTCACTGACACGTGGCTTCCAGCTTGATGTAGTAGGATTACATCAACGTTCTTGCCAATCAGTTTTGGTGTTTTGTCAAAAAGCAGTATTCGTTCAGGCCAGGATATCTGTTGTACTTTGTCAATATTTGTCCTCGAACAAATAATACTAGGCGATATATCCTTGCTTTTTAGTGCCTTCAGAATGGCTTCCGCAAACTTGGCTTTGGCCTCTGCACCCATGATATTACGCATAACACCGCCAAGAGTATCTCCCCTAGTAAGTAGGAAACGATATATAATCTCTGTTCGCCAATCGGGGCCAGCTTTCCTCTCGATCTCCTGTAATACCTCTAACAGCGCATTTTCAAGTTCGGAGGAGGAGAAATAGTTAGTTGCTTTGTCGGAGAAACCAGCAGCTGTAACAAGATCGTCACGAATTTCCCCAATACGTATCAGTTCTTGAGGTCCGTGAACCAGCCGCAACTTATCAAGAAGCTGTTTCGCACGTTCGACATAAGGACTAGCTTCTTTTGTCTTGCGGAGGGCCTGTTGAAGAAAACCAGATTGGGTCACATCAATAGGAGTGACTAAATCTTTGGATGTCCTGATGTACCTCAGTTCAGTCAATCTCAGTTCCTCAGCGTGGTAATCTATTATCGGAGAGTTTTGATTTATAATACCAGATATTGAGCTTATTTGACATATTAAGCGTCAAATCTAATTTTACCTGGTAAGGCACACAAGATAGCGCTCTGGTAATGTGCCGGACTACCATTGCACAAAACTGACTTTTGTTTAGGCGTCTGGATACAGCACTAATCTGGAACATCCAGTTTCACCGATGCATTCTTTCACAACTATGTCAGCGACGCAGACGGTCCTCAGCCTCACGAATTCTTGATTCAATTTCGTCAATCGAGCGTTCGATGTCACGCTCCCTCTCTTCTCCTTCCCTAATCCACTCTGATACCCTGTCTGCGTACTCAGACGATCGGGCTTCACCTAGCCGGTCGCGATTCATGCTATTGTTGTCCCGCACCCTGCCGAGAGCGCTCAACATTCGATCCCGCACAGCCCTTAGCTTTTCTAGTCCTTGCTCCTGGCGCGCATGCCAATCTTCGTACCGTTTGTGAGCTTCCTCACGCTTGTATTGTAGCTTTGCCCATAAATCATTGAACCATGACTCATATTTTTCACGCTCACCTCTTTCAAGCCAAAGCGAGCGCAACTCTGCCCTTGACGCTTTAAGAATAGGGCCTGCCTCTCGCGGTCGCAGATTATCGACTGCGTTATAAGCTTCATTGTATAATTGGCTCGCTCGTTCTGCGTGCACTGAGAATGCAGTTTGCTCTTTCTGCCTTGTTGCGTCCCAATAGTCGTTTATTGATTGCTGAATCGTTCGTCGATCTTGTGGGAGTAAGGCCCCATCTTCCTTGATTGCCTTACTCATCGCTTTGAGTTTCTCTCGGGCCGACCTGACCTTCTCGCCAACACGCGCCCAGTTAGAGAATCCCTGGCCGATAGGGAGGCCGTCATAGCTGAAGTCCAACAAGGACAACTCATTCATATATCGGCTCTTTGCTGCCTCTGACTCCCATCGTCGTGATGACATCCACTGCTTACGTTCTTCCCATATTTGCTGATAGCGTTGCCAGATTTGGGCACGTTCCCGCGGTGGAAGCGAGTGTTGTTTCAGTGATTCCTCGAATGATTTCGCTAGATCTTTGAAGGAATGATTACGGATACTTTCTGCTAGACCTTCTAGTTCTTCGAATAAATCCATGAGCACATTCCCTGCACCCGCCAAGTGATTCCACCGACTTTCCCTTTATTGTATCAGAGCGGCTTCAGCCTGAATATCGGTTGCCAGGATCCATTAGAGAGGACAAAACCGATGATCATAGGATCATAGTTGAACCATACTCGGTTTTGTTGGGTTCCTTTCCACTTTGGTTGACACTCATATTTGCGACTCCTACAATATCCCTAGTATGATAAACATAACCAACGTATTCAGAATATCCTTGTCGGCAGTCCTTGTTGTCTCTTCTGTTGGCTTGCCAATCCTGTATTTCTTTAACGATGCGATAGGGGCATTCATGACTGTCTGCTTTTCTTTAACTTTCTTTTGTTTGTTCTATGCTTATGCCATCATACCTTACTTGCTAGACCGTAAATATATTAGGATAGAGAACAAGTATTATCCGATTTCTCCGACTCTGGTGGTTGTTCAACGAGAGAAGGCGGAGGCTTTTGCTCAGTATCACGTGTACACGAAGATTGTGATTGCCATCGGCACCATTCTTTTTGTGCTTGGCCTAATTGGTTTCGTAATTTCCCACTAGCCTTTGATAGCTTAACCTGCCAATCCAGATTCTTCTATATTCATTTTTGCCTCCTAAACGAAAGTGGAAGAGGACCGACAGCCAAGCTGCACAATAACTCATATTGTTGCCCGTTACTATCCACAAGGCAAAAGAGTCTGTCTTTTGCCGAACCCTCCGCTTATATCATAATATTCGGAAAAGGCACTATACTTGCTTAAGCATCTGTTATGATAGGATAGATAAAGGGGTGTAAATTGAGTGGATGACACGACAGGGATGAGAAATTGTCTCCTGTTTACCGGTCCTAGAACTTGGCAGCACATCTGCGTCAGGTAGGTAAGATGGCGATGGAATGGCACATTGAGACGGAGCCACGTCCCTATCAGAGAGAGGCTTTAGAATGGGCCGAGCAACATCAGCAGGGTATATGCTGTCTGCCAACAGGCACCGGCAAGACTTTGGTCGGCGTCTTGTGGTTGAAAATGCTCTTTGACAAGGGCCTCATTACACACGCTGTCGTACTGGAACCCACACGCTTGTTGGTCAACCAGACGGCCGATTATTTCAGGGAGCGTGGCGGCGTAGAAGCTGTTCCCATCGATGGAACCATATCACCCGAGCAGCGTAGACCTCTTTGGAGCTCTCCGCTGGTGGTCTGCACTGCTCAAACCGCCTGCAACGATCTGCCACAGCTTCGGGCACAAGCAGCACTAGTGGATGAGTGCCACCACACAGTTGGCCAGCACGCTTTTGCGAAGCTGATTGAAGGTTGTCCGTTTATGTACACCTTGGGTCTCAGCGCGACCGTCCCCGAAAAGCGCCGAAAACAAGTCGAGTCAGCGCTCGGCAGGATACGTTACTGGAGTTGGTCCGACCCACAGATTCAACCCTTCGTCCCGAACTGGATCGGGGAGGTTTTCGACAGCGAGCTGAATGACGAGGAAAGCAGCATCCTCGCAGCAATTCGGCAGCTCAAAGGCAGTCTGGCACTGGCTCCTGGTATGTTGGAACGTTATCTAACTAGGGACGGAAGCGCGGCACTGCGAGAAACCATGGCAAAGAACAATAAGCTTGCAGCCGCTTTCCGTGATTCGTTGCCGCCCATCCCGGATCGGTTGCATAAGCTTGGTCAACTGCTAGAGGTGTTTGACAGCCATGACTTTGAAAAGGCGGTTGTCTTTGTGGACCGTGTGAGCATTGCTCGTCGAATCTGCAACGCGTTCCCCGAGTTGCGACCTGTGATGTTCGTAGGAAAAGGAAGTGGAGATCAGGGGCGAGCGCTCCAAGATTCCAGACAGAAAGGCACCCGACTCGTCGTATCAACGTCAGCCGGTGAAGAAGGAATAGACCTTCCGTCTGCTGATCTGCTCGTCATATGGGGTAACGCTGCCTCAGATATAAGGTTCATCCAACGGCTCGGCAGGATAATGCGAAAGGCCGGTGAGGGCTTGAAGTTCGCAAACTTCTTGGTAACCCCCGAAAGCAACGACTTCGACAGCTTTGCCGAGGGGTTGTCTAACGCAGCGGAAGCTGGTGCCATCGAGGTCGATAAGGCTTTCGGATGGGACCCGGAGGTCCTATGGCCGAAAACCACGTGGTGGCACATCTCGGAGTCATTACGACGGCACCCAATCGCTTTGCCTGCATTGGAGGAACACCTTAACGTACGAGGCAACCTGGCGAACAAGGTGGTGGGACACGCTACTAAACGAGGACGACTCTTCTACGTCTACAACGTTGCTCAAATTGCCACCGACATAGTGCGTCACTACCTAGATTGGGATACATTTCGGTCCGAGCTTGCTCAAATGCATGAGCGGATGAGATTTCTCAATAGCGAATTCCAAGAAAGACCTGAGCCTACCCGGTTGGCCAGGGGGATAGCCGACCTCTTGAGGGTGTCAGATGAGTGCTCAAGTAACGCATTCAGACGACGGATGATGGGTAGGATCAGCAAGTTCTCAGTCAAAGCACCATCCGAAAGAGAGGAACAGGAGCGGCATCAGCGCATCTGCATGCTTTCAGAAGATGCGCCACAAATCGATTCTCTACTACCGGAGCAGGTCTCACACGTAAGGCCGTTTAACCCTCGACCCCCCACTTTTGTCACGCCGATTGTTCGGGGCTGCCGGGGCGGTTTCAACAAGGATGTCCTTTACGGCCTGTCTGTTTGGGGCGCCTGCCGGGGGCGAAGGGTGCTCGGACAAGATCTGGATGACCCGGGTGCCTTCTGGGAGAAACAAATCAGGAGGGAGTGGCATGACGACTTCTTGGGATACTCTGTTGGCTTCACATCGATCTTCCTGGACTTCTACTTTTTCCCTGAATCGAGAGACGTTTTCGTAGCAACTTGGCACAACATGAATCGCCTCATGCTCTACCGAGAAGTGTTTCAGATTGCTGTGCAGGTTTGTTCCAGGTGTGGCGGCATTGGTGCAGCTCGCTGTGAAAGCATCTCACCAAGTCAACTCCTGTGTCTTTCTTGTTGGCCATCGATTGCAGAGAGCGGTCCTAAACCGAGAGCACTGGCTGAATTCGGATCTCCGCTAAAGTAATATTACCATAGAATGAAATGCTTGGAGACTACTTTGTAGTAGCAAGAGTGAGCAAATCACCAGATAATGGACATGGATTTGCCATCACTTGGTCAAGGACGAAGCCATCGCTAACAAGTTTTGACATTTCTATCGTGAAGTAACAGGTTAGCAGTAAACATGGCTATCACCATGCATGGCCAGATTTTATGGGGTCACATTTACTTGTTATGTTACCTGCCATAAAAGTGACCGTTTCATTACCGGACGAAGGAAACCTTAGGCAAGCAATATGAAGGAGCGACCTTCCAAGTAACTCCCACTTTGATTTCCAACGCTTGACATTCCTCCAGTTAGGCATTACAATAGAGGTGTGGCGTTCATAAGAACCAAACGAATAAAGAATAGAACCTATTATTATCTCGTAGAGAGTAGGCGTGAGGGTAAGAGGGTGAGACAGAAAGTCATTAAGTATCTTGGCACAGAGATGCCGGCAAAAGAGGAAATAGAAGCCATGAGGAGGGAAAGATGAAGGCAGCGCTTTATGCCCGAGTAAGCTCTGAAGAGCAGGTGGAGGGGTATAGTATAGATGCTCAAAGGCGAGCCTTCCAAGCATTGGTTGAAGGCCGAGGGTGGACGACGTATCGAGAGTATGTTGACGAGGGAAAGTCGGCTAGAATCGATAACATCAATAAGCGTCCAGCATTTAAGGAGATGATGAGCGACGCCGTGGCTGCGAAGTTTGATGTTCTCGTAGTCCATAAGCTCGACCGCTTCTCGCGAAATCTTCGCATTACGTTGGAATACTTTGACAAATTGCTGAACGCTGGAGTTACCTTCATCTCGATAAATGAGCAAATGGATTTTACTACACCCTCAGGAAAAGTCCACCTGGCTTTGCTAGGGGCATTCGCACAATATTACTCAGATAACCTCAGCCAAGAAACCAAGAAAGGGTGGCACGAGCGAAGAGCACAAGGGCTGTATTGTGGCCTTCTGCCTTTTGGTGCGATGAAAGGAGGAGTCGGTGTGCCAGTACCCGATACGAGGGAGATAGATCTTAACGGACGTAAGTCCTGTAATTATGAGGGGCTACAATTGGCTTTCCAAGCAGCGGCAAATGGGAAAAGCGATAAAGAGGTAGCACAAGTTGTCAATGCGGCAGGATATCGCACCGCCGGTAACCAGGGCAACAGACCTTTCAGTAAGGACACAGTTAGAGGCATACTTACCAACCGGTTTTACCTTGGCTACTTACCGAACGGCAATGGTGGATGGGTTAAGGGAAGGCACGAGGCCTTTATCAGTGAGGAGCTTTGGAGTCAAGTACAGGAGATGCGTCGTCGAAACGCTACGTCAACGCATAGCCGATGCCGAAGCGAAAGGAGAGTCTGCTCATTAAGCGGTATAACCTACTGCTGGTACTGCAAGGGGAGAATTCACGTGAGCTTCACTAAAAGGGGCAAGCCGAGGCTTGGTTGTTACAACCGTGCCAAGGGTTGGGAATGTTCTCAAAAGTCGGCCTTGCTCGAGGTTTACGATGAGCAGATAGCAGAATATCTGAGCACCTTTCATATTCCGCCGGACTATCAAAGCCGAATTCTGGATGCTCACCGCAAGTTACAGTCAGTCTATGATAACACGGACAGTGAGAGGGCAAAGTGGGAAGCCCAGTTGGAAAGAATAAGGAATCTATACAAATGGGGAGACATAAATAGAGAGGAGTACCTGAAGGAGAAAGAAGGTATTCAGAAGGAACTAAAGGCACTTACCCCTGCTGAAAGTCAAGCACAGAACCTGGATAAGCTGGCAGAGTTCTTGGCGAACATCGCTCAGGCTTGGGAAGAAGCCACTGGGGAACTAAGAAACAAGCTCGCCCGTTCTCTCTTTCAAGAGATTTGGATAAAAGATGAACAGGTCATAGCTGTCAAACCACAACCCGAGCTAACACCTTTTTTCCAGTTGAATTATGAGGAATATGTCAACAAAGTCTTGAAGAAGCGACCCCGAGGGGATTTGAACCCCTGATCTCCACCGTGACAGGGTGGCATGTTAAACCGCTACACCACGGGGCCTCATAATGAATTCATTACAAAATATAATGGAAAATTTCCTTGATGTCAAACTTG
>Ga0315279_10005984_pt1 | contig 15528 bp, 9 predicted proteins | sample YL17G06_20_MG_FD_203694 | JGI IMG/M metagenome (GOLD analysis project Ga0315279, IMG submission 203694) | Sediment microbial communities from Yellowstone Lake, YNP, Wyoming, USA - YL17G06_20 | ecosystem: Environmental > Aquatic > Freshwater > Lake > Sediment | place: USA: Wyoming | collected... | reverse complement strand
GATTGCGGCCCACGGCGGGACGCTGCTCTCGTGGCGCGACGCCCGGGTGCGGGCCGCCTGCGCGCTGACCCTTCCCGTCAAGGAGCCGCGGTCGTGAGAAAGCCGTTCGTCGCGCTGTTCGCGCCGCCAGGCGTGAACCCAGAGCGCGATAGAATGGCGGACATGACTGCCGCCTCCTCCCCGCGCTTCAGCGACGCCACGCTTGCCTTCCTCCGCGCGCTCCGGCGTCACAACGACCGTGAGTGGTTCCGCGCGCACAAGGCGACATACGAGCAGCACGTGCGTGCTCCGATGGTCGCCCTGGTCGAGCGGCTTGCGGCCGATCTGCCCCGCTTCGCCCCGGAGATCGTCGCATCCGTGAAGGTGTCGCTCTACCGGCCGTACCGGGATACCCGCTTCAGCGAGGACAAGCGGCCGCTCAAGACACACGCGTCGGCCATCTTCCCCTGCCGTGGCCTGGCGAAACACGAAGGCGCGGGCCTGTACTTCGAGGTGAACTGCGATCACGTGCTGGTGGCGGGCGGCCTCTACGCCCCGCAGACGCCGCAGTTGCAGCGCCTGCGCGAACACCTTGCCGCGAACCACCTGCAGTTCCGGGCGCTGGTCGAGTCGCCGGCCTTCCGGCGGGCGTTCGGCCGCATCGAGGGCCAGGCCCTCCAGCGCGTGCCGCGCGGCTTCCCCGCCGATCACCCAGCGGCCGAGTATCTGAGGCAGCGGCAGTTCCTTGCCGGCCGTGAGTACCCCGCCCCGTTCTGCACCAGCCCGCGCTTCTACTCCACCCTTGTCCGCCTGTTCGAAATCCTGGCGCCCGTCGTTCGCTTTCTGAACGAGCCACTGGTGACGACGACGGGCATTAGGATCTAGTCCGGAGTCCGGAGTCCGGAGTCCGGTGTCCGGTGTCGCGACGGCGAGGTGCTTCGTGCACGTAGGACTGCGGCAACACCCCGCCTCGAGGGACGCGACGCTCACAACGATCCGTTGCGAGCATTCCAGGAGCACAAAGGACCACCCACGACGGCGCTTTGACTTCCACCGCACGTGCCGCCATACTGCTTCCCGCTCACGTGTGGCCTCCGCCCGCGTTCAACCACATGCACCGTCGATGAGGACACCCATGTCTGCGAACCGCACTATTGCCATCCTGACCGTAGTCATTCTTTGCGCGGCCCATGGTCTTGTCGCCTATGACGGCGCCGGAGCCGGCCAGGAAGCGGCCGCGAACAGCAACAACGGTCCATCTCTCGGCAAATGGGAGTTCACTGGCAAAGACAACACCGGACTTGTCTGGACCGGCACCCTGAACATTGAGAAGCTGGACGCGAACCGCTTCGACGTCAAGAAGTACTTCGCCCTCTGCAGTCTCGACGTGCAGTCGCCCGATCCGAGTAAAGGGACGAGAGGCGTCGAAGCGCCCTGCACGTACGAGCCGAGCACCCGCGCCGTCTCGTTCAGCACCGGAGTGAGCGTCACGCACCTCTACACGGCGGTTCTCTCACGCGACGGCAAGACCCTGACAGGCGGCAAGTGGACCGAGTCGAAAGAGGCAACCGTCATCAGAAGCGGAGAGTGGTCGGCAAAGCTCGCCGCACGGTAGGATGTGTGGCGGTATCCACCGGCCGGGTTGCGAACGCCTGCCCTTGACTCGCACAGTAAGGTCTGGGATTGGGTGGGCCGTGGGGCTGCGTCCGGACAAGCCCGAAAGCCCAAAGCCTAAGGCCCAAAGCCTAAAGCCTGAATCTGCGCCCCCCGCCCGATCTGCGCACGATTTGCTTTCAGCGAATCTGCGGTCTAAAGTTCCGCCGATGCGTCGGCTCCCCCTCGCCGCGGCGCTCCTGGTCCTGACGATTTGTCCCGGCCCGAATGGTTGTCCCGGCCTAAAGGCCGGAACCTACACCGGAACCCGCGCTCGTCCCGGCCTCAAGGCCGGAACCTACGATAGTTTCGATCGGGCCGCGGCGCAGATCCGCCTCGCAGACGACGCCGACCGCTCTGCGTTCAGGTCGTGGTTCGTCCTGCTCGCCGACGCGCAGTTCTACCGCCAGACTGCCGACGTCACCGACTGCGCGGCGCTGGTCCGCCACGCCTTCCGGGAGGCGCTGCGTGCCCACTCGCCCGAGTGGCTCCGGCACGCGGCGCTGCCCTTCGCGCCGCCGTTCCCCGACGTCCGGCGCCCGCCGCGCCCGCACGGCGACAGCTGGCCGCTCTTCCGGGTGGACGATCGGCGGTACGCCGAGTTCGCCGATGCGGCCACGATCGTCCGCCTGAACGCGCGCCTCGTCTCCCGTGATCCCCGCGCCGCCCGCCCGGGCGACCTGCTCGCCTTCCGTCAATCCGACCAGCGCGCGGCCGATCACCTGATGGTGCTTGTCGGCCGCTCGCTCTTCGAGCGTGCAGGCGACGACTGGGTCGTCTATCATACGGGCCCGGATGGCCTGCGTGGCGGATCGGCGGCCTCGGGCACGCCGCCGCCGGGGCCCGGGGAAGTGCGGAAGGTCCGGCTCGCCGATCTCCTGCAGCATCCTTCACCCCGCTGGCGTCCGCTTCGAGCCAACCCGCGCTTCGTGGGCGTTTTCAGGCTGGCGATTCTATGGTGACCCGACGCCGCCTCCTCCGTGCCGTGACTGTGCTGTGCGCGTGCCTCTGGTCCGCGCCGGGCCTCGCACAACCGGCCGCAGACGAGGCCGGCCCGGCCTTCTCGCTGGTCAGCGACCACATCTTCACCACGCGCGAACGCCCGGCCATCACGGTCATGTTCCGCCACGTGTCGTCGCTCGACTTCCGCATCTACCGGGTGCGCGACCCCCTGCAGTTCTTCGCCCAGCTTCGCGAGGCGCACGCGCTCGGCAGCGAGAAGCCCCTCGTGCCGCAGGAACGCACGTGGCTCGAGCGCCTGGCGTCGTGGAAGGCCGGCATCCGCGATCGGCTCCGCGGTTTCCTGCGCGGACAACTGAGCCCGGCCTATCGGCAGCGGCGCCGCGAGCAGGCCGACACGGCGCAGATCGCGGTGCGCCGAGTTGTGCGCTACAACACGTTCACGCAGGTGCCGCTGCTCAATCCGCAGCAGCTCGTCAGCTCCTGGCGCGAGATCCTTCCGCTCACGCGCGATACCGAGGCCCGCCGCATTCCGCTGGACGTGCGCGAGCCGGGCGTCTACGTCGTCGAAGCGGTGAACGGGCCCGAGAAGGCCTACACGATCGCCGTCGTGTCGGACCTCGGCATCGTCAGCAAGGCGTCGCCCGGGCAGGTGCTGGCGTACGTCGCCAATCGCTTCAGCGGCGAGCCCGTGCCCGGATGTGACGTGCGAACGCTGGCCGACCAGAAAGTGGCGGCCACGGGAGCGACCGAACCGGACGGCACCTACGAGGCGGCGCTCGGACAGGGCGCCGACCAGGTCATCGTCGTGGCCCGGTGCGGCGACCGGGTCGCCCTCGCCGATGCCGGCGGCTGGTTCCTGCGCGGCGAGGTCCGCACCCTGGTCGGCTACGTCTATACCGACCGGCCGATCTATCGTCCCGGGCACACCGTCAACATCAAGGCGGTGCTGCGATGGCGGCAGCGCGACGCGCTCGTCTCCTTCGACGGGAAACAGGCGGAGATGACGATCGCCGACGACAACGACAAGGTGCTGTTCCGGCAGTCGCTCCCCGCCGACGAGTTCGGCGGCCTGCACGCGTCGTTCGCCATTCCCGCGTCGGCCAGTCTCGGCGACTACGTCATTCGCGTCAGTGTCGGCGAGCAGGCCGCCCACGGCGGCTTCGAGGTGCAGGAATACCGCAAGCCCGAGTTCGACGTGGCCGTCCGCGCCGAACAGCCGTTCGTGCTGCAGTCGGAACCCGCCGTCTTCGCGATCACCGCGCGCTACTATTTCGGACAGCCGGTCGCCGGCGCCACCATCAAGTACGTCGTGCGCCGGTCGCCGTACTACTCGCCGCTCCGCTGGGACGAGGAGAGCGAGGGAGACGAGGGCGGCGGCTGGTACGGCGGCGGCAACCAGACCAGCGAAGGCAGCGCGCGACTGGACGCGAACGGGACGGCGACGGTGCGCGTGGCGCAGCCTGTCGACGAGAACGGCCGCGACTACTCGACCGAGCTCGAGGCGCGCGTCACCGACGCGAGCGGGCGCGAGGTGTCCGGGCATGCCACGGCGCACGCCACCTACGGTCGGTTCCTGCTGACCATTCACCGGTCGCAGTACATGCAATCGCCGGGCGTGACGTCGCAGGTCGACGTGCGCGCCGTCGATTACGCGGGCCAGCCGCAGGCCGGTGTGAAGGTGAACGCGTCGCTCGAGCACACCGAGTACCGCAACGGCAGCCGCGTCTCGCTCGGCCAGGTTGCGGGCATCCAGCTGACGACCGGCGCCGATGGGCGCGCCTCGTGGGACGTCACGTTCCCGCGCGAGCCGGGCATGTACGTGGTGCGCGCGTTCGCGGAGGTCGACGGCCGGCGCATCGAGGCCGAGTCGTACGCGTGGGTGACCGGCCGCGCAGCCGACTACGGCCAGGAGGAGTACGTCGAGATCATCGCGGACAAGAAGACGTATCAGCCCGGCGAGACCGCCAGGCTGATGCTGCGCGGCGCGCGGTTCGAGGTGCCGATTCTCGTGACGAAGGAGGCGGACAGCGTCACCTACCACCACCTCGTCCGGTACAAGCCGGGCGACGTGATCGACGTGCCGATTGCCGACGCCGATTGCGGGGACACGTACGTGAACGTCGCCTTCCTGAAGGACGACCGCTTCTACCGCGCGGAGCAGCGCCTGCGCGTGCCCGCCACGCCGCGCGAACTGAAGGTGTCGATTGCCGCCGAGGCAGCCGTCAGCCGCCCGGGACAGACGGGTCGGTTCACGCTGGCCGTGCGCGACGCCCACGATCGGCCCGTGCGGGCGCAGTTGAGCGTCGGCGTGGTCGACGAAGCGCTGTACGGCGTCAAGCCTGACGCCACCCCGGATCCGCTGCGGTTCTTCTATCGGCACGAGTACAGCCGCGTCGGCACCGAGTTCTCACGCGAGTACTCGTTTGTCGGGTGGTCGGGCACCCGCCAGCTTCTCCTCGCGCAGCGACGGCGCCCGATGACGCTCGCCGACTTCAAGGCCGACCGGCCGTCGCGGCCCGAAGTGCGCAAGAACTTCCCCGACGCGATCTTCTGGAATGCGAGCGTCGTCACCGACGCCGCGGGCACGGCGCACGTCGAACTCCCGTATCCCGATTCACTGACCGCGTGGCGCATGACGGTGCGCGCCGTGACGCCGGACACGCTGGTGGGCGCGGCCATCGGCAGGACGGTGACGACCAAGGACTTGATCGTGCGCGTGATCACGCCGCGGTTCCTCACCGAAGGCGATGAGACCGACGTACCGATCGTCGTCCACAACTACCTGCCGTCGCAGAACGACGTCGCGGTCGAAACGACCGTGACCGGCCTGACGCCGCTGGCCACCGGGACTGCGGCGGTGCAGCACCTGTCGATCCCGTCGGGTGGCGACCAGCGGCTCGAGCCGCGATTCAGGGCCGACACGGTCGGCCCGGTGTCGGTGACCGCCAGCGCAACGACCGAGGGGGCGTCCGACGCGGCCCAGATGTCGCTGCCGGTCCTGCCGTTCGGATTGAAGCGCGTCGCCTCGGCCTCGGGCTCGATCGTCACGGCGCCAGAGGCCGCCGCGTCACTGGTGATTCCCGAGCGGTCGAACCCGGCCGCCCGCACGCTCCGCATCGCGCTCGCGCCGTCGATGGCGGGCGCCCTGCTCGGCGCGCTCGATTTCCTCACGTCCTATCCCTACGGCTGCACCGAGCAGACGCTGTCGAGCTTCGTGCCGAATCTCGTCGTGCTCCGCGCACTCGATCAGCTCGAGCTGGCGCCGACCGAGCGGCTCACCGCGCTGGACCGCCAGGTGACCGCGGGCCTCGGCCGCCTGTACGACTATCAGCACGAAGACGGCGGGTGGGGCTGGTGGAAGACCGACGAGAACGACCCGTTCATGACCGCGTATGCGCTCGACGGCCTGCTCGAGGCGAAGAAGGCTGGTTACAAGATCGACGACAGCCGCCTGTGGCGGGGCCGGAGCGCGCTCGAGCGTCTCTATACGGCCTATCCCCGCGCGATCCCGGACCTCAAGGCGTACGAGGCGTACGTGCTCGAACGCGTGGACCGGTCGCAGGCCGCGGACGAGGACGGCGGACGGCAGGCGGTCGCGGCCAAAGACAGGCTCGAGGAGTTGTGGAACGCGCGCAACCGGATGTCGAACTACGGGCGGGCGCTGCTGCTGCTGGCGCTGCAGACGGCCGGCGATCCGCGCAGGATGCTGCTGGCGAAGGAACTGCTGGCGAGCGTGCAGGTGAAGGGCGAGCTGGCGTGGTGGCCCGCGGACTCGGACCCGCTGCTGTTCGAGCCCGTCGATACGGGCGTCGAAGCGACGTCGCTGGCCGTGCGCGCGCTCGTCGGCGATCACGCCCGGGACCCGGTGATGGAACAGGCGGCGCGCTGGCTGCTCGCCAACCGCAACGGCGGCTACTACTGGTCGAGCACCAAGCAGACGGCGATGGTCCTCTACGGGCTGCTCGACTACATGCGCGCGCGCGGCGAGCAGGCCGCCCCGTTCGCGGTGGACGTCTTCGTGAACGACGCGCTCGTCTCGACGCGCGCGTTCACCCAGGCCGATCTCACGTCGCCGAACCCCGTGGTCGTGACCGCGCCGGCCGTGACGGGTGCCAACCGCATCCGGCTCGTGAAACGCGGCGCCGGCACGCTGTACTGGTCGGCCGAGGCACGGTACTACCAGACCGGCGGATCGCTCGAGGCGACCGGCTCGCGCAAGCTCGCGATCAGCCGCCTGTACTTCCGGCTCGACCCGGTGCAGCAGAAGGATCGCATCGTGTACCGTGAAACGGCATTCGTTGGCACCGCGCAGCCGGGCGACGTGCTGCTGGTGCGCCTGACGGTGGCCGGGTCGAACGACTGGCGGCACTTGATGATCGAGGATCCGTTGCCGGCGGGTGCGGAACCGATCACGCAGCAGTCGCTCTATCAGCTCGAGAACCGCGTGAAATGGGCGCCGGCCGCGCGCGAGTACCGCGACGACCGGGTCGTCTTCTTCCAGCAGGATTTCGACCAGGGACGCTACGAGTACGTGTACCTCCTCAAGGTGGTGACGCCGGGCGTCTTCAAGGCGATGCCGGCACGAATCGCGCCCATGTACGTTCCGGGTGTCTCGGCATCCACCGAAGCGCAAGGTGTGAGTTTCGTGAAAAAGTGATGCTCTACGCTCTTTTGACCATCGTCGCGTGGCTCGCGCTCGGACATGCCGTGCTCGGGGGGCTGTTCTGGGCACTGCTGCAGGTGCCGGAATCGAACGCGTTCATGGTCGCGCTCTCGGCGCTCGTCGCGACGCTCTTTGTCCTCGTGGCCGCCGGCGTGGAGGTGTTCGCGCTGCTCTCGTGGAGGCGCGACGCCACGCTCGCCGTGCGAGTTTCCAGGACCGTGCGGGCCCTGCCGCCGTTCCTGGTGTCGCTGGTGGTGTTCGGCGGCGTGTTCTGGCTCACCGCGCGCGCGGGTGACTGGTTGTCGGCGCACCGCGGCGAGATCGATGCCTGGCTGATCGCGCACCTGAAGCTGGTCCGGAGCGCACCGATTCACGCGACGCTTGGCTGGTTGCTGTGGTTCATCCGGTACGGTCTTGGTCTCTCGCTCGCGCTCACGCTGCTGGCCGAGGTGGCGGGTTCGGGCTGGCGAACGATCACGCGGCCCGCGTGGCTTCGCGCCAGCCTGCGGCCGCGGCGCGTCGCGCTGGTCGCCCTGTGGATGTTCGTCTTCGTGTGGGCGCCGTGGCAGGCCGTGTACTGGCGGCCGACGTCGCTGCCGCCCACCTGGCTGGAGCCGGCATTCATCGCGGTGAAGCTGCTCGTGATCTACCTGCTGGCGAACGTCGGCTGGGCGCTGGTGCTGAAAACTACCGAACCTCGTTCCATTTCTTTCCCGCCGCGATCCGCGCAGTGAAGCAGGCCGCCGCCCTCGCATACGCGTCGTGCAGCGATGCCGCCGATTCGCTGCGCAGCAACTCCTCGTCCGCGGGGCATGCGACCGCGGCGTTGCGCGGGGCGGCCGCCGGCGGATCGACCTGCTCGCCCGAGAGGTAGATAGCAGCGCCTTCCTTCACCCACGCCGGCCGGCCCGTCAGCGACGGCGCGGTGAGCACGTGGGCGATCTCGTGCCGCAGCGTCCGTTCGACGATCCGGCGTTCCTGCAGGACCGCGAGCGGCAGCAAATCGATGCGGTCCGCGCCGGTCGCCGCAGCCGTCCACCAGGCGAGCTTCGTCTGCCGGCAATAACTCTCGACGGTTGGATGGAACACCAGTCGGATACTCGCGGGAGGCGCCACACGCGCGCGTGCGCTCATCTCCGCCAGCGTCTCTCGCACGAACTTCTGCAGGCTGCCGGTGGCAAGCTGCGCGGCAGCGGGCAGGATGATGTCGATGCGCACGTCGGTCGTCGTGCGCGGCCACGCCGGAGCCGGCTTCCGCCCGGCTTGCGCATCCGCAGAACGAGCGGTGGCTTCCGGCTTCAACCGGGTTGGCGCATCCTCGCTGGTGGTCATCGCAGGTAGTCGCTCGATCTTCGTGCCCGGAAAATACTCGGCCAGGATCTTCGTCGCGCTCCTGCCTTCGGCCGCCATGCGCGCAGACCCGATCACGCACAGGCCCACGCCGTGTCCCGACCCGCGCCCGGTGAACCGATAGCCGGACGCGGTGCGCTTCAGATCGAACGCGGTGCTCTTCAGCAGCTGCCACCCGAGCGTACGGCCGACCGCGAAGCGGAGATCGTCGCCCGTGATCTGGTCGGGGGCCAGCCCGTCGATCGTCAGCACCGCCGCCCGGCCCGACCCGCTGCGACGCGTGACACGCAGGTTGCGGATCGTCTCGCCGCGGAAGCCGGCGGCCCGCAGGGCCCGCAGCAATTCGCTGGCGGCCACCTCGCTGATCCACTCCGGCAGGTTCCTGCACGCCGCGTCCTTGCGGCGCGTCAGGAACGGCTGATCCTGCGCGCGCGGCCAGACGTCCGACGGCAGTTCGCTCTGACCGCCGCAGCACGCCGTGTAAAAGATCGACGCAGGTTGTCCCCGATACGTGAGAATCTGCCCCGCGGTGGCCGCGGCCGCCTGGCGCGTCGCCGCGGTGGCGGCGCCCACGACCTGGCAGTGCGTCAGGTCGCACAGGTCGAACCCGTCGCTCCGATGGCGCCCCAGGTTCGCAATCGCGAAGGTGCGCACGGCGATTGCAAGCGCCTCGAGCGCGGCTGGCGCGCTGCGCGCCGCCGCCTCACCGGCGATGACCCGCGCGACGTACTCCTCGAGCCGCACCGGCACCAGGTCGTACCCGCCCGGCCGCGCGTGGCCCACGCGGATCGTCATGTCGCCGGCGATGGCCGCTCCCGCTGCCGACCGGGCTCCCGTCTTGGGCGCCGGTGGACGAGCGCCCACGTCTCCGCCCCTGGGACTTTCGGACCCTCGGACCCTCGGACCTTCCGCCTGCCCGTACGTCCCTTCGATCAGCTGCGCCAGCGTGTCGGCCGCCACCGACGCCGCCTCGGCGCCGGAGCCTCCCGGTATCAGAACCGCAATCGCGCGTGACGCTCGCACGGATGGCGACACGGCGAGCGCCAAGCCGTGGTAGCCGCCGCCGGGCATCGGCGCGGTGCCCGTCTTCGCCAGCGCGTCGATTCCGCGGTCACCGATCGCGCGCGCCGTCCCGTAGCGGGCCGCGCCTCGCAGCCCCTCGAGCAGCACGGCGCGCGTTTCCGGCCGCATGCGCGCACCGGAGATGGGATCGGTGGCCCGCACGAACCCACGCAGCAACTGCTCGGGGCTCGCCTCGATTCCCTCGAGACCGACGGCAGCGAGCGGCACCGACGCCCTCGGTGAAACCGGTCCCAGCCCCAACGACGTCGTGGCGGCACTCAACGCTTCGCGCGGTAACCGCGCGGCAATCGTGACGAAGAAATCGTTGCACGAGTGCGCGAGCGCCTCGGCCGGCGACATCGGCCTGCCCAGGTCCGGATGCACGCACACCAGCTCGCGGCCGTCCACCTTCACCCGCCGCCGGCACGTGAACCGCGTGGCCGGCGAGATGACGCCCGTTTCGAGAGCGGCCACCAGGGTCGCAACCTTCAGAACCGAGCCGGGGGCAATCCGTGCCGTAAGGAGATCGGGCTGAACGGCGCTGAGTGTCCGGCCCGAGGGGAGGTCCACCACGAGAATCGCGGCGCGATCGCTGCTGCCGGCGATCGCGCCGTCACCCGGACGCTGCAGATCGGTCCCCTCGCGTGGGGCACCGCGGCCTGACGCAGATTGAAGGAGCAGAAGGAAGGAGAGACACGCGAGCAGGCAGGACGGCCGGGCCGCCCGCCCCGTCATCTGCGGCCCTCGAGGCCGAGAAACGCCGCCGTTTCTTCCCAGATCTCCTCGAGGCTCGCGAGCAACTGGTGGTCGTCGTCCAGCATTCGCAATATGACGTTCGGGCGGCCGCGCGCAAACGCTTCCACCCCGGCCGGGTCCACCGACTCGTCGCGGCGGCCGTGGAAGATCAGGATCGGAAAATCCACGTACGACGCGAACGCATCATACTTCAACGCGTCCTCGTACAAGGCGTAGTGGACGTTCCTGGTCCGCTCCTCGCCATGGTGATACACCGCCATGGCGCCTGCGGCCTTCCACTGCGCCAGTCCCTCGCGTCCCATGCGGCGTTCACGGCTCTCGACGAAGTCCAGCGCGGGCGCCAGCAGCACCAGCCGGTCGATCGCATGCTGCGCCACCAGCCCGGCCTCGCCGTGCGCGCAGCACTTCGACCAGCGGCCGGCCACTTCGACGGCCACCAGCGCGCCGAGGCTCGAGCCGATGAGCACGGTGGGCGCCGGCGGCAGCGCCAGGATGGCCTGCTCGACCTGCGACATCATGCGGCTGACGGTGAGCGTCTCGAAGTCGGGCGCATTCAGGTCCGGGCAGTGCAACGTCAGCCCGTACTGCGCCAGGCGGCGCTCGAAGAACCGCGCCTTGGTGGACGAGGGCGACGAGGCGAAGCCGTGCAGGTAGAAGATGTGGGCGTTCACAGTTTTGCCATGCGCTCGTTCTTGGGAATCGCGCTGCAGGCGAACACTCCACATCCGTGCAGCCGCGACCAACGCCGTTCGATCTTCGGAAAGGCCGACACTCTCCCCGCCACGGTGCGATCCTGTGAGCCCGCGCTGTTGCTGATTCATCAATTGTATCCGATGGGCCACCGGACCGGAGAGCGACTGAGTCCGCGATTCGGAAAACGCTCGACTTTGCGGTGCGCAACGTGGCGCAGACCACACTCGAGCCCAGTCCTCGGCAAATCCGCAGCTTCGGCTTATCGTCCTAAGAACGCCGCGGGGCACACGCCGGGCGTGTCGCCCCCAACCCCACGGCATAGACCGGCTGGCCTCAGCCGCGGATTTCGGAGCCTGGCCGCTTGTCTCGCGTCTATGGCTCGCGCTGTGGTCTGCGCCGCGTTACGCCCCGCATGCGAGGGAAGGGACCCCGAATCGGGCCCCGTGTCTCAATGACAGACCGCGATTCCGGCTCGTCTGACGCGCTGGAGCAGCCGTGGCACCGCACGAGCCACTCGCACCCCAGCGCGGCTGCCGCGCTGGGGGCCCCGCGGAGGCTGCCGGCGCGGAGAGCCGGAAAACGGCGCGAGGTAGGGCGTTTTCCCCGGCAGCCGACAGGCTCGGCAGCGGCACGGCGAGCCATTGGCGGCTGCCGGACGTTCGAAGGCCGGAAAACGACGTGCCGAGCAACGTTGGCGGGGCCCCCAACGCGGCAACCGCGTTGGGGTGCCTTTTCCCCGGCAGCCGACTGGCTCGGAAGGTGCCGCGGCTACTCCAGCGCTCATACAACTCAGAATCGTGACCTCTCATTTAGAATGTTGTGACGATTCTGGCCGTGGAAGATGTCCAGGGGGTCTGATGATTGAAGTTCAGGGGTTGAGCCGGCGGTTCGGCAACGTGGACGCGGTCCATTCGCTCAGCTTCGAGGTGGCGCGCGGCGAAATCCTGGGATTCCTCGGCCCGAACGGCGCCGGGAAAACGACAACGGTCAAGATGCTCACCGGCATGCTGCGGCCGTCCGCGGGCACCGCGCGGGTGGCCGGCTTCGACGTGGCGCGCGAGCCGCTCGAGGTCAAGCGGCGGATCGGCTACGTCCCCGAGACCGGGGCGGTCTACGACAGCCTGACCGGCGCGGAGTACCTCGACCTGGTCGCGAGTCTGCACCACCTCGAGCCGGCGCGCAGCCGCGTACGGGCCCGGGAGCTGCTGCAGCTGTTCGGCCTGCTGGACGACGCCGATCGCCGCCTCGCCGAGTACTCGAAGGGCATGCGGCAGAAGGTGCTGCTGTCGGCGGCGCTGCTGCCCAACCCCGAGGTGCTGTTCCTCGACGAGCCGCTGACCGGCCTCGACGCGAACGCGGCGCTCGTCGTCAAGGAACTGCTCCGCTCGCTCGCCGCCCAGGGCAAGACGATCTTCTTCTGTTCTCACATCCTCGAGGTCGTCGAGCGCATCTGTTCGCGCATCATCGTCATCGACAAGGGCCAGACGGTCATCGAAGGAACGGCGGCGGGGATCTGCGCGGCCACGGGCACCGGCACGCTCGAACAGGCCTTCTCGCAGCTGACCGGCGTTCGCGACGTGGCGTCGGTCACGCGCGACTTCCTGGCCGCGCTGGAGAACTCCTGATGGCGGCCCCGGCGCCGCGACGCAGGTGGGACCCCGATGCGCCCGGCACGTGGCCCGCCCGCCTCCTCGGGCGGTTCGGCGTCGACAGCCGGCAGTTCCGGGCCCTGGTCCTCGCCGGGCTCAAGCTCGATTTCCGGTCGCCGTCGATCACCGGGGGCGGGGCGAGCGGCTGGCAGCGGTACACGGCGCTGTGCTTCATGTACCTCATGCTGGGGCTCGCCTTCGGCGCCGTCGCCCTCTTCACGCCCGACGTCTTCGTCAGTGGCTCGCTGGCCCTGTCGGCCGTGATGGTGCTCGTCGCCTCCTCGGTGCTCATCGAGTTCGGCGTCGTGGTCATCTCGCCGCTCGACTATGACGTGCTCGGCTACCAGCCGCTCTCGTCCCGGACCTACTTCGCCGCGCGGTTCGCCAACGTCCTGTTCTACACGGCGCTGATGACGACCGTCCTCGCCGTCCTGCCGATCGGCGCCTATTTCTTCACGCGGGGGTTCAACCCGGTGCTCGGCCTGGCGGCCGTCGCCGCGTTCTATCTGGCCTGCGTGACGACGACGCTCGTGATGATCGTCGCCTACGTCGCCACCGCGCAGGTCGTCCACCCGCACACACTCAGGCGCGTGCTCACGTACCTGCAGCTCACGCTGTCGTTCGCCATCTATGGCGGCTATTTCCTGCTCCCGCAGATCTTCAAGCCGTCGATGCTGCAGACGTTGACGGTTCGCAAGTCCGTCTGGATGCTCCTGTATCCACCGACCTGGTTCGCCAGTTACCTCGACCTCGCGCTCGGTCACTGGTCCCTTCTCGAGATCCTGCCGGCGGCGGCGAGCCTGGTCCTGCTGGCGCTGGTGGCCTGGTTCGCCGCAGCGCGCCTTTCGCTCGAGTACTCCGAGTTGCTCTCGCGGCAGACTGCGGCCAGCGAAGGCGTCCGCAAGCGCCACCGCGGGTCGGGCGCGATCGGCCTCCTCTCAGGCGAGCGCCGCGCCGTGGCGCTGCTGCTCCGCGCCCAGTTCCGGCACGATCAGCGCTTCCGGCTCGCGGTGCTCAGCATCGTGCCGCTGACCGCCTTCTACCTGATCATGGGCGTCCAGCAGGGAGGGTTCCACGATCCGTTCGGCGGGACCCAGTCGGCCGGCGACGGGATGCTGCTGTACTTCGCGATGCTGATGTTTCCGACGATGCTCCTCATGAACGTCAGTCGCAGCGACGCCTACCGGGCGGCCTGGGTGTTCTACGTGACGCCGGCCCGCCGGGCTGAACTCGTGCTTGCGGTGAAGGACGTCGCGATCGTCTACCTGCTCGCCCCGTACATGGTCTCGCTGGCCCTGGTGTTGGGTTACTTCTACGGGCACGTCCCTCACGCGTTCCTGCACGTGTTCGTGCAGGGCTTGTTCGTGAACCTGATGTTGCTGACCGTCGTCGCCCTGCACCCCGCGCTGCCATTTTCAATGCCGATGCAGAAAGGACAGATGACCGGCGCCTTCCTTGGAGTGGTGCTCGTCGGCGCAACGGTGCAGGCGATCTCGACATTCGTCCTCTCGTTTGCCGTCTATCCGCATCCGGTTGTCCTGGCCATCGTCATCGGGACACTCTCGATCGCAGGCGTCGCCGGTCAGCATCTGCTGCGCCGGCGCCTGGAGAATTCATCGCGCGAGATGGAGTTCCAGGGGTAAAGTCGGTTGGCAGTTGGCAGTTGGCAGTTGACCGTTGAGTTGGGAGTCAACCATGTCCGTTCGACCGTTCATCGGCGCGCTTCTCACCTTCCTCGCCCTGGTCGCGCCGATGGCCGGCCAGCAGCCGGCCGCCCCACCGTTCCGGCCCGCCGTCCAGGCCGGCAACCTGCTCTACCTCTCGGGCGCACTGCCAGCCGGGCCCGACGGCAAGATCGTCACCGGCGACATCAAGGTGCAGACCAGGCAGGCGCTCGACAATCTGAAAGGCGTGCTCGACGCACACGGCGCGCGCATCGGCCGCGTCGCGGCGGTCAGCGTGTACCTGAAGCGTGCGAGCGATTTCGCCGCCATGAACGAGGTGTACCGGACGTACTGGCCCTCGGATCCGCCGGTGCGGACGACGGTGATCGCCAACCTCGTCGTTCCCGACGCGCTGGTCGAGATCGGGATGATCGCGGTGACCGGTACCGCGGAACGCACGGTGGTGCATCCCGCGACCTGGGTGAAGTCGCCCAATCCCTACAGCTACGCGATCCGCTCCGGTGACACGCTGTTCCTGTCGGGCCTCGTGGCGAGAAACGGCAGGGACAACACGCTCGTCCGGGGTGACATCAGCGTCCAGACCAGAGCGGTGCTCGACAACGCCGGCGAGATCCTGAAGGCGGCCGGCATGGACTACCGCGACGTCGTCAGCGCGCGCGTGTTCCTCACCGACACGGCGTCGTTCGACGCGATGAACGCAACGTATCGCGCGTACTTCCCGAAGGATCCGCCGGCGCGCGCCACCGTGCGCGCGGGGCTGACCAGCCCGGATTTTCTCATCGAGGTTGCGCTGACCGCGGTGGCCACCAGGGACCGGCTGGCCGTGACGACGCCGAACGCGGACGGGAGCCCGGGGCGGGCGAATCCGAACCTGAGTTCGGCGATTCGCGCCGGAAGTCGCCTGTTCCTGTCGGGGATGCTGGGAACGACCGACGGCAACGCGGGTGCGGTCGGCAGCCAGACGCGCGAGGCGCTCGCCCGAATCGGTCGCACGCTGCGGGCGGCCGGATTCGAGTGGGGCCACGTCGTGGACAGCACGGTGTATCTGACCGACGTGACGGCCGCGCCCGGGATG
>Ga0315279_10005983_pt1 | contig 15529 bp, 7 predicted proteins | sample YL17G06_20_MG_FD_203694 | JGI IMG/M metagenome (GOLD analysis project Ga0315279, IMG submission 203694) | Sediment microbial communities from Yellowstone Lake, YNP, Wyoming, USA - YL17G06_20 | ecosystem: Environmental > Aquatic > Freshwater > Lake > Sediment | place: USA: Wyoming | collected... | reverse complement strand
CGCGTTAGGGGAATGCCAAGAGCTAAGAGCTGTTTCAAGCTGGGGAAAACGCCTATGCCCCAATTCACCTTTTGCCCGCAATGCCACACCAGATACGACACCGCCGGCATGACTGCCGGCAAGCGGCTGCGCTGCCGCAAGTGCAAAGCTATCTTCAGCGTGCAGGATGATTCCGGCAGCGGGCCCACGATTGAGACCTCGGCCGCCGATGCTGCCGCCCAGGAGACGGTTGTGCCAGCCCCGGTGGACGGGTGCCCTCGGTCTGGGCCTTTTCAGACCGATGCGGAACGACCGCCCCGGTCTCAAACAGCCGAGACCGGTGCCAGCCAAGCGTTGAGCGCCGCCAGTGGTAAGGAGAAGTACGCGGTCGAGGGCGAGATCGCTCGCGGCGGCATGGGCCTGATCCTGAAGGCCTTGGACCGCGACATCCGGCGTCCCGTGGCGATGAAAGTGATGCTCGACGAGACCGACAAAGACAAACGCGCCCGGTTCGTCGAGGAAGCGCAGGTCACCGGGCAACTTGAACACCCCAACATAGTGCCGATACACGAGCTGGGGCTGGACGCGCAAGGCCGCTTGTTTTTCACCATGAAGCTGGTGCAGGGCCGCAGCCTCGCGGACGTGCTGGGCAGCCTCAAGAGGCACGAGGCGGCGGCGGAGCGTGAGTACTCGCTGGTGCGGCTGCTGACTGCTTTCGTCAGCGTGTGCAACGCGGTGGCCTTGGCTCACGCGAAGGGCGTGGTGCACCGCGATCTGAAGCCCGCCAACATCATGCTGGGCAACTACGGCGAAGTGCTGGTCATGGATTGGGGGCTGGCCAAGCCGGGCGCGGCTGTGGGGCGGGTTGGCAACCCGCCCCACAACGACGCGCGCGACACGGAACTGGCCAGGATTGTGCAAAGCCTGCGGGCGGAAACCGGCGGCAGTCAGACGGCGGACGGAATTATCCTCGGCACGCCGGACTACATGCCGCCGGAACAGGCGGAAGGGAATATCGAGGAGATTGACGCGCGCAGCGACATCTATTCTCTGGGCGCGATCCTGTACGAACTCCTGACGCTGAAAACGCCCTGCGTAGGAGAGACTGCCTTAATTCTCCTGGCGAATGTTAGCCAGGGAAACATCCAGCCGCCGCACGAGCGCGCGCCGCAGCGTTACATCCCGCCTGAGCTTGCGGCAGTGGCCATGAAAGCGCTGGCGCGGCGGAAGGAAGACCGTTACCAGCGCGTCGAGGATCTGCGCCGTGACATTGAGCTTTACCTGGAAGGCCGCGCTGTCAGCGCCAAGGAGGACACCATGTGGGAAGCCATCGTCAAGCTCGTCAAACGCAACCAGGCCGCCAGCATAGCCACGGGCATTGCCGCCGCGGTGATTGTGGTGCTGGTGGCCGTGGGCTACTGGCTGAATCTCCAGGAACGCAACCGTGCGGAGAAAGCCCTGGCGGAATTGCGGGCTGAACAGCAGCAGCGCCAGCAAGCCGAAGCTGCGCGGCGCGCCGAACAGAAGAAATCCGTCCCCGCATTCGTGGGCGCGGCGCGCACGGCGTTGACGCAGATGAAGTACGACGACGCCCTGGCCCATCTCCGCGCCGCCCTGGACTACGACCCGGAAAACACCGAGGCGCTGCTCCTGGAATCCCAGCTCCTCATTTGCCTCCAGGACTACGCCGGTGCCGTGGCCGAACTGGGCAAGTATCTGGCGCTGAATCCCGACGACGCGGACGCGACGAAGCTGGCCGAACTTGCCGCAAAGGCCACGCGGGGCGATAACACCTTCGCTCCTGCGTTCGCGGAAATCTTCAGCCACCAGAAGGCAAACTATCTCGCGGCGAGCCTTGCCGGAGATACGAAAAAGCTCTTCGCCGCGTACAAGCAGCGCCTGGATGAGGCATGGCCAGGGATGAAGCTTGGGAAGGGGTTGAACATTACAAAGATCGGCAGTCTTAGCCTCATCTTATATGGACATGTGGAGGTCGGCGATGTAACGCCCCTCAAAGGAATGGCGCTCACTGAACTTTGCCTCGAAGGTTGCTCCGTGCGGGACCTGACGCCACTTAAGGGCATGCAGCTCACCCACCTCAACCTTAACATGTGCACAAACGTGGTGGACCTAAGCCCGCTAATGGGCATGCCCCTTACTGGCTTGCATTGCAGGGGGTTGTCGTCGGTGGCCGACCTTGCCTCGCTCCAAGGTATGCCGCTCACAAATTTCCATTTCACCAGCAACTCGCACGTGAAAGATTTCTCCCCCCTGAAGGGCATGAAGCTTGATTGCCTGTCCCTGGCGGCAACGTCGTTCAACGACCTGGGACTGCTGAAAGGGATGCCCCTCACAATCCTCTACCTTAGCGGGTGTCCTATCGGGGACTTAACCCCCTTGTCCGGGATGAAGTTGAATGACCTAGATTTGGCTCAAACCCACGTCCATGACCTAACGCCGCTCAAAGGCATGCCATTGACCTGTCTGGGCCTAGGCGATTGCCCGGTTTCGGATCTCACCGCGCTGCGGGGCATGCCGTTGCGGGAGCTTAATCTAGCGCGTTCAGCCGTTACTGACCTGAGTCAGCTCGAAGGCATGAAACTGGACACCCTTTATTTTATGCCCAATTACATCGTGAAGGGGATGGATACCATCCGGAATATGAAGAGCCTGCCCAAGATAAACCTTGACATTAACCATGGCTGGCCGCCAGCGGAGTTCTGGAAGAAGTACGACGCGGGGGAGTTCAAATAAACGATGAATGATGAATGATGAATGGCGGGCGGTGAGGGGGCGGCGCGCGCTTAAGCGCCTTGGACGGTGGGCCGCTGCGGGGGCTTAAGGTGGACCCGGCGGGAAAGCAGGGGTGTGCCGCAATCCTCCTGGATTGCGGCAGGGAGAACGGCCACAATCCAGGAGGATTGTGGCACGGAGGATTGTGGCACGAGACGCATGAACCAGTATGCCTACAAGCTGGCATATCAGCGCAACCGGCCGCACATTCAGCCGCCCGGAGCGACGGTGTTCGTGACCTTCCGGCTGGCCGGGTCGGTGCCGCGGGTGCTCGTGGAACAATGGATGGCGGAGCGGCGACGCCTGGAGGAGACAGCCGCCGAATCGCCGGCCGAGGCCGAGCGCCGTATGAGGGCATTCCGGCGGCGATGGTTCGCGTGCCTGGACGGCGCACTAGACGCTGCGCACACCGGCCCGACATGGTTGAGGGACAAGCAGGTCGCCATGATCGTTGCGGACGCGCTCCACTGGCTGAATGGGCAGGTCTATCTGTTGGACGCGTATTGCATCATGTTGAATCATGTGCACGTTGTCTTCACGCCGTTGGCTGTGCCGCAATCCTCTGGATTGCGGCCGGGAAGAACAGCCACAATCGGGGCTGTGCCGCAATCCTCTGGATTGCGGCCGGGAAGAACGGCCACAATCGGGGCTGTGCCGCAATCCTCTGGATTGCGGCCGGGAAGAACGGCCACAATCCGGGCTGTGCCGCAATCCTCTGGATTGCGGCCGGGAAGAACGGCCACAATCGGGGCTGTGCCGCAATCCTCTGGATTGCGGCCGGGAAGAACGGCCACAATCCGGGCTGTGCCGCAATCCTCTGGATTGCGGCCGGGAAGAACGGCCACAATCGGGGCTGTGCCGCAATCCTCTGGATTGCGGCCGGGAAGAACGGCCACAATCCGGGAGGATTGTGGCACGGAGGATTGCGGCACGTACCACTCGCTGGCACGGATCATGCACTCACTCAAGGGATTTACAGCGACCCAGGCTAACCGCGTGCTGCGGCGCAAGGGCGAGTTTTGGGGACATGAGAGCTACGACCACTTCGTCCGCAACGAGAATGAACTGGGCCGCATCATCAGGTATGTGCTCAACAACCCTGTGAAGGCGGGACTCGCCGCGCGTTGGCAGGACTGGCCTTGGAGCTACAGCCGGTATTGGACAGCAGAGTGATTGCTTCCTGGACCACTATAACATGGTGTATTGTACTATCAGGTCATAATGACATGGTCACAATGACCCGTTGTGGCAGGGCCGAGCCAGTGGAGAACCACCGCCATCCCTCCGCTATCCCCGATTGGCCAGCCGCCACCTCTAGCCCATTACTATCCATCGTGGACATAATCATTATTGGTACGTTGGCACGCTATGTGCTTGGCATACCCCCGGGACATTGTTTGCCGTGTTGCCCAACCGCCATGCCCGTGAAGGCAGGCAAAGTAAGGAGGCCAAATGAGCTATGCCGTCCGTCACTCGCCACTCGCCGCCCGCCACCCGTCCCACGGTGGGTGGTCAGTTCCGGACCAGAAAGTTGCTCATTTCGGACCAGAAAGTTGCTCATTCTGGACCAGAAAGTTGCTCATTCCGGACCAGAAAGTTGCTCATTCTGGACCAAAAAGTTGTGGGTTTTGGACAGAAATCCTCCGCCCACCTCCCATTCAACAGAAAGCTACTACTTCAGTTCCAAAACTGGCCACCGTTCTGGCCAGAAATCCTTCAGTTTTCTGCTTTTTTGCCATAATCCAAAGGACTTACATGAAGGTTGGGGAAAAAAGATTCGTGACGCAGACCGCTCCCAAGAACCAGGAGCCAAGAGCTAGGAGCCAAGAGCCGAACTCAATCCAGAACAAACCGTTGCATGTGGCAGATAACAGTCCTATGCTGATTCACACAAGGAGGCGCTCTCAGATGAAGAAGTGCGATTGGTCCACCTTCTATGGCACGAGGCGGGTGGGGGTTCCCGCCTGCCACCTACTATCTACCACCTACCACCTACCACCTACTCTCTGTGGTTTGCTGGCGGTGGCATTCCTCCTGCTGATCCCCAGACCAGGAGAAGCCGCGGAAGCACCAGAAGGTTCGGCCAAGTTCGCAGGCAAGGTGATGGTCACGCAGCGCGACGGCGCTGGTCCGAGCGCGGCCACGTTTAGCCTTGACCGCGGGCAGGTCTACAACCTGGTCATGGATGAGAAGGGCCGCAGCCTGGGCGGCGTCATGCACAACACGACTGCGGAGATCTTCGCCGTGCCTTCGGAAAAGGACGGCGCCAGGTGGCTCAGAGTCCTGGACTACGTTGACCCCATGGTAACCGCCGGCCATGAGTTCTGGCGGCGTATGCGCTGCAACGCTTGCGTGGTCTTGCCCGCGACAGTGAACGCCGCGGTCCCCGCGGACCTGCACGGCGCGATCCCGCTCGCGGGCCGGGACTATTCCTTCAAGCGCAAGTTCTCCGCCTGGGCGCGCGACGACAAGTTCCTCTGGGCCGCTGCCGACAATCAGATCATTCAGATTGATTTTGCCCAACAGAGCCTGGTTCGTTCCTACGGCAGAGCCGACGGCCTGCCCGACCAGCTCATTTATCAGCTTCTCAGCGACGGCAAAACGCTTTGGATTGTCCACCGGGAAGGCGTGGCTGCGCTGAGCATTGGGGCGGACAAAATTGCCGGCCTGCCGCGGCTCAAGGCCAGATACGCTCGTGCCTTCGCCGATGCCGGCGGCGTCTGGATCATCGCTGAAAGCGGGACATTCCGTCTGGCAGGGGGGACTGACACCAATTCCCGGCAGTTTGGAAATTGGCTGTCTGTCCCCCCTGCACTCCCGCCGCTCCCCACTGCTGCTCGCATCGCCAGGGCCGTGGAGAACGGCATCTGGACGCCGCACTGGGAACGCCGGACCGCCCCATTCGTCAGTTCCGTGGCCAGTCTTTCCGGGAAGCTTTGCGTCTGCTCCTGGGGCGACATCTACGAATTGGACGCCGGCAAGTGGGAGAAGATTGGCCCCGGCGGCTGCGAATTGCGCACGCAAGCAACCGGCGGAGGTCCCGCCGGCGCGGAGCGGCTGTGGTTCATGGATGCGAAAGGCCTGGTGGAATACGACCCGGCAAGCAAAAAGTGTACGCCGTACGAACCGCCGGAAGGCTGCCGCGGGCGCTGTGCGCAACTGGTCCTCACCGCAGCGGCCGCGTGGCTGGCGATGGAGCCGGCGCCGTCCGCCGCGGGCGCTGTGCCCGCGGGCGGAGGGCTGGCGCGCCTCGATCTCGCCACGCACACATGGCAGACTTGGCCGGAGATCAACGGCCGGAAGGCCCAGGAAGTCTCGGCCTTGACGGCCGATGGCGGCAACGTCTGGGCGGTTACGATGGACGGCAGATACATCCCCAAATCCGCACATCCCGGGATGACCACGACCATTCGCCAGAGCTTCGGCGCCACAAGTTTCTGCCTGCACAACTTCGGCGAAAAGGAGAAGAAATGGGAATCCTATCCTTTTGCTCTCCCCGAATTGGACAACCGGCTGATCTGCGGACAGGATGGCTGTCGCGGGATGGATGCCATCATACCGCAGTATTTGCAGGCATTGAGCATCGGGCCCAACCGCATCTTTGCGGCAGGCCGGTTGGTGCCCAAGCAGTACTTCGGCGGCTACTGGCCGTGCATCGAGCAGGTTGCGTCGCGCGCCCCCTCACCCTTCCCTCTCCCCCCTGGGGAGAGGGAAGGGGTGAGGGGGCCGTGGCTGGCGAAGTGCGAGCACCACCCCGAGCAGCTTGAGCTTCAGGGCGAGCAACCTCTGGTGCTCAACATTTCGAATGGCGAACTCACCCGCATCGGCTCGGATTTGCAGAGCCAGCTCTGGGAAGCCGTCGGCCACGACCTGGTGCTGGGTCTCTTTTGCCGCGATGGCCGGCACTGGGCGGTGTCGGAAGGTTGCATCGGGTATTTCGATGAGGCCGCGGGTTCATGGCGCAAGCTGGCCGGGACCGAATTCCGCTGGTACTGGCGTGCGACGGCGGCGCTGGAAGAGGGCCGCTGGCTGTTCATCGGCTCCGATCGCGGGCTGTTCAGCCGCCTGGACATTGAGACCGGCCGGTTCGAGCTTCTCGGCGCCCTTAAGGACCGCTCAATCTCGCGTATCGCCAGGAACGCGGCTGGCGAAATCCTGATAGCATCCAAGCAGGCGCCGCTCGGGGTGTTGCCGGTTCAGTTGGCTGCGAAGTTACAGCCGTTAGACATGGACGCCGCCCGGTTCGACGGCAAATCGTTCACGCCGGCCAAACTCGAGGACGTTCCTTCGACCGAGGGGAAGCCGCAGTGGTTCTTCAGGAACCTCGGAAAGAAGGATCCAATGGACAAGTCCCAGGGGAACTACCTTTGTGGGCCGCTGCCTCAAGACGCCGAGGCCAAGCCGCGATACTACGTGAAAGAGGTCTTCTATCCGCAGTTCCTATGCGCGAGCAGCGACGGCAGCCGGATGTGGATTTCGACATACACGGGACTGGTCCGGCTGGACTTGAAACCGCAGATGAACGCAGATGGGCGCAGATAAACGCAGATGAAAATCGAAAATCGAAAATCTAAAATCCAAAATTTTGCGACCGCCTGGCTGCTCGTCACCGCCGCCGTCTGTGGCGCGGTTGTCATGGCCGTCGAACTCCTGGGGGCTCGCCTTCTCGGCGTGGGGTACGGCGGAAGCCTGACAGTCTGGGCGGCCATGATTGCCGTCACGCTGGTGTCGCTGGCCGTGGGCTATTTTCTTGGCGGGTGGCTGTCAGACCGTTACCCGCGGCCGCAGTTGCTCTATGGCGGCCTGCTGGCGAGCGCGGCGCTGGTCGCCGTCTGCCCGCACACACGCTTCGTCCTCAAAGCCTGCCACGACGCGCTGGGACTGAGCCGCGGAGCGCTGGCCAGTTCGGCCATTATCTTCTCGCTGCCCTTGGCGCTTTTGGGCACGGTCAGTCCTTTCATCATCCGCCTGCTCTGCCAGGAAGGCCGTGGCATAGGCGTGCGCGCGGGTGGCGTCTACGGCGTTTCCACTCTGGGCAGCGTTGCGGGGACGCTCTTGACCGGACTGTGGCTGATCCCCGAATTCGGCACTCCGGCCGGGTTCCGCATTGCCGCGGCGGCTGCGGCGGCAACAGGAGCGGTTGGCCTTCTGAGCGCGTGGCGTTGGAAGGGAGCGGCGGCCCTGGCCGTGCCGGCAGTTATTGCCTGCGCGCCCGGCGTTGCGGAGCGCGTCGGGCAGACTTATACGGCGCCGGATGGCGAGCGCGTGGAGATCATGGCCATACGAGACTCGGCGCACGGGCACATTGCCATCCTCGACAAGGGCCGCTACAGGCTGCTGGTGGTCAATGGAATTGTCCAGACCGGCCTGCCGCGGAACCTGGCGGCGCTCGCCAAGGGCCAGTGTCTGGGGAACGATTACTTCCAGGAGTTGCTGCCATATACGGTGGATGATCCGCGCAAATCGTCCGCGCTGGTGGTCGGCTTGGCCGGCGGGATGACCGCCTCGCTGCTCAAGCTCTATGGTATGGATGTGGACTGCGTGGACCTGGATCCCGAGATTATCGCGGTGGCCCGCGAGTTCTTCGGTTTCACGGGCAGCGCCGTGGCAGCCGACGGCCGCCAGTTCATGGAGGGTTGCCGCAGGAGCTACGACTTCTGCGTTATTGACACGTATTCCGGCGATGTTCTGCCCTTCCACTTGGCTACTCAGGAGGCGTTTCAGGCCGCCAAGAGCTTGCTCAACCCCGGCGGCATGCTGGCGCTCAACTACATCGGCGCGCCGGGCGGGCGGGCTTTCGCTTGCCTGTATGTGACGCTCCAGCAAGTCTTCCCCAATGTGCTGGCCATCGGCGGCGAGCCCGGCACGGACGTGCAGACAATCACGCTGTTTGCTTCGAACCGGAAGATTGAGTTCAACAAAGGGTGGCTTGAATTCATGGGCACATCAACAGGCGTGGACCCGGTTAGCGCGGCCATCGCACGGCTGACCGTGAAAGCAGGCGCCCCCCGCCCCCCCGGCTTCGTGCTGACCGACAGCTACAACCCCATTGATCTGCTGCGCGCCGAGGAAGCTCTGCGCTGGCGGGAGCGAACCGAACAGAACATTGGCGAGCAGGGAGTTTTCTGAGAGACGGAAGAGCCAACAGGCTCCCGGTCCGTACAGGGAGCCTGTCGCGGATCGGGAGCCACGTGTCCATTCGTAGGTCGAGTTGCCAACTCGACCCACAAGACGATAGCGCTCACTTTCGTGAGCGCTGGCCAAGCACACTGCCCGACGCCACTTTCACGGCCGAACCGGACTTGCTGCTGGACGAGTAACTGAACGTGATGCTCTGCACGTAACTGTCGCCGTTGACAGACACTATGACTGGCACGGCGATCGGAACGGCATTGCTGACATTCGCGACAAAGCCCAGCGGCCCCACCTCCGGCTGCAGGGTCTGTTTCTTCAACGTCACGCTGAAAGTGCCTGAGAAGAACTGCTTGGCCGGGTCAATGAACACGCCGGCCTTCTGCCTGGCCACCACCTTGAATATGTCGGTCTTGCTCGTATTCGAGCCATTGCTGTTGAGTGTAAAGGTGCGGGTCAGGTTGCCGAAGTAGAAGCTTGCCGTCTTGCCTCCAGGCGTGAACTTGTCACGCAAAGGAATGGTTCCGGATACGGTGAGCTGATCGCTGTTGGCCTTGAGGAAATTCAGCTTCAACTGCGCCCTGGAGATGATCATCTGTTGTGTGACGGAAGGATCGTTCACTGCCAGAGGCATGCTGGAAACGATGTTGTTGGGGCCGTCCGTTACCGTCACGCTGACTGTGTATATGCCGGGCGCGCTGTAGACATGCGCGGCCAAAGCGCCGGTGGCCGTACCCGGCGCATTCGGATCGCCAAAATCCCAGGTATAGGCCAGCATGTCGGCATCCGTATCGCTGGCCGTTGGCGCGATGAAGTTGACCGTGGCACCGGCCACCGCGGGATCTGGCGTGGCGAAGATGAACACGGGCGGCGTACCGGTGAAGAACGGCGCAGCGGAAGCAGCACCGGCCGGCAGAGCCAGCACGATGCGCAGCACAAGCTGGGCGCTGCCCACCGAATTCTGGGCCGTCAGTGTCACATCCACCGCGCCGCTAACGGCAGGCACTCCTGAGATCACCGCGCCGCTTAGCGAAAGGCCCTGCGGCAGGTTGGACACGGTTATGCGCGGCGGAGGATGACCAGTAGCCGTCACAAGGTAAGGCGTGAAAACTTGGCCCATCGTCCCGCTTGCGGTCGCGGGACTGGTGATGGCAGGCGGCACCGCCGCTCCCACCTTGCGAATGCGGCTGTTGTTGGTGTCGGCAATATACAGATTGCCCGCCGTGTCTTCCGCCACTCCCTGGGGGCCGGACAGCGAAGCCAAGGTGGCCAGGCCGCCATCGCCCGCAAAGTCCGGCACGCCGTCTCCGGCAAAAGTGTTGATCACGCCGGAGGTCAGATCAATCCGCCGCACACGGTCGTTGTTCGAGTCGGCAATATAGATTGAGGTGGTGTCCACCAGCAGACCGCGGGGTGTATCCAGTCCCGCGGAGACGGCCAGCCCGCCGTCCCCGGTGTAGTCGGCTGCGCCTGTGCCTGCTATGGTGTTGATTATGCCGCTGCTGCCGTCAACCATGCGCACACGGTGGTGGTTAGTGTCGGAGATGAACACATTTCCGAGGGCATCCACGGCCACGCCCGCGGGCCTGTTCAAACCCGCGGCTGTTGCCGCGCCGCCGTCTCCCGAGAAGGCGGCGTTGCCGTTCCCGGCTATGGTCGCGATGATCCCCGTGGCCGCTGTGACCTTGCGCCCGCGGTTATTCCTGCTGTCGGCGATGTACAGATTGCCGGAGCTGTCCACAGCCACGCCCAGCGGGGCCCTCAATCTCGCCGCGGTGGCCGGGCCGTTGTCCCCGGTAAAACCAGCCGTCCCCGTGCCGGCAACAGTCGTGATTATGCCGGTCGCGGCATTGACCTGGCGCACACAGTTATTGCCGCTATCGGCAATATAGAGATTGTTGGCGGAATCGAAAGCCAAGCCCGCCGGCGCATTCAAGGCCGCCGCGGCAGCCGGGCCGTTATCGCCCGAGAATGCTGCCGCGCCCGTCCCCACGGCGGTCGTGATGTATCCCGTGACACCATCCACGCGCCGGACGCGGTTGTTGGCGGTATCGGAGATATAGAAACCGCCGGAGGAGGCGGCCACTCCCACCGGAGAGTTGAGCGACGAGGCCACGGCTGGAACATCATCCGGGCCAAAACTGAGTTTGCCGTCGCCGGCCACCGTGGCGATCACTCCCCCTTGCCCAACCGTGACCACCAATGTTGCCGTGGCATCCGGCGCTGTGCCGTTGGTGGCGGTCAGCGCGACGTTGAACGTGCCGGCTTGCGTCGGCACGCCGGTGATGCGCGAGCCGGCTTGCGCCAGCCCTGGCGGCAGGCCGCTAACCGTATATGTCGTGGGCAGGCTTGCGATCGTTGAAAGGGCATGGCTGAAAGCAGCCCCGACCGAGGCGTTGATATCCAGTCTGTTCGTGAACATGGGCGCGAAGGGAGAGCCAACAGAACCGGCCACGGCAGTCAGGCGGTAGGCCCTGATTTTCCTCCCGGTGCCGGATGCATAGCCGTAGGACTCCACCGAGGCGTAATACGTGCCCGCCGCCAGGCCATGCAGTTCCAGGCGCGAGGTCAGGTTGCCGGCGGGATTGCCGTCGTCGTCCACGGCTATCTGCACGCCGCCGGAATCGTACGCGCGCAAGACGGTGTCCGCAATGCCGGTGTCAGCGTCGGTTTGGATGATGACATCGCTGCTGGCGGACAGGGTGAATGTCACGAAGTCAATGTCGGCCGCCGGGTTGGAGGCCGCCCCCCCGGCCGTATTCAGGGAATGAATCTGCGTCACGCCGAATTGGATCGGCTGGGCCGTCGCAATGGAATTGTCCGGCTCGTACTGGTCGCCGGTGGCCGCCAAGGCCACGGGCCCATTGAGAACAAGAGCGCCTAAAACAACGAGGCACATCCGAAAGATGATTCCGCGAAGGTGTAACATGGCGTCCCCTCCTCTGTTGGCTTGAATTCCCCCCTTGGGCTGGGAGCGAGGATAATACGCCCCCGCTTGCCCTCATCTCCGACTCCACGCCGTACTTCTACTCCCCAACGCCCCAAGGTCCAGTGTTTCCGGAAAATGATGAATGATGAATGATGAATGATGAACGATGAATAACGAATGGCGCGGAATGACGCAACAGAAAAGGGAAGTTAATTCATCATTCATCGTTCATCATTCATCCTTGGTCATTTGACATTGCCGATGACAAATGAGAGCAGCAGAAACGCAAGCACAATCGTTGTCACCAATACGAAGACGCGGTCGCGCTGATAGATGAACGCCAGAATCGAGACCGCAACTCGCATGATCGGCGTCGCGATAAGCAGAATCAGGCCCACGGCCACAAAGGCCTGGCCTCGCCAGACCTGTAAGTCCTGCATGATTTGCTGCGGGGTGTGCGGAAACGCCGCGTGCGGGCTTGCCAGAAGCACCAAATCGGCAGTCGAGTGCAGGTAGCTGGGGTGGTGCAGGAATGAAAGTACCGTCCCAAAGATGACGAGTGCCAGGCTGGCGAAAACGCCGCTGCGCAAGAGCACGCTGATCGTCAATTCCACAAGGCGGAGGCGCGAGTCAGACTTGTCCGGTGCCGGATCAACTCCTTCGGTGTTCATTGCAGGCCCTCCCATAGCAGGCCCTTCCACACCATTTGTGCCGACACGATCAGCAGCACGACCACGAAACAAACTCGCAGCGTGCGGCTGTCAATCTTGCCCATGACCTTCGAGCCTATCGTTGCTCCCAGCACCACTCCCGTCGCGACGGGCGCCACCAGAAACGGATGGACGTCTGCGCGGGCGAAGTACAAGCCGGCGCTGGCTGCGGCTGTGACGCCGATCATGAAGTTGCTGGTGGCCGAGGACACCTTGATCGGCAAGCGCATGGCCAGATCCATGGCCGGCACCTTGAGCGCGCCTGAGCCGATGCCCAGCAACCCGCTCACGACTCCGGCAAGGTACATCAGGACCAATCCGAGCCTGACGTGCGTGACCCGATACTCGATTTCCTGCCCCAGCGACTCGTCGTAGTACTTGTCATGCAACCGCAGCTTGTCGGCCAAGGCGTCAGGCGGAACTGGTTCGTTGTGTTCCCTGGTCCGGCGCAGCATTACCAGGGACGAGAACCCCATGACCACCCCGAAGGTGATGAAGAGCCAGGGGCCGCGGATCACACCGGCAAGGAATGCGCCCGTGATTGCGCCGCTGGTCGTTCCCAACTCCAGGAGCATGGCCACGCGCATATTCGTCATGCGTTCCCTGACGTAAGCGGCGGCGGCCCCGCTGGACGTGGCTATGACCGAGATGATGGACGCGCCGATGGCATAGCGAATGTCAATCCCGTAGACCAGTGTGAGCACCGGGACGATTACGATGCCGCCACCCAGCCCCAGCAGAGAGCCGATGAATCCGGCAACAACTGAGATTCCCAGAAGCGACAGGGTAAACGTCAACGGCGACATTTCTTTGAGATTAGAGTAACGCACGGGCCTGGTAAAGCAACTTCAACGGAAAGTGCCCGTTGAACAGCGGTGTCGCCGGGGTATAAAGCGGAGGCCGTTCACCGCGCACTCCCATGGAGGCACTTGGCAGATGAGTACATCCAGCGGAAACAACTTCCCCACTGAGCTCCGCATCGTTCGACATGCGGGTCAAGCGCCCCTTGCGCCATTGGACGCTGTGAGTGTCCTGGGCGCCCAAGGCGCGGCGCTTGCCGTTACTGATGGCAGTGGCCAGGAGTATTTTCGCGCGCCGCCGGGCGCGGGAGCGGACGTTTCTTTCATCGTCGGTGGAAGCCTTGGCACGCATACGATCCAGGCGCTGAACGGGAACGGCCGGCTGCTCGGGAGCCTCAGTTTCCAGGTTGATGCTCACACGAAGCTCGAAGACGAAGGCGGGGATTTCAGGGAACTGTTCGGCATTCTGGACAAGACAATGCGCTGCTACAGCCCCGATGGCGCCGGCTTGGTGCAGTGGCGAGGAAAGACTTACCGCAATTTCGTGCCGTGGATTCTGGACCACAGCCACACGGCGAAGGGCATGCAATATCTTTCTCCCATCACCGCCGAAATGGCCGATCTCTGGCGCGAGTCGCAGCGGAAAGATGGCATGGTCTGGAGCTTCGCCTTCCCCGAAGCGGACGGCGCCTACCACGAAAGCGCCTACGCCCCGTTCGGCTACGCCTGGCGTGACGGCGGAACGCTCTTTGGCCGCCAGCCAGTCGAGAACCACAACGAAGCCAACTTTGTGGACACCGTGTATCTAGCGTGGAAAGGCAGCGGCGACGACGCCTGGATGGCCGCGAACCTGGACGCCGCCATGCGCGCTCTGGATTACAGCGCTTCCGACGGCGCGCGCTGGTCCGCGAAGTACCGCCTGCTCAAACGCGGCTACACGATAGACTCTTGGGACTTCCAGGCCGAGGACGAGCATCTTGTGAAATTCCGGCTCGGCACAGCGCAGATGATTGATCCCGAGCGCACCAAGTTCGGTGTGTTCTTCGGGGACAACACCGCTTACGCGCTGGCCTGCGACCAGTTGGCGGAGATGCTGGGTCATGCCGGCAGAGCGCGGGATGCCGCGAAGTACCGTCAGCGTGCCGGCGAGATACGCGGGCGTCTCACGGAGCTCGCCTGGAACGGGCGTTTCTTCACTCATCACGTCGCTGAGGATCCGAACATCAAGCGCGATTTTGGGGTGGATGAAAGGAGCCAGATCGCGATGTCAAATGCGTACTCGCTCAATCGCGGCATCGCCCACGAGCAGTGCGTCGCGATACTGCGCACGTACCAGCAACTGCGCGAGCACCTGCCGCCGGGTTCGCCCGGCGAGTGGTATGCGATCTATCCGCCTTTCGGGTGCGGTTTCGGCAAGGATTCGAGAAAGTGGCAATACATGAACGCCGGCGTGCACGGTCACGCCGCCGGCGAACTGGCCCGCGGCGCATTCGAGCATGGCTTCGAACGCTATGGCGCGGACATCTTGAGGCGAATCCGTGAGTTGGGCGGCAGGCATGGCGGGATGGTTCGCTTTGCCTACACCGGCGCTTACGACGCGCCGCCGCCGCCGCAAGTCTTCACGCCGGTAAACATTGCGCCGCAGGCGAATATGGACCTGTGGGACAAAGGCGCGCCGGGCGTTCCCGCATGGATGGCAGCCGATGCGGGCAACGACATGCGCAACCTGCCCGTCGGACGGCAGGCTCTTGCGGGTGTCTCCTTCGATGTGCTTGACCCGGAGAAGAATGGCCGCCGCGGCGCCATTGCCGTGGCGTGCAAAAACGGCTTTCCCCGGCAAGTTGAGGTTCCTTGCGGTGGACGCGCGGGAGCGGTTTACCTGCTGCACACGGCCAGCGGCATCGGCCCGTCCAAACTTGCCGGCACGGCGACGCTGCGCTACGCCGACGGTGCTGAGCACACCGCGTACATTTTCACTGAAAAGCATTTGGCCGGCTGGTGGTTCCCGCGCCTGAAGTCGGATTTCGCCGGCGTCGCCTGGCGCGGGCCTAATCGGCACAGTACCGAGGTGGGGGTGAGCTGGGCGGTTCTTGCCAATCCGCATCCTGAAAAAGAGTTGCGAGGCGTCCTTTTCGCCGCCGCACAGGAAGGCGCGATCTACGCGGTGCTTGCCGTGACCTTGGCCG
>Ga0315279_10005981_pt1 | contig 15533 bp, 13 predicted proteins | sample YL17G06_20_MG_FD_203694 | JGI IMG/M metagenome (GOLD analysis project Ga0315279, IMG submission 203694) | Sediment microbial communities from Yellowstone Lake, YNP, Wyoming, USA - YL17G06_20 | ecosystem: Environmental > Aquatic > Freshwater > Lake > Sediment | place: USA: Wyoming | collected... | reverse complement strand
CGACCTCGGTCAAGACGCGCGACGGCGGCGGCTTCTCCGCTACAAACGTCAGCTTGAGGTGGTTGATGATTCTGTCCACCACGGAGAACTCGGTGATGAAGGCGACGACCTTCATCTGACCGCCGCATTTCGGACATACCATCGGGTCGACCTCGTAGACTTTTCGGATCATGGCCGCCCAGCCCTTGTAGGGGACGGGCTTGAGCTCCTCCTCGCTCATCCGCAGCGTCAGAGGAGAGACGGCCGCCCCTTTTTTTGACCGGGACACCTCCCCGCATCCGCTCATCCTTCACAATTCCGCGGGAAAAGCTATAATGAGGGGTCTTTATAGGAGAGAAGAGACACCCATGTCTTTACACGCGAGGATCCACTTCATCAATTTCGCCCGCACACTCACGGTCACGTCCATCTTTTTCCTAATCCCCCTCCACTTTTTGAACATCGGGTTCAACGGCATGCAGATCGGCGTCATCATCTCCATGTTCGCCCTGGCGCCGCTCCTGATCTCCTTTCCCACGGGCTGGATCAATGACCGCTTTTCCATGGCCGGCGTCATCCGGGGCGGCTTGCTTGCCGAAAGCCTTCTCCTGCTCTTCATTGCCTGGGCGCAAAATTTTTATCTCATGGCCGCCGCGTTCCTCATGCTCGGGATGGCCCACAACACTCTCGCCATCTCCCTCACCAGCCTCTATTACAAGGACGAGAAGGTCATGGACCAGAACCGGAAATACGGCCTCTACGTGTTCTGGGTCGGCTTCGGCCCGGCCATCGGAGTTTTAGCCGGCGGATTTCTCATGAAGTTCGCGGATTTCCGCGTCCTTTTGGCCGCCTTCGCCCTGATAACGATCTTGGTTTTTTTCGCCGCCCGGCGGTTCGATCACGAAAAATTCCACGTGGTTTCGTTCGGGGATTACCGGACGAGCATGCTCCGGAAAAAGACCCTTCTTTTCATCGTTTTCTTGTTCATCCTGGCCCTCCACTGGAGTGTCGAGGGGACCGTTTACAGCCCGTTTTTGGAGAAGTCGTTCGGGCTCGACAGCCTTCAGGTTTCCTACTATATTTCGGCGGGGCTGTTTTTCCTATCCTTCTCGGCTTTCCTGGTCGGGTGCCTCAAATTCAATGTCCGGGCCAACAAACGGCTCCTGTTCCTGGCGATGTTTCTCTCGGGCGCGGGCCTGGTCCTGATGGTCAATTCCAACGTCTACGTGTCCCTGGCTTTTCGCGTGGTGCACGAGATCGGCGATGGGGCCCTGGGCGCGCTGACAACGCTCTTCATCTCCCGGCTTTTCGAAAAAAAGAGCATCGGCGGCAGCGCCGGCATGCTGACGTCCATCCAGATCCTGGGGCAGATGGTCGGGGCGCTCGTTTTTTCGCCTCTGGGGTTTCGCTACGGGCTCCAGTATCCTTTTCTCATTTGCGGCGGGCTCATCATCGTCAACTCTTTTTATGGGGCGCTCATCTTCCGCCGCCTTGAATATTAATAGTCCAAAGAAATGATCGCGGCAAAAGGTTCGGGCTTCGACGTCATCCTCGCCAGCGGCGAGCCTTACGCCGACCATCCGCTTTCGGCCGCGGGCGTCATCGCCCGGGTCCTGGAGGCCGTGGGGTACAAGGTCGGGATCATCGAGCGCCCCGACTGGAAAGGCGACGCGGATTTCAAAAGGCTCGGGCCGCCGCGCCTCTTTTTCGGCCTCACGGCCGGCTCCATCGACAGCATGCTGGTCAATTATACGCCTCTCAAGCGGGCGAGGGCCAAGGACGAGCATGCGGCCTATCGGTCCGGCATGCCCGACCGGGCCGTCCTGGTTTACGCCAACAAGATCAGGCCTCTCTTTCCCGGCGTTCCCATCGTCCTCGGCGGGATCGAGGCCTCGCTCCGCCGCTTCGCCCACTACGATTACTGGGAGAACAAGGTCCGGCGGAGCCTCCTCGTCGATTCGCGCGCCGATATTTTGGTCTACGGCCCGGGCGAGCTCCAGGCCATCGAGATCGGCCGCCGCCTGGCGAACGGCGAGGACCTGGCCGGAATTCAAGGGACATGCGTCGTTCGGAAGGACCTTCCGCCGGAGTTTCAGGAAATCCCTTCGTTTGAGGACGCCGGCTCGAGCCCGGACGCGTTCTGCCGGGCCCAGAATGCCTTTTCCATTCGCCGGCCGCTGGCCCAGGGCCACGGCAACCGCTATGTCCTTCAGTATCCCATGCCGGAATATACGACCGAAGACCTGGATTGGATCTACGGACTGCCTTTTTCGCGGAAGATCCCGGCCCATTTTCCCGAGTTCAAGATGGCCCAGTTTTCCGTCGTCACGCACCGCGGCTGTATCGGGCGCTGCTCGTTCTGCGCCCTGGCCCTCCATCAGGGGGACAGGATCGTGTCGCGGAGCGAAAAATCGATCCTCGACGAGATCCGCCGCCTGACCGGGCATCCGGATTTCAAAGGCTATATCGACGACCTGGGCGGGCCGACGGCCAATATGTACGGCATGGACTGCGCGGCGGCCGAAAGATGCGGGAAAGAATGCCTGCGATGCAAGAGGCTCGACCGCAGCCACGGCCGTCTCGTCGAGCTCATGCGGAAAGCGCGGCAGATCCCCGGCGTCAAAAAGATCTTTGTCCGGAGCGGCATCCGCTATGACCTGGCCATGGAAAGCGAGGAATATTTAAAGGAGTTGAGCGGGCATCATTTGTCCGGGCTGCTCAAGATCGCGCCCGAGCATGTCTCGGCCGAGGTGCTGCGCCGGATGAACAAGAACCTCCCCCCGCTCGAGGAATTCCGCCGCCTGTTCCATAAGATCAATAAAGGGCGGAAACAGCATCTCAAATATTACTTCATGGTCGCCCATCCGGGGAGCGGGCCGAAAGAGGCGAAAGAGCTGGCGGAGGAGATCCAACGCCTCGAAAGGGAAGGGGAGAAGCCGGTCGAGGGCGTCCAGATCTTCACCCCGACGCCGATGACCGTCTCGACCTGCATGTATCACACGGGACTCGACCCGGCTACGGGCGAGAAGGTCTATGTGCCGCGGACCTTCGCCGAGAAGAAAGAGCAGAAGCGCATGCTTATCACATAGGGGGACACAATACTGTGTCCCCAATTTTTTAATCCGAAGCTTTTTTCTTTCGTGTGAGAATCTCCAGTTCTCTTAATCGTCTATATAAATGAGGGGCGATCACCGCCCTAACCGGCGTCTATTGCTGACCTGGGGAGCGCCCGAACAACTGGCCTCCCCGGGGGCTTCTTGATAAAATATGCAGCGGGGGCTATTTCTTGTTGCTGAGGCGCGTTACTTCCACCTGGAACGCGAACGGGGCAATATATGACAAACCCTGAATTGTCCCGCTGGCCCAGACCTCGACTCTAAAGCCGTTATCGATAAGTGTGCTTACATAAGTGAGTGCTACGTCGTAAGGCACCCATTGGCCTTTACTCTTATCCCAGATATTCCACGACTCGAGAACATCTCGTCTCAGCGGCATTTTTGTAGAGCCTTTATATCTATGAATATTGTCTGTCGGATAGGAATGATCCCCGGCATAATTGGTTTCATGAATGGAGGCGACACCGTAACCTTGAGTAAATTCGATATTTGGAATTGCCGGCGATATAAGTCTCCAATTGATTACCGGATTACAAATTCGTACTGGATTGTTAGTCCAATTGATCATGAATTGTGCCCAGACTTCAAGAAAAACAGCAGGGCTTTTCGGTGAAGGTGGAACATCAAATGATAATAATATCGGGGATTCAAAGGTTCTTTGGACGGTTGGATCTGGCCGTAATTCCCAAGGAATTGAACTTCCTCCTGTGGTAGCCAGAGTGAGATATTCTATAACTGCGGGTCCTTGTTGAGACGAAGTTGGCAGCAACAACCCCAAAATGCAAAACCCAAGCAAAGAAAGTCTTTTTACCATTTTCCCCTCCTTAGCTACATTCTGAGACCATTCGGGCCGCATCTATACAGACAAAGGCGTGTTTTTCTGGAGAAGATGCCCCGCAACATGAATTCGATCCTCCCCGACCGCTAATTCTATCAGCTAATGTATAAGTCCGATGGGCTTGCTTGTCAAGGAGTCCATGCCCCTACTAGGCCTCTGGCTCCCCACTGGCGCCTCAAACCATAATTTAGGATTGATCAGGGATTGTTAAAAGTTTACTGAAATGAAATACATAAAATAGAATAAATACATTAGATTGATTAATCACATTGACTTAATCGGTTCTATATCAATGCACTTGATTCCATTTGCTTCTTTTGTATAAGGAATTTCTTCAGCTGCTAATCCAAAAAACGAATATATCATCTCAGTTAAGTTATATGCCACTTTAGACAATTCAAAATCTTTTAATTCAACTTCTAAAATATCGGACCAGTTATTCTCGGGAGCAGGATGTATTTCATCCGCAAAAAGACCTCTAATATTTCCAAGCTTACCTTCGGCTATTTTATTTTTTTCCCCATTGAGATGAAGATTACGTAGGTCAATTCTAAAATAAATCTTATTAGGCATTTTGTCCATATCGTTCATGACGCGCTCATATAGTTGAACGAAGTTATAAATTGATTCTATAAGAGCGACAGGATTAAAAACAAAATCCCTCATCGCCCAGCATAAAAATTCCTCATCAGCTTCTAAAGCAGCTATAAGAATTCCATCTTTGTAAAGGTCTATTGCCTTCCTTGTGTCTCCAGTGACTCTGCAAAACCTCCCATTTATTATCTTAGCCTTGTCTAAAACCCTTAATCCGAATCCGCTCTCCCTTATTTTTGGTGGCGATTCTAGAATTGATTTTAGACTTCCTGGTTTGGAGCTGAAAAGTGTTTGGAGTTTAATAAGATTATCGGGGAAGCAAGTTAAGATCAAAGCCCTTTTTCCTTTCATCTCTATAGAAGATAATGCAGCGTCAATTCTTTTTTTAATATCATAGAACTCATCATTTATAGGGGATGGTTTAGATAATTCCTGTAGAGTAGTTTCGATTGACTGAAGTCTTCTATCCAAATTATCACCATAATTAAGACCATCTCTCAATATTTGATAAAGCTCTGCTACAGTTTTTGGTTCATTTCTTTCTTGTTTTCTCTCAGAATATCCAAATAAGACTTCGCTAATCCTGCCCGTATCTTGTAAAGTGCGTTTAATTAAAAATGGCTTATTTATCCCTGATTGATTCGGAATATTAATTACAAAAATACCTTTGTCCGGATTTTCCTTCGTGGGACACCATTTTGCCACAATATCTCTTAGTTTTGGATAAATCCAATCTGAAATAATATCTATAAATTGTTTAGGATTACATATATTTTCATTTAGAGAATGTATCGCTGTGATTTCATCATAGAAAGTTTTATCGCTTTTTTTTGTTTCTATGCCAATGAGAATATACCCTCCGCCTGCATTAGCAAAGGCAGAAACATCTTTAGCTAATTCATATTTTGCTGCATCTATTTTGAGGTTATATGCCTCACGCTTGCAATCAAAAAATTCTGACTCAGTTGAGCCTATTAAGCTATCAAAATCACCACTATTTACAATTGATTCCAAATCTTTAATATTTATATTCATAGACTATTCCTGTCTAATATTTTAAAGCCATGCCTTTTAGCCTCTGGCTCCCCTTGGCGCCTCACCCCCAACTAGCTCCCAGGTCTTGTCTCAAGCCAAGTCTTTTGAAGTTTCGGTATTGCGGTTTTATGCCACACTCTTATTAGCCGATGGTGCAGAGTATCTATCTGCCCTTCTAGGAGATCACCTGATTCAATATCAAAACTCGCGTTGAATTTTTGACCCAATACATGAAAATGAGGAGGCGGATGATCATTCGGTCGTATTATGACCTTCACGTCCCTGACTTGTTCCACTAGAGCTTTGATACAATATAATCGTCCGTCATGCCAAACTGAATAGCGCCCGGATAAAAGCTCCTGTAAAGGTTTTGCTAATTGTTCTAAGTCAATAGAGGCTTTTATTTGTTTTTCAAACTCTTCTTCGAGTGTCATGCTTTAACTTTTCATTGACCAGCTCTAAAGCCTTTTTCTTTCACTTCCACTATTCCTTTTTTTTCTCTCAAAATGATATCTAAGTCAATAGCTTTTCTATGGAATCAAAGGACTGCATTTCGAGATAAGCTGAAATCTCTTTTACTACAGCTTTAAGCCTATCAAAAACCTCGTTCTTTATTTCATCTGGAGTACAGCGAGGATTCTTTATTGGCATATTGATATAAACTCTAAAATTCTCTTGATCAATTTCCTCGCCTATTGAAGAGAGTAATTCAAAGTTCGCCCTCCAATTTTTCAATAAAAAAATCTCAAAACGATCAATCCTAGTCTTTCTCATTTGGAAATACTCCTTTGTTAAAAATTATGTAAATCAATTTCTATTTAATAACTCCACTGCCCATCTCCTTCAGGCCTCTGGCTCTCCCTCAGCGCTTCATTTATCTCGGGGTTCTCGGAGCGGGGGGATGACATCTTCATCTTCCAAATATTTTCTTAGTTCCTCGTCGTGCTCATCCTTTGTATAAGCGACAACTCTTATTTTTGAAGTTACCCCTCCGGCGATAACTTTATTTATATCTCGGTGAATGGCATCAAGCTTCTCAATAATCCCTTTATATGGGTCGGCGTCGGTATATAGCATTCCGGAGTATTCCGTAAAATCTAAGACAAATGTCTCTTCGTAATGTTTTTTGCCCTTATTCCGATAGGTCACCGTCATCGCATAAAGGGTCTTTTCCTTTTTCTTAGCTTCTTCGATTGAATGGGGGACGAGACATTCTAACCTCTGATTCGGTGCGAGATATTTATGGCCCAGTTTCATCATATTTATTTCCGATAAATTGTGGCCCGTTCTTAGAACAATATCCGGCTCTATTTTGAACTTCAGATCGTAAGCTGGGCCAGGACCTATATTTTGAATCACTATATTTTTGATAAATCTTACTCTTTCCACAGGCTGGACGTTTATGAAAACATGAGGTTCGGTTTGGGACTCTCTCATTCTCTTCGTTTCGTAAAGCATCCGACCCGTAATGATCGCATAAACCAAGGTGGTTATCGCCAGGATCGCCCCGCTGTTAGCGTTTAGGAAGCTAATCACCGAATTTAAAATGCAGGTTATTTGGTGCATGCGATTCCTTACTTTTCTTTCTCTGTCAATTCCAACTGTTCCTCTTCTTACCTCAAATCTTCCTTCCTGTATTCTCACTCTCCAATCTTTCTCTCATCCCTTTTGCTACTTTTTTAAAGAATTCTTTTTCTTTTCTATAATAACCATAATAAGGTTTGCTTATTTCCTTTGCTATGTCATCTATAAGCTCATCCGATTCTTCTCTCGTATGCTTAACGTCCTTTAGAGCAAATTCAATTAATTTTTCTGCTAATCCACAATAGCGTCTTGTTTGAATTCTTCTAGCACTAAATAAGAGCATTTTGCAGGATTTTATAACATCACTGCCGTATGGCGCTCCATTCAATATCGGTCTTAGGTCAATCAAGATATCTAAAACATTAAACAGCAATTCCCTATCTTTCCGTCCTTTTAGGATATAGTTTTGATACGTTTGTGTGAGAAATCCTCCCAGCAATGCTAAAATCGCACCCAGGACTACATAAAGAAGTTTTTCTGTCCCACCATCCTGAACAGGATCACATAGCGCAAAAAGCTCTGAGCACATATTCGAACCTCCTGTTAGCTAACTTCTTCTATCTTACAGCACCAGCCCTTCTAGCACAATCGTCCTCTCCTCGCTCCGCTGGGCCTAAAACCAGCCTCCACTCTCTAGAGCGGATTCCAGCCCACAGGACTGAACCTCCGTATATATACGGGGGCTTATATATATAATAGATAGGAGTTTTCCGAGATAACATAGGGGGACACAATACGGTGTCCCCAATTAAGATGCGTCCCCGCTTTTTCTAATCAATCACTAAAACGCTGTGGATGTGGACCTGGGGGATCGTCGCCGTCAGCCGGCCGTCCTTCCATTCCCATGTGACCGGCGTTTCCTCCGGGACGAGCGCCACTTTTTGCGGTTTCGCCGCGATCTTCATTTTCACCTGGACCGGACCGAGAGCGGGAATGAAATCCGTGAAATTATAGCGGTCGGGGAGGGGCAAGTTGCTCCGGTTGAGCAGGTGAAGGCTCGGCTGTCCGTCTTTCGTCTTCCGGAGGGCGATATCGATGGCCGACGGGCCGTCCACATGGACCGCCGGCTCCGGAAACAAGTCTTTGACCATAGCGCCGATGAACTGCCTAATATAAGGATGATGGCCCTTGAAAAAGATATTCGCCAGGGGTCCATAGACGGCTCCGATTTTCCCCTTGCCGTAGTTCGCGGTTGTCGCGGCCGTCTTCGGGTCCTTGCGCATGTCGCGAGTCGCATGCCGGAATCCCGCGGCCTTGGCCGTCAAGGCCGTGACCTCCTGCCAGATCCCGCTGACGCTTATGGGCCCTGACGGCGTTTCGAGCTCGGCGGCGATATTTTGCGGGTCGCCATCGAATCTAACGCCCAAAGCGGGCTCGAAGAGCCGGCCGCATTTTTCCCCGAGCAAGAGAAGACTTCCGCCCTGCTCGACATAATTCAGCAGCGCCTTTTTGAAATCATCCGCCAGCTTGGCTGAATCCGGAACGACGACCAGAGGGAATTCCTTAAGGCGCGGCTGGAGCTGGTGCTCGGCCAGGATATCCACGGAATAATGGAGCTCGAGAAGAGCGTGAAGCGCGCCCTCTAAATCGTCGAATTCGCCGTCCCACGGCGCGAACACCCGGTCGGATCTCTCCCAGTGCGATTCCGAGGAAAGAAGCAGCGCGACCTGGGGCACGGTCGCGCTCTTGAAGCTCGCCTCTTTCCGTTCCCGGCAAAAATCCGCCACCTGGCCTTCCTGGTCGATGATGGCGCCTGCGATATAGCCTGACCGCGTCGGCTGATGATAGATCTGAAAGCCGCCTCCCTGCATCAAAACCACGGCTGCTTCCTGCATGAGCTGCACGGGCGTCTTGATCGACCAGCCCTGGTCTTTCCCCTTATCGAAACCCCAGGCCATCAGATCCCAGGGCATGCCCGTGCTTGCCAGATAGCGGGCCTCGAGGCGCGCCCGGTCGAGGGAAAGCGAAGGCGAATAGTCTCCCGATAGGAAATCGAGCTTGGCGACGACCGGCTTCGGCGCGAACGTCGTGTACATCCAGTTGCTCGTGATCTGGAGCCCGGGCTTGAAAGCGTGAAGGGCGTCCACCCAGTGGCAGAGATAATTCTCAAAGGCCTGCCTGTGGAACATCTTCCATTCGAGCCAGCCGGGGTCGCCGCGGTCTTTGGGCCCGGCCGTCCTGCCTGTCGCCCTGGTCCATTCCGCAAGCGCCCGCGGCGAATAGTCGAACTGGGCTGCCCAGCATTCTCCGTCCACCCATAATCCGTCGAGGTCGTAAGCCGCGACGACTTCCTTGAGCTGAGGGACGAGCAGCTCGTCCTTATAAGGGCCGAAGACGCTCGTGTTGTTGGGGTCGCGGTTGCCTTTTTCGTCTATCCGCGCCCAGTCCGGATTGTGCTCGATGGCCTGCGAGTCCCAGACGCCCGAATAATGGATATAAAGCCCGACCCCATGCTCCCTCGTCATTTTCCGCCAGACGGCCAGGCTATCTTTTTTGATCCCCGGCGCCGGCCAGCCCACCTTGGTCGGATATCCGGCCCAGCCGACGTGCCCCTTACAATCATATTGGACGTAATCCGGCCTGACCCGGTCGAGGAGCCGGCTGATATTTTCCTCTGAGACATCCGCGCCCAACGCAACGTCTGTCTTATTGGGATGGAGGTCGAAGTGGAGCCCGAAAAAGGCGTCCCGGCGCGGGACAGGCTTTTTCTCGGGTGGATTCTGATTCGCGCCCAAACAAATCCCGACGGCGCATATCAAAACTGCGATTTTCCTGGCGAAAGAGTGCATGGCGGTCACCTCATGTGAGCGGATTTGGGAACAACATAATGCAGAATCCCGGGATTTTCAAGGAGCGGCTTTTCCGTTATAATACGCCCGCATTCGAGGGAACAATATGAAAAGATTCGTACGCGAGTTGATCCCGGTCGCAGACGACGCGCTCTATAAAGCCAAGGAGCAGGAGAAGAATGGATTGATAATCGAGAGCTAATGATACAATGAAATATTTCCAAACATTTTTTAATAAATGGTATAAATAAAGCATCGGACTGTGGATCCGAAGGTTGGGGGTTCAAGTCCCCTCACTCACCCCACCTTATATGCCTCTAAATTCAATCATTTGCCCTGTTTTTTCCTTTCCGCTCCAATAACGTAGTTTACCCGCTTTTCAACCGAATCTGTGACATATTTGTGACACGGCGAGAAGTCTATTCAAAGGGCCTCTGGACTTCGAATCCATAGGTCGGGGGTTCAAATCCCTCCGGGCGCGCTCCCTATTTCCTCATATAAATGAGCATTTTATATCCATTCTACTTTTAGCCAGCTTTAGCCAAAAATAGCCTTTTTAGACCCTAAAGACGAAAGAAAAACGAAAGCGTCGAGCAGATTATGGAATTAATAAAATTGATCACCATGATTCGATATTTCCGTTTCTAAAATAGAAATAGCATCGATAAAAGGCATTTTAAAAAAACGGTATTTTCTTTTTATATCATAGTTTAATAAACCAATATACTTATCGTCGATTTTTGAATTCTTATCAAAAACCCAAAATCTTTCTAAATTCATAATATTGATGGTGCCAAGGGCCAGTAAATATTGGAAAAACAGATCAGTCTTGGGAAATGAATAACCAATTATGAATATATTTTTTGCCTCCGAAAGTTCTTGTGCCGATTGTTTCCATATATTTTCGATTTCGATATTTTCTGTTTTATTCCACGTCGGGGGGACAATAATGGACGACGGACCAAGGGCGTATTTTTCGCATTTTGCGCACTTAACTTCTTTGAACTTCTTGCTGATTTCAATTCTATTAATTGAGGGAGTGATTCGACAGGTATCTGAAATATTAACGGCTTGTACGGCGTTGCACTCTCGACATCTTGTCCAATTAATAGATCCGTGCATTTTTAATAATTTTGTTGAACCTGTAGGGCGTGCTGTATTTATTCCATAATCAGGAAATCCGTAATCTAAATATTCATGTCCAAACGTAACTTCAATAACATAATCAAGCGCAATATCATAATTGAATGTAATTATGCAACAGCCAAGGATATCATTAGAAGTAATCCACTTTAATATCCTATTTGTAAAGGAAGAATATTCCTCTGGTGAATTTATTGTGCCTAAGGGAGATAATTCGAAATATGTCTTTTTCTCGATAGTTCTTGAAATAAATTTATTAATATGCAAATTCAATAGAGATAGATCGGGAATAGGTTTAATTGGGAGTTCATTCAAGCCGGGAATCTTTCCCGTGATTCTTGACATATCGATGATACTAAATATAGTTTCAACATTTCTTAGCTCTGGATCAAAATTGAAATTTGCATATATTTTTCTAATAATATTTAAATAGATATTTTCAATAAGCTCAAAGGATCCCAGGTCTTCAAAATCAAGTTGTTTTTTAAGATATAAATTAATTGCTTCGTCATAAAAATCTTTCATTAGCGGAACCCCAGCGTGTGCAGAAGCCCCGGCGCCAAGAATAAAAACGTTTTTTGCCATCGAATAACCTCCCTTAATTATTAGGGGGCATTTTTCTAGCCATGTCAAGGGAAAACCATTTATATCCTGAAATATTTTTTTCAAATCCCCCTTGACAGCCAAGGAAGCAGCCGAAATGCTGGGCGTCCACCCTCAGCATGTTTGCCGCCTCGCCGCTCGCCGGCTACTCCCGCATTACAAACCGGCGTATGTCGGCCTAAGATTCCGTAAAAGCGAACTCCTCGAGCACGTCGAACGCGGCTGCCGCAGCATCGCTTAATCGATAAGCCATCATTAGCCGATGTTACAAACTGCCCGGTCCCTTCTCGGTGCCTTGATCCTCAAGCCGGAGATTATACAATCTCTCGGAGATTTTGACGCGGGAGAATTATTTACTCCCAATGAGGCGGTTGTTTTCCGGGCCGTCTTAGAACTTTGGGAAGATAGGCACCCCGAAGAAATCAATCCGGCAATCCTGGCCGATCGAATCGCCGGCAAGGTCAAAGACCCAGGTACTTTTGTTGGATCGCTTCTCGACGGATTGATTCCTTCCGCCGTCACGCCTGAAGGGATCCGCGAATGTTTGCGCGAACTTCGCCGGCGTTACCTCGGAAAGAAAATCGTTCAAGAATCCGACAGGTTAAAAGATACCTGGACCGGAAAAGGTGAACCAGATGATGAGGGGCTCAACCGGCTAATATGCTTCTGTATCGAATACGAGGGATTGAAAAGGGCGGGTTATGAAGACACCGATCCGAACCTCGTATACCTTGATACCGTTCAGCCCGAGCCGGTGACGTGGCTTTGGCCCGGCCGTCTTCCCAGGGGTAAGATAACGCTTCTTTCGGGCGATCCCGGTACCGGGAAGTCATTCCTTAGCCTTGATCTTGCCGCCCGCATTACAACAGGGCGCCCGGCCCCGGACGATAAACCGCTCGATGCCGGCGCGTGCCTGTTCATAGTAGGGGAGGACGGCATAGCTGATACTGTCAGAACACGGGCTGATATGCTCAAGGCGGACCCGTCTAAGATCATCGTCCTCGACTGCGTAATAGGTAAGAACGGCGAAAAAAGGTTCTTTCGATTCGATGAACACATGGCCGCGATTGAAAAAGCGGTTCGGTTAATTTCCGATCTTCGATTAATTGTCATCGACCCCATCGCCTCATTCTTAGGTAAATTTGACCCGAATAAACAAGGCGACGCTCGAGCTGTTATGGATCCACTTGCTAAAATTGCGGAAAGACATTGTGTTTCTATTATGGTGTTGGCCCATCTCAACAAGGCGCAAACCGCAAGCTCCGTCTATCGAACGAGCGGCTCCCAGCAATGGTCCGCCGCTGCCCGCGCTGTTTTCTACCTAGCCGAAGATCCCGAAGACAGGGACCGGCGAATTCTCGATACTTTGAAGATGAACCTTGCGAAAAAGCCGCATAAACTCTCGTTCATCATTACTGATAATGGACCGACCGACTACAAGATCGAGGAGGACGATTACCGCAGCGCTGACGAGATTTTACAAGCCCCGAATGATGGAGCCGGGCGAGACGCAAGGCCGCGGGCGAGCTCTTGGCTCCGCGATCAGCTCAAAAACGGCCCGATGAAGGCTGATGACATAGAACGGCTCCGCATTGAAACCGATATTTCAAAATCTACTCTACAACGGGCGAAACAAGGTTTAAGAATTCGTTCATACAAAGACGGCGAACAATGGTATCGGAGGCTCCCGGAGTAAGATGCTCACTATTGGATACCTGAATATATTGGATATATTGGATATCTTGGCAACCTTGCCAATATATTCAAATAGGATGATACGTGAATATCTTCCTTTTTGTTAGGTTATATATGTATATATTTGGAAGATACTCAGATATTCAAATAAAAGGGATAATGGGGGGTAATGGGTACGCCGCGGGCAGCCAGGCCCGGCCGGGCAATGCTTCGGACAATTCGGTGTCGCATAATGCGCGAGAAATACCGGTTTTAGCGATTTTGTCCTCAATTTGTCCACACGGGGGATTTTGGGAAAGCTCTGCTTTCACATCCAGTCGCTATAACCGGGAAAAACGACCTGATTATCAATAGGGATATTGGGTCGAAGGGAAAATGCATCCTTCTTGGAAGCTTAAAGGCAAATTGAGTGGATAGTTGACTTTAATGATCTCTTTCGGTCAAAATTAGAAGCTAATCAAACGGGGAAGGAAAAATAAAAAAGCTAATTTTGCCGGGAATCGGGAGGATAAGTCCGAATTAATCGAAATAGAACAGAAGCTTAGGGTGCAAATTATGAGCCAGAACCTACAAGAGGAAACAAATCCGAAGAGTGAAGTTGAGGCTTTGGAACGATTCATTCTAAACAATCCTGAGTTGGAAAAGCTTGAGGATTTGTTATCTGAATTCAATATTTTCGAAACACTGAATATAGTCGATGCTGAGATAAGGCACTCGATTGTTCTAGCTTGGCTTTTGAATCCGAATTCGAATCATGGTCTTGGAGGATATTTTGCCCGTAAGTTTCTAAAGTATCTAATTTCAAACAATAAAGAGTCTCTCGATCCTAGTATTTCCCTTTTCGATTTCGAGGCCCTCGATATCACTACATTAGAAATCCGCAGAGAATGGCAAAACATCGATTTGCTGATAATTCTTGAGGACGCAAAATACGTTATTGCAATAGAAAACAAGATTGGCAGTGCTGAGCATAGCAACCAATTAGAAAGATACAGAAAGATTACTGAAGCAGAATTTAGGGAATTTAAGAAGATTTATGTCTATTTGACTCCTGATGAAGCTACACCGAAAGACGATACTGAATGGATTACCTTCAATTACTGGATAATAGTTAATCTTCTTGAAGATATTCTAAAATATAAAGCAAGTGCCATTAATGAGCATGTCCTTAACTTCATTTCTCATTATGTTACAGTTTTAAGGAGGCATATTGTGGGTGAATCAGAGGTTGATAGAATTTGTAAGCAAATATATAAGCAGCACCAACAAGCTTTAGACATGATATTTCAACATAAACCCGATTTATTATCAGACATTAGCGAATATCTAGACTTAAAAATTGCCGAACATAAAGGAGTTCTTATCTCTGATTCAACTAGTAAGAGCTACATAAGATTTACTACACCCGTGTTGGATGATAGCATTGAAAAAATATCGGAGGGCTGGACGGCTTCAAAAAGAATATTACTCTTTGAATTCGAAAATTTTAAAGACAGACTTTTCGTAAAACTACTCCTAGGTCCAGGTGACCAAAGTTATCGAAAAAGACTGCTGGAATTATTCAGGATCGAACCAGGTTTTTATCGACGTTCAAGATTGGAGCTAAGAAGAATGTGGCATACCGTATATACAAAAGATTTTCTTATTAAAAAAGATTACGAAAGTAATGATATTAGTGAAATCAAAAAGAAATTAGATAAGAAGTTTGCGGAGTTTATCAATGGAGACTTAGTAAAGATAAATAGTTTTTTCCAAGATAACTGGAAGAGATAAGCCTGAGTTGCAGACCGTAGAAACCCCCAGAATCCATTGGAAGCCAGAGGCCGATGGGCATGGCTTCCCGGTCAATGACAGGACGCAAACGCGGATAATCGCCTCGATAGGATAGACGAATCCGTGGAGGGGAAATTCTTATTTCGGCAACAAAAAAGGTTAGTTCATGATGTGCAATGTTATTTGTTCGAGAGCAATCCAATGCTGAAATATTTAAGCGGGAAAGAGTTAATAAAAATAAGCAGACGTTAAAAGTTATAGCTTATGTTTCCGTATCGTGAGCTTGCTGGGGAAAGAAAATTCAGGTGCACTGACTGCGGAAGAGTCAAGCGTGTAAAATATGTTCCAGTGAGTGACCTTTGTAGGCGTTGCGCCGCAAGAAAG
>Ga0315279_10005980_pt1 | contig 15535 bp, 14 predicted proteins | sample YL17G06_20_MG_FD_203694 | JGI IMG/M metagenome (GOLD analysis project Ga0315279, IMG submission 203694) | Sediment microbial communities from Yellowstone Lake, YNP, Wyoming, USA - YL17G06_20 | ecosystem: Environmental > Aquatic > Freshwater > Lake > Sediment | place: USA: Wyoming | collected... | reverse complement strand
ATTTCATAGTGCTGATTCGTGCAATCGATAGGGATGACTACATGCAGAAATTGGAACGCATTAGCAATATGAGTGATATTGAGAGAACGAGCACGCAAGTTGTGGCAAGAGTAGTGAAGGATGATCCGAGGGTCGACCTCGGCACCTGAGTGGGCTTCCGCTAAAGCTCAGATTCGATCAATAAGCGGGGGCGCAAAATCATGCAAGTCCAAGCCCACTGTTCGGAGGTTGAAAAGAAGGAGTTCAGAGCGTGGAAATATTGCTTCTTCCGCCGCTCATTTTGGTGTGGTTCTTCAGCTCATGGTTAGCGCCATGACAGCTTTCTGTGCGTGTAGTCTGTTTTCGGCTTCATCAAATATTACTGAGTTGGGGCCGTCCATCACTTCGTCGGTTACTTCGAAACCTCGGTCTGCTGGTAGACAGTGCATGTAAAGTGCCTGTTTCTTGCAGAGGTCTATCATGTTTTGGTTGCAAATCCAGCTTTTGTTCGCGTCGATAAGTTTCCTCACGCTGTCCAGGTCTGGTGTCGTCGCCTTCGGTGGTAGGTATTGGTTACTGGTCCAAGACTTCGGGTAAACTACGTCTGCTCCGCGGAAAGCCTCCTTCATATCATGCGAGATTTCGAACGAGCCTCCGTTCTCGTCCGCTAGTCGCTCAGCGTTCTCGATGACTTTCGGATCGAGTTCGAAGCCTTTCGGGTGAGCTAGGACAACGTTCATTCCGTACGTTGCTCCGATCAAAACTACGCTGTGCGGGACACTTAGCGGCTTCCAGGGGCTCGGGGCGTAAGCCCAGCTCATGACGAGCTTCTTACCCTGGGGGTTTGGTATCTTCTCTTTGATCGTGAGTATGTCCGCCATTGCTTGACATGGGTGGAACATGTCATCTTCCATGTTGATTATTGGAATCTTGGACCATTTCGCGAAGTCGCGGACAATCTGGTTACCTCTGCCATAGATCCAATCTGTCTGTTTTCCAAATATTCGAATGGCGATCCCATGTCCATATCGTTCCAGCACTCGTGCTGTATCTGAGACGCGTTCCTTTGTCTCGGCCGCCACCTTAGTCTCACCCACATCGCCAACCTTTATCGTTGGGCTGTAGACAGTTTCAGGTTGGAGGTAGTGCGCATGTCCTCCAAGTTGCGTCATTCCAGCCTCGAAACTGTTCCTCGTTCGAAGGGAGGGGTTGTAGAAGAGCATGAACAGTGTCTTATCGGCCAGTATCTTGTGTGGCTCGCCAACAGCGAACTTTCTTTTGAGGTCCTTCGCTAACTCCAGAACTGCGTCGAGTTCCTCACGAGTCCATTCGGCTGTGTCGATGAAGTCTCTGCCTTTCAAATTCGTGAACAATCTTCATACCCTCACGATTTGTCTGGCGGTTTCGGGTTCAGGTTTGGATAAATATTTGTCTCGTGAGCTTCATGAATGGTTTTGAAGCTTCTGTCCGATGCTAGACATTTCCCAGAACTGGAACTGTATTCTTGGCTAAGCGAATTCTGTCTTTATCAGCTCTACTAGCCTTGAGATTGCAATCGTCGTCATCTGTTCGCCTTGCTGGGCGTTCACTGTTTTGATTTTGGTTAGGACGCCTGTCTTCGGAATGAGGTCTTTGGTGGGAGGGAGAACAACGTAAGGCGGATATCGTTCCGCCGAATCCCCTCGAATCTTGTCCTTCTTGACAAGTTCAGGCCTGAGGTATAGCATCATAGCGGTTTCCATGTTTGCCGCGTGTTCTAGGGCTGCACCCTCGAAGCCGGGGAAGATCCTTTCGTACTCATCAGGTTTTATGAGATCAAACCAGCGGGCAATTACTATTTCGACTTTCGCAGGATGCCCGCTGTCTCTCAGGGCGAGGTCGACGCCCTCGCTGAGGAACAAGCTGTTCTCGTAATGCCCGTCGAGAATGATGACTTTCCGAACACCGTGTCGGATCAATTCCCTAACGAGGTCTCTCACAAGCGCTGTCAGAGTGGCTCCGTCCAAGCTGCAGGTTCCAGGGAAATCAGTTCCGCCTGAACTTCCCGGTTGAGGCTTGTATCCCCATGCTATTTGCGGAGCGATAATGATATCCGATTTTTCTGCCAGTTTCCTAGCGAGCTCATAGCCTATGAGCGCGTCGACTCCCAAAGGCAAATGTAGTCCGTGTTGCTCGGTTGAGCCAACTGGAATAACGACGACGCCGTCTCTCTTTACGAATGATTGGAAATCTTCCCATGTGATTTCTTGCATGTTCAATTTAGATCACTGCGTCTTCTAGCTGTAGTTTGATTTGAAGTATGGGATTACATGTTTTGCGTACATGTCAATGTACTTGTATTCATCTTGGCCCCAATTGCAGGTATGAATATCCTGGAACCCTTCCTTCACATACCGTTCCAACCGTCGCACGTGTTCTTCGGGATCCGATGAGATTATCCAGACCCTCGCGAGTTGTCTCTCATCAAGCCATACTGATGTTGCCTCGACTTCTCTCGGGTCAGAGATCGGGTACTTGTAGAAAACAGGCATCATTATTGTTCCCCATCGTTTGCAGGCTTGAAGTGCCCTCTCGTAGTCTTCATCGTAGGCAACGTTCACTTCAAGGATTTTCGTGATCTTGTCAGGATCTCTTCCAGCGCTTTTAGCGCCCTTTGCCATCGCCGGGAACAGTGTCCGTTTGTAGAAGGAGATGTCTTCATTCTCCATGGTTAGGAAACCGTCGCCATATTTGCCTGCGATCTCTGCGTTGATCGGGCCGTTGGCAGCGACGATTAGAGAGATGGGTTTGTCAGGTTTCGTGTAGAGGTTTGCGTTTCTGAGTCGGTAGTACTTGCCCTTGAAGGTGACGAAGTCTTTGGTCCACAAGGTTCGGATTATTTTGATTGCTTCCTCGTAGCGTTCGGAGCGTTCTTTGAAGTTTGGCCATTCGTATCCAAGCGGAACTTCATTCATAGCTTCGCCTGCTCCAACTGCCAAGAAGATGCGATTGGGATACATTACTCCCAAAGTCGCATACGCCTGCGCCACCAAGGCGGGATGGTATCGAAGGATTGGAGAGGTGACTGCAGGGCCTATCGGAAGAGTCTTCACATGCTCCGCGCAGGCCGCAATCCAACACCATGTGAATCCGCAGCCCGCGTCTGTGTGAACCCACGGGTGAAAATGGTCAGTCACCCAAACACCGCCAAAACCCTTCTTTTCGGCGTAGACAGCTTGGTCGATTAATTCGTGTGGATTCCGTACTTTCTCTAGTTCTACGAAATATCCTATCTTCAATGTTCCAACAGACCTAGCACATTTAGTATGAATGTTTTAGACTATATCATTTACAGTATATGCAGTAAGCCGAGGCTTAGTTTGCTAATGGGCAAATGCTTTAACGCGTTCACTCAAGACAAGGCGGTAAGGTATTTCGTTTGGAAACGCCATCGAAAGTCTTTCTGAGAAAAGCATCGGGCCTAGTACGAGAAATATCCTTCACAGACGTTCTCCTGTACAACATTGCTCAGATAAGCATCGGTATTGGCATAGCGTACATTGTGCTGTTCGGCCCGTCGTTCTACCCAGGCAGCAGCATGGAACTATCGATACTCATCACGACGATTGGGTGCGTGTTTTTCGCGATGGTATATGCCCTCTTCTCGGTGGCGATGCCGCGTTCTGGTGGGGACTATGTGTTCGTCTCTAGAACATTGCACCCTGCAATCGGTTTCGCAATGAACTGGAATTTCGCCTTATGGGAGATATTCTACGTCGGTTGGTCTGCGGGGCTTTTCGGCTTCCTAGGGCTATCTACGTTCTTCGCAATACTCGGGTCTATAACAGGCAATCCGCAAATGGCGACCTACGCTGAAGCAGTGAGTAGTCCAAATGGATATGTCCTTCTCGGAACAGTAGTCATCATCTTATTCACATTACTGCTGATTTTTGGAGTCAGATCGTACTTCAAGTTCCAGACGGCGACTTTCATTGTCGCGTTTGTGGGCAGTCTACTTACAATCGCCGTCTTAGCAACCACTGACTCCGCCTCATTCATAACGGCATTCAATCACTACGCGTCCACGCTGGGTATGTCATCACAGGACGCCTATCACGGTATTATCAATGAAGCAGTTAAGGCGGGCTACACGACGAGTGCTCCATTCAGTTGGGACGCGACAGTCAAGAGTACTCTCTGGGCTTTTCTCGCTCTCGCAATCTCAATGCTTTCAACTGTTTTTGCCGGTGAGATCAAGAGCGTCAAGAAGAACCAGATGATTGGCATACCGGCCAGTCTAGTCCTCTGTGGTGGTTTGTTCATCGTAATGGCATACCTAATTGTCAGAACCGTAGGCTACGATTTCCTCGGCGCAGTCGCATATCTCTACTATGTCAACCCGTCAGCCTACCCACTTCCAGCGGCGCCCTGGTACAGCCTCTTCGCAGCATTGCTAAGCTCTAACATCGTTGTCACATTTCTGATCTTGGTGAGCTTTGCTATTTGGTCAGTTTACTGGGTTGCGGTATGTGCCATCTACTCATCGCGAAGTATGCTAGCATGGTCCCTCGATCGGCTGACACCAAAGTGGGTTGGGAACGTCAGCGAGAAGTATCGAACACCGGTCAGCGCAATACTTCTGTCAATGTTTGGTGGATGGGTTTTCCTATTAATCTACGCATACACACCATACTTGGTTACTCTAGTCGGAATGCTTGGACTGGCACTCACAATCCTGACTGTATGCGTAGCTGGGCTTGTTCTGCCATACCGTAGGAAAGACCTCTTCGAAAAGTCCCCAGCTAACTATCGAATCGCAGGTATCCCCGCAATAAGCATCTTCAGCCTAGGAGGAATCATCTACTTGGGCTACACGGTCTATCTATTCCTCACAGACAGCGTCGTCGCCGCAAACACAACCAGCAACGAAATTGCAATTGTAGGCTTCATCGTCAGCGGATTCATCTACTTCTACGCCGCACGTGCATACCAGAAGAGCAAGGGCATCGACGTGGATCTCGCATACAAGGAAGTTCCAATAGAGTAAACGCCCGATCCCTCCCTTTTTCTCATTTTGCCTTTCTCTTTGCCGCGAGAAGTCAGAGCGCATTTACCATTTTCGCAGACACGATATCAAACCGCGTACGAAGTCCCAGTTCGTTCGACGAGTTGACGGGACAGCACAAGAAGATTGAAATCGAGGTCAGTTCGAAGAACACGAAAGGGCGATGGCATTGTCGAACACGGGACTAGTCGAGATTCCTGCCCGCCGCGGAAAAGCGGTTCGTGTCGGGAAGGGAAGGCAAGTCAAGATGATCAACACTCACGGCACTCAGGTCGTTGACACTTGGGCTTTCAACGCTGACGATTTGCACGAGTTCATGTCCATGGAGCACACGCGACCACATATCGGTCGCATCATTCCGAATGTTGGCGACATCATGTACACGAACAAGCGACGGCCGATCCTCACATTCGTTGAGGATACATCGCATGGGATTCACGACACAATTATTGCTGCCTGTGACCGGTATCGTTACAAGTTTTTGAATTTTGAAGGTTATCATGACAACTGCACAGACAACCTCTACGCCGCCATGGCCCAGCTCGGCCTCACTCCGCCCGAGACACCGAGCCCGCTCAACATGTGGATGAATATCCCAGTTGGACGGGACAATAGCATCCAGTTTCTGCCAACCGTAGCGAAACCAGGCGACTGTGTGGTGCTTCGTGCCGAGATGGACGTAGTGATGGCCTTCTCCGCCTGTCCCCAAGATATCTTGCCGATAAACGGGACTGCCTGCAAGCCTGTCGAGTGCCATTTCCAAGTCATTTAAAGAATGAGAAGGACCCTGGCTCGCGATGCGTCGCTTGTTTTGGTCAGGACGAAGGCTCGCAGTCATCTAAATAAGCGTGCAACAATCGCAGTTCGCTGAGTGAACTGAGTTTTGATTGCAGCCGGATCAGCTGCGTCCTCTCTCAAGGGACGCGATCTCCTGGACTGTCAAGAGTGGACCCACGATGAAGTTGAGAGCACGTTTGAGCTTGCCATGGAGTTGAAACGGAGATTCAAGGGTGGAGGGCCGCAGGAACTCCTCAAGAACAAGACCTTCTTCATGATATTCTACGCCACCTCCACTCGCACGCGTAATTCCTTCGAAGCTGCCCTCACACAGCTTGGAGGGCACGCGCATTATTTGGAGACCAAGACGATGCGTATCGGAGATCAAGGAGCTCCTGAAGAGGTCAAGGATACGGCCAAGGTCCTCGACAGGTACGGACATGGAATCGGTGTGAGAGCTTACACGCAGAATTATGGCGAGGGAGAGCAGCTGATCAGAGAGTATGCCAGACATGCTGAGATTCCTGTCGTGAGCATGGAATCAGACAAGTATCACCCTTGCCAGGCTCTCGCCGACATGCTAACGATTCGCGAGAAATTCTCGGACTGGCATGGGAAGAAATACGTTCAAGCGTGGGCTTATTCTCCAAACGCGCGCAGAGTGCCAGCGGTTCCACAGTCGAATGTCTGCTTGATGACTCGGCAGGGAATGGACGTCGTTTACGTTAGACCGAAGGAGTTCACGCTGGATTCCAAGATAACTACACAGGCCAGGCTGAATGCGCGGGAGAGTGGAGGCTCCTTCACGGAGACGGACGATCTGAAAGGTGCCTTCGAAGGGGCTGATGTTGTGTATGTGCGAAACCACACGACCTTGAACTATGGAAGGGATGGAGTGGAGGCTGAGCAAGCGATCATCGACAAGTACAAGACTTGGACTTGTAGCCAGGAGCTGATGGACCTAACGAGCAAGAAGAGCGTCTTCATGCACTGCCTTCCCGCGGATAGAGGCCATGAGGTTACCAACGAAGTGATGGATGGTCCCAACTCAGTAATCTATGATGAGGCGGAGAATAGGTTGCACGTACAAAAGGCGGTTTTGGCTCTGGTTATGCGCTGACTTCGCTCACATGGATTGAGGTTTAGATTCCGTACCACGAAGTGGCTCCGCCATCTACGAGTAGAATATTTCCTGTGTTGTATGACGAATCGCTCGAGGCCAAGTAGAGTGCCGCTCTTGCGATCTCTTCCGGCATTGCAATACGTTGGAGTATAACGCCTTTGATCTGCGCCTCCCTTAACCTAGCAGGATCACTGGCACAATTGAAGATCCTTTCAAGCATTGGTGTATCAACAGGACCTGGGCAGAGGCAATTGACACGTATGTTTAGCGGGGCGCAATCGATAGCCAAAGCCTTCGTTAAGTTGATTGTTCCTCCCTTAGAGGCGCAGTAAGCGGCCATCTCGCGCGCTCCTACTGTACCCAGTTCCGAGGCCGTGTTCACAATCACACCGCCACCTTGTTTGGCCATGTGCGGTATGACATACTTACAGGTCAGGAAAACGCTCTTGAGATTGGTGTTAATGACACGGTCCCACTGTTCCTCGGTGGTGTCAAGGACTGTACCCATGAGATCGATGCCTGCGTTGTTGTAGAGAACGTCGATTCTTCCGAACTCTTGCATAGTTTTCTGAACGAGTTCTTGAACGTCTTTGGACTTGGTGACATCTGCGCGGATGAATATTGCCTTGGCGCCTTTCGATTTGATCTCCTCTGCAAGGGAGTTTCCCTTCTCGAGTTTTCTTCCGACGGCGACGACGGTTGCTCCCTCTTCTGCAAAGAGCTTGGCTGCAGCCGTTCCGATGCCGGATGTAGCGCCGGTGATTATTGTGACTTTTTCTTTCAACTTCATTCGATATTTCACCTGGAGTGAGCTATTCTTCTAACGCGGCATAGGTGATGGTACAGCGAATAACAGTATCGGATTCTCCTGGTGACCAAAGTCGTTCAGGGAGGGTAGTGGTATAGCGGACTGTGCTTTGACTGGTGTAATTTATTCGACTGGAATTTCTCGGAATGTTAGGTCGACGTCGACTCCCTGCTTCTTCCTGTATCCCTTCATCAAGTAGAACAGGACGAAGCCGACGATTATGAATCCCACGACCATTGAAAGAGATGTGGTGCTGTTCGCTCCGGCTCGTGGGTCTGTGATCATTATGTAGATCGCCACTATGTTGGTTATTGCGTTGATCGCGCCGAATATTGATATAACGGGGATACCCACCACTTTCCAGTCTACTCCTGAGCGTTTGAAGAAGTCTTTCTGTCTGAACGGGAAGATCACCGCTGCGATTGATGCGAGTAGGAAGACGAAACCAATTCCAAGCGAACCTGAGAGCACTCCGAGCCAAGTGGTGAAGGCGATCCCTGCAAGAAACAGTGCGCCGCCGATTCCTGATAGGATGATTGTGTTGATTGGAGTTCGGTATCGTTCGCTGACGCGTGCGAAGACGTTTGGAAGCATTCCGTCCATGGCCCATGCAAAGGAAGTTCTGGATGTGAAGACGTAGACTGTTGCGGTGAGGACTAGGAACCAGCTGAACCAGCCGACGAGTATGAACGAGCTGAGAATCGGGTTGTCAGTGAGTAGAGCTGTGAAGAGGTTGAACCATGGGGCCACTGGGATTGGAAGTGCAGATGGATTATTGAACATGAGATATGTTGCCGCACCGAGGAAGTCGAGACCGAAAACCCTCCCTCCTAGGAAGAGTAATAGGAAGAACAGAACGCCCGTTACCAGAACGGAGCCAACCATTCCGAAGAGCTGGCTTTTCTTAATGCTCTTTACCTCTCCAGAGTAGGAGGCGGAGGTCATGCAGAAACCGATCGCAAGCCAAGGCCAGACAAAGAAGAACACTGTCTCCATCAATGAGAAGGGCGTTCCTGCGGTGTATCCGTTTTCCGTAGCCGTTTGAATTATCGCGTGGTATGTGTCGGCCACGTTTGAGTACGGTTGCGAGAAGGCGTTGAAGCGGGCGATGAAGGTCTCTTGGCTAGTAGTGGCTAGGAGTGCAATGATTACAAAGGCACTTGCCATGGCAATTACGAAAACGATCTTCTGGAAGTTGAAGTAGTTCTTCATTCCAGAAGCCAACAGGACGCCGTAGAAGATGATGCTGATAATTCCAATGATGAAGTACGCGTTCGGAGTTCCCGCCCACTGACTCATTGAGATCAAGTTGGGGTTGTTCGTTACGAAGCCGATGCCGGCGAGCATCGGGGCCAGGCCTTGGAATCCGAGCATAGCTGCGTTCAGGCCTAAGTAGAATAGCATCCAGACGAAGAAGTTCCAACTCATAACGAACCCTAACGTTGGATGAATTAGACGTGTAATGTAGACGTAATCTCCGCCCGAACGGGGGTACACTGAAGCCAACAGAGCGTACGTGAGACCTTGAAAGATGCTCATGATCGTTGTGATGACGATCGCCAGTTCGAGACTTGCGCCTGGGTACGATATCCAGAAGAGGACGATGAAGAGTGTGTACCCGATGCTGATCATAAACATGTTGTAGGCGAGAACGTCGAAGGCGGAAACTTCTCGGATGAGCCCAGAGGCTCGCCTTACAAAAGTCTTCGGCTCAGACAAGACTCACTCACTCTTTAGCGCGATAGCCACTTGTCCGGTTTGAAGCGGATATAGTGGTTGTGTTATGAGAGTATATACGACCTGTCTGGGATGAGCTTGGACACTGGACGAAAGAGCACCATCCGACCTGGAATTTAGCCAGATGAAGCTAAAAGCGGTTCAAGTAGATTCACAGCTTTCGGAATATTAGCACCCCCATTATCGCAGGGCAGAGGGCTAGAGTGAGAAAGGCTGCTGTAAAGCCGTAATTGTCAGCGACTTGGCCTACTAGGAGCGGACCTATGGCTCCAGCGATGTAGGCGATTGAGATGATTATTCCGAATGCCCCACCCAATTCTGATTGCGGAAAGCGTTTCGGCACGAAAGCAAGAACAACCGGCACCAGATACGCCTGAGCGAAAGTGATTATCACCAGTGAAATGAGGGTTGCAACAATGTTACGGGTAAGTGCAAACACAATCAGACATACAGCATATACCGGTATGAGGACGAGAGACGCGATCTTGGGTCCTAACCGATCTGCCAGAAGACCGCCCACATAGGCTGCAAACATCGCCAATAGAAATGATCCTGAGCTGACTGCACGTGGTCCTCGACATCCATACAGCCGCAGCCAAGAAAGCGCACAGGAATATGATTCGCTGGTTCTTCACGTCTACCACTTATCTAGGCGCAGACTCGCACTATGCTCAAGGCAAGGGGTAGTGATAAACTAGAATTAGCTTTTTCAACGCGTACCGTTAACTACCTTTCTCCACTTGAGATGACCTTTGTGTCCACAGGCAAAGCCGCACTCTTCGTGAACGAAGCGTTGAAAATTGTCCAGGAAGCTGAGAAGAGAGGCATCGAACTCCGTGTTATGGGAGCCGTTGCTTTCAGAATACACTGCCCCAAATTCATCAAATTGGTTGATGCCATGAACCGCCACCTCACAGACCTCGACTTCATCGGTTATAGGAAGCAGAGGTCGGACACGATTAAGATGTTCAAGGAACTGGGCTACACGTTAGACAAGGAGATGCTCATCCTGGCCGAGCGTCTCAAATTCCACAGCCCCTCTACCGGTCCCGACGTCGATGTTTTCTTAGATGAGCTGAAAATGTCTCACACGATTGTTTTCAAGGACCGACTCAAACTGGACTCGCTCACGATTCCGTTGACCGATTTGTTGCTTGAGAAGATGCAGATCGTTCAGATTAATGAGAAGGACATAAAGGACACTATAGTTCTCTTGCGTGAGCATATGGTTGGGAATGGGGAGCCGGAAACGATCGACTCGGACTATCTATCTAAGCTGCTTTCAAACGATTGGGGATTCTACTATACTGTAACGACGAATCTGAAGAAGGTGTTAGAGTTTCTCCCAACTTACATCCCTCTTTCCGAGGATGACACTAAGGATGTCTCCTCAAAGGTCTCCACGCTCCTTGAGAAGATCGAATCGGCACCGAAGAGCACAAAGTGGAAGATTAGGGCCAGCGTCGGGACGAAACGAAAATGGTACGAGGATGTCGAAGAGGCACATATTGGCTGAGCCGACATCTTTCAATCGGATAAACCGGAGAAATTGACGCCCCCGAGTTTCCAGAGAACTGGAGAGATCCTGTGTGGGGAAAGTTAGTTTCGGCATATTGACGCCTCAAATGTCACTTGAATACGATCAGCTCCGTCGGATTTGGATTGATGCAGAGTCATGCGGATTTGAGTCTGCGTGGATAGTTGATCACTTCATTCCTTATGATTATCCGGACCGACCGATCACGGATGCGATGCTTGAGTGTTGGGTGACACTCTCAGCATTGGCACGGGACATCAAGAAGATCAGACTTGGGCCGCTCGTGTCCTGCAATTCCTATAGACCGCCACAGCTGCTCGCCAAGATGGCAGCGAGCCTTGATTGCATTAGCGGAGGAAGAGTTAACTTCGCCATTGGTGCCGGCTGGCTCAAGCTGGAGCATGAAGCGTACGGCTATGGATTCCCCAAGACCTCTGCGAGAATAGAGCGGCTTGGGGAGGCTATTGAAATGATTAAGCGGATGTGGACTGAGGAGAAAGCAAGCTTCACGGGCAAATGCTACACAATCAAGGACGCAGTAAGTTTCCCTAAACCTATGCAAAAGCCGCATCCTCCGATTTACATCGGAGCAGAACATGAGATGATCCTGAAGTTCGCTGCGAGACATGCTGATGTCTGGAACTTTCCCTCCGACATCAACGCATACACACCCAGCCAATACAATGAACGCGTCAGCATTCTGGAAAACGAGTGTGATACGATTGGCCGAAACCCGAAGACAATCAGGAGATCGTGGCTCGGCATCGCAGTCATGGGGAAGAACGAGAAGGAGGTTAACGAAAGGGCGGCATCAATCAGACCGAAACCCCTAACCAAGGAGCGAGCGACGAGGGAGATCGTTGGGACGGCTGACACGTGCGTTCAGAGATTGGGGGAATATGTCGACTTGGGCGTCTCAGAGTTCCTACTAATATTCCCAGAACCCCACAAGCCCGAAGTTTTTCGTGAGTTTTCCTATGAAGTGATAGACAGGTTCTGAAAGAAATGGACTAGGGCTGACTAGGGCTATCCGGACGTTAATTGATGACTTTTCACCTTGTCGTCTTCGAGCGTTATGAGTGCTCCCCTGAGGATTCCCTCGCCGTACTCACTTCCCGGATTGAGGCAGAGCGTGCGGCCTATTTTCGCCGTGCCCCTCGATTCGTGTATGTGTCCATGTAAGCCTAGAAGCGGTTGGTATTTCTCGATCGCAGCTCTCACAGCTGTGCTCCCAACCGGTATCATGAGCATTTCACCGCCCGGCGATACGGCTGGTTTCAGGTCTTTGTCGAGCTTTGGGGCTGAGTCTATACTTGAATCGTAAGGAGGGCAGTGGAAATTGAAGATGCAATTCTTCATGTTCGTGACCTTTGATGCCATGTCTTCAATCCTCTTAGCCAACTCCTCCTCCGAGACGTCTCTAGGACAGTTCCATGGCGTTATGTTCGTGTAGCCCGTGCTAATCATCTCGTGTTTGTCATCGACTGGAACAACTTTTTCTTCTGGGTTAATCACAAATTGGGATGCGTTGAGCGCCTCATCGATATCCATTCGGTCATCGTTGCCTGGGGTTATGATGCATTTGATCCCTGTTCCCTTCAACTTCTCCTCAGCTGTTTTGACCCAGCGCTCAACCCGCTGTCGCATCAGATCGGAAAACAGTTTGTCAACGTCCGCTGGGTTCGCGTTGAGCTTAGCCATTTCTTCCTTCGTGGTCCTAAACGGATAGTAGCCAGCGTACATTATGCTCTTCTCAAGATGTTTCACATCCTCTTCTCCTTTCGCGGTTTGCGATTTGCCCAGAAATTCGGCTTCATAATCGCCATTGGTTTGAATCAGAGGAATGATCATCTTGCCCGTGATGTCGCCACCGCAAACAAGGACGCTTGCCTTGTAGAATTTGCCGGCGTTGATGAATTTCAAAAAACATTGCTCGGAACCATGAAGGTCAGTGGTGTAGAACATTCTGGTTTGCATCAGTGGGAAGCTCCAACTCTCCCTTTTCGAGGGTCACCCAATAATTAAGGCGATGCTCCCAGATGCGTCGATGGGAATGGCGTGAGGGCTTCTGAAGCTTTTCGTAGAGGCGCACAGGTTCGTGGAAATCGAACAGAACTGGGACTGATTTGATCTGAGCTGCACCTCTTTCTCAGGGAACCGAGCATCGCATTGTACCGTGGACAACAATCACGCGAATGTATTGGACTACTCGTATGTGGATAGCCCTCGAGATGAGGGAAATCCAGACCGACTGCTCAATGCTTGAAGGCTGAAAACGGCTGACAACACTTAATACAACACAGACAAACTGCGGTTGCAGGTATTAGTGATGAGCTCAATTTCCTCGAAACTTGAAAAGGGCAAGCCCCCTCATCCAGTGCGGGCAAGCTACCTCGAAGAATTGAAGCTTCTGTGGGATGAAGAGTGGGGAGCTCAAAGCGAGGTTGGAAAGCTAAGGGTTGCAATGGTCCACAAACATGGGGATGAGTTTCGTCCAGACATAATCGAGGATTTGGCATGGTACGGAGTCTCTGAGTTTCCGAAATACCAGAAAGCCGTCGAACAACATGATCATTTTGTTGATGTCCTGAAACAGGAAGGTGTCAAGGTTCATTATCTCAATCCTCCCTCACCGGCTCACGGGCCATATTCACCTGCGAACCCGCGAATTTGGGCAACTCGTGATCCAGGAGTGGTGGTCAAAGGTGGCGCCATAATTGGACGAATGGCCCTGCCTTGGCGGAAGAAAGATGAAGTATTCTGGAGTAGACGTGTAGTAGACTTAGGGTGTCCAATCCTCAGAACCGTAACAGGTCACGGAACATTCGAAGGCGGCAACGTCGTCTGGCTCGACCCTGAACACGTGTGCATAGGACAATCAATCCGCACAAACGCGGAAGGCATTGCACAAGTTTCCTCGATAATGCAGGAAGTTGCGGGAGTTAAAGAAATCAGAGTAGTGCCTATTCCTGGTTACCTTGAGAATATCCAATGGCCCGCGGGCGGATACGCTCACCTTGACGTCGTCTTCGGGATGGCAGACACAAATCTAGGAGTGATATATCCACCGGGGGTTCCGTTCGATTTCATAGAGTATCTGAAATACGAAAAGAAAATCCAACTAATTGAAGCACCACCCGAAGAAGTGCGGAATGAGGGCTGCAACATAGTCGCATTGAAACCGCGAAAAATCATCATAAACGACAACAATAACAAAATCAGAAAAGGCTTGGAAAGGGAAGGAGTTGACGTGATACCTGTAGATTTCTCGGAAGTATGCAAGTTCGGAGGGGCAGGCCACTGTGCTACAGGTCCCTTAGTCCGTGACTCGGGACCGGAACTTCCCTAGTTCATGTGCGTCACAAGGAATCCTCTCCCTGCTGAGCGCCTTGATGACCTTCGTCTAGGCGACGCGTTCCAGAATGCGGGAGACTTCGGGGGTCCGGGGTGCGAATCACCGCGTGTCCTCAACTTGATTCTGTGGGAGCATTGACATTTCATGGTCCATTCGTAGAAACGCGCGAATCAACGACTTCTTTGTCTCGTTCCGACAATTCATACCACTGAACTTTTCCGCCAATGCGTGCCCTGAGTTTCCAGCAAGCCGTTTTGGGCATGTTCTCAAGACGCATCTGTAGGTCTTGAGGACGCTTATGCACAGCTTCCTGGGACTCGCCGTCCAACCGGTACTGGGAAAGTGCCGCTAGAAGATTCGCCAGATTGATCGTGAAGGTTTTGTAGATCCTCCAATCCTCAGCGCACAAGCGCGCAAGATATTAGCCATTGATGGTTTCGGAAGCATCTGAATCTCCTACTTCGTGATCGTGAAGCAGGGATATGATGTCCCTGTACTGTCGCTCGGTGATCTCAACCACTATGAAATTGCGTACATTGTGAAACGTTTGCCGTAGTCCGTCTCAAGCGACAGACTATCGTCAGCGAAGTCAATGACGTCGATTATGATCTGAGTTGACTTCAAGCTCTTTCTTAGAACCGGATTGATGCAAACCTGCACTCCATCCCTGTCTGACAGTAGGTCGACAGGCCAACTTGGTCGACTCTCTCTGGCCATTACATTACTGTTCGCGCAACAACTTGTGTCATCGAGTAGAAGCATCAGGGCCGGATGCTCTGCTCGCATTTTAAGCAGAAGCGCCGCAGCTTTCGATGTGAACGCTACGTCAGGCAACATTGTTTACTGCGGGCCGTACACCGTATAATGCCAAGGTTTCCGCTTATCTCCTGTGAGATCAATGTACACATGCTTGATCTCTGTGTAGTCGTCGAACGTGTAGAGGCTCATGTCCTTACCGAATCCACTCTGCTTGTATCCCCCGTGAGGCATCTCGCTAACTAGCGGTAAGTGGTCGTTTATCCACACACACCCGAAACGAAGTTCTCCCGCCATCTTCATGGCTTTGAAGATATCTTTCGTCCAGACTGAGCTGGCCAATCCATAAAGGGTATCGTTGGACTTCTCAATCGCTTCTTCCATGGTTTTGAACGGTAGGGCGGTTAGAACAGGGCCGA
>Ga0315279_10005979_pt1 | contig 15537 bp, 11 predicted proteins | sample YL17G06_20_MG_FD_203694 | JGI IMG/M metagenome (GOLD analysis project Ga0315279, IMG submission 203694) | Sediment microbial communities from Yellowstone Lake, YNP, Wyoming, USA - YL17G06_20 | ecosystem: Environmental > Aquatic > Freshwater > Lake > Sediment | place: USA: Wyoming | collected... | reverse complement strand
GATCCCTCCTTTCGATATGAGCTGGTCAGCTCGAACACCGCCGACGGTATCACCACGCAGGTGCTCGATCTGACCTCGCAGAACTGGCTTACCAAAGACGAGGTCGATCGGACCGAGTGGCGCCATTGGCTGGTCATTTGCCGCCCGGAACGAGTCGGCACCAGCACGGCGCTGCTGTACATCAGCGGCGGGTCGAACACCAGCAAGCCGCCTTCGTCGCCGAACAAGATGCTGACGCTGCTGGCCGCGGAAAGCGGGGCGGTGGTGGCCGAGCTGCGCATGGTGCCCAACCAGCCGCTGACGTTCAAGGCCGATGGCCGCGCGCGCACCGAAGACGCGCTCATCGCTTACACCTGGGATCACTACTTGCACACCGGCGATGAGCGCTGGCCCGCCCGCCTGCCCATGACCAAGAGCGCCGTGCGGGCCATGGACGCTATCACCGGCTTTTGCGCCGGCGAACCCGGCGGCAAGCTGAAGATCGATCGGTTCGTGGTCGCCGGCGGCTCCAAACGCGGTTGGACTACGTGGACCACCGCCGCCGTGGACAAGCGCGTGGTGGCCGTCATGCCCATCGTGATCGACACCCTGAATATGGAGAAATCGATCGTGCATCACTGGCGCGCCTACGGCTTCTGGGCGCCGGCCATCGGCGATTACAAAGAGATGAACATGATGGACTGGTCGGGTACCCCGCGGATGCGCGCCCTGATGCGCATCGAGGAGCCTTACGAATACCGCGACCGTTTCACCATGCCCAAGTACCTGGTGAACTCGGCCGGCGACCAGTACTTCCTGCCCGACTCCTCGCAGTTCTATTTCGACGACCTGCCCGGGGAGAAGTACCTGCGCTACGTGCCCAACGCCGACCATTCGCTGGCCAACTCCGACGTGCCGTTCAGCATGGCAACCTGGCTCGACTCCGTCGTGAAGGGGACGGCGCGGCCGAAGTTCTCCTGGAAGTCGGACCGCGCCAAAGGCCTCATCCAGGTGAAGGCCGCGGACAAGCCTTCGGAAGTGAAGCTGTGGCAGGCCACGAATGCGAAGGCGCGCGATTTTCGCCTGCTGACCATCGGCCCGGCGTGGACCGGCAAGCCGCTCGAAGGCGCCGGCGGCGTCTACGTCGCGCAGGTGCAGAAGCCCGAACAGGGCTGGACCGCTTTCTTCGTGGAACTGACCTTCCCCAGCGGCGGCAAGTATCCCTGGAAGTTCACCACCGACGTCGTGGTGGTCCCCGACGTGTATCCCTTCGAAGCCCCCAAACCGCGCACTCCGGCGCCCCGCTGACCGGAGCGCGAAACCATTCACCACGGATGAACACGGATGAACACGGATGGGCCGGATGCCGAATCCGCGGCGCCGTTGCTGCATAATCCGCGAAAATCCGCTGCAGAAGCGTTTCTTCGGCTTGTGCCAGCAGCACCTCGACAGCGAGGACAAAAAGGTGCGGGTCTTGGCGTCTGCCTTATTTCAGCATTGCGACCGGCTGTTTGCTTTCATCGAACTTGCCGGCGTGGAGCCGACCAACAACAGTGCCGAGCGCGCTCTGCGGCATGCGGTCATCCGGCGCAAGGGCTCCTTCGGAAACCAGAGCCGCAAGGGAGAAATCGCCACCGCCCGGCTGCTTCGGGATTCGGATTGCAGTTGGGGCGCCAACTCCCGCCCTTGGCGAACATATTCGTCCAGCATCTTCTGATTGGCCAGGTAGAAGGCGATAGCGCCGGCGTCAGGAGACGGCGCCTTCCGGGAAACCCATGGCGCGAAGCACGCCGCGAGCGACTTCCCGCAGGCGAGCTTCGCTGAGATTTCTCAAGGAAACGCGTGGAGGCACCAACCATGACTTGGCGAGCACCGTGATGTCTTCGGCGGCCATGGAACAAGTCTCAGCAAGACCAGTCTCGCCAGGCGTAAGCCGAATGCGCGTCGGCGACTCAGCCGGGTTCGTGGTAAGCGGCACGACGATTACGGTCCCGGCATTGGGGTTCCGGTTGCGGGCATCGGCCGACACCACCAGGACGGGACGCTCCTTGTCCGGGTCGGTCGGAAGCGCGGCAAACCAGATCTGGCCGCGATGTGGCGATACGGCCATCTCACTCCTCTACGTGCATGCCCTGCGCGTGCACAAATTCAGCCCATTCGAGCTCCTCGCGGCGTCCCTCCTCGGACAGTGAATCGTAGAACGCTGAAATCTGAGCGTTCAGCTCTTCCTGCGCGCGCCGCAGCTTCTCTTCGCGCACCAGAGCCTCGAGCGCGGCGGTGGCCGAAGGAGCGTGGATTCTGGCCCGGAATTCATCCAGGAAGCTGCTTACGTCGGGCGCGAGCGAGAAGGTCCTCCGTTGTTTGCCCGCTGATCGCTTCCTGGCTGCCCTTGGCATATCTATATGATAAACGTCTTACTCCTGTCATACAAGAGGGGAGGCGCGGCCCGGAAAACCGCCTCACCACACTTTGCCGACCAGGATGAAGGGCGCCCAGAAGAAGGGGTGGGGATTGGCTTGGCGGGTGGCGGCCACGGCGCGCTGCAGCGCTTCGCTCTTGCTCCCTCCCTGGCGCAGGTGCCGGTAGAAATGACCCATGAGCAGGGCGGTGGCTGCGTCATCGATGTCCCAGAGGCTGACCAGCAGGGCCGCGGCGCCGGCGTAGAGGAAGCCGCGCACCAGCCCCACCAGCTCGTCGCCAGCCAGCACCAGGTTCATGCCCGTGCCGCAGCCGCTGAGCGTGGCCAGCTCGCAGTTGAGCCGCAGGCTGTAAACATCCATCAGCGTCATCCAGCCGTCACCGAGCTGAATGGAGCTGAACAGGGGGTTGTCCTGGCGGAAGACGGCATGGCTGGCAATGTGCAGAAAGCGGGCCGTTTCGCCCACCGTCCGCAACCGTTCGGCGCTCGCCTCCTGGCCGCTGTAGACCCGGGCGTTGGGCAACAATTGCTCGACCTGTTCGGCCTCCTTGACGATATGGGGGGTGGTGCGGGTGGCGACCTCCAGCACCAGGGAATGGCCGGCCGGCTGGGGGCGGCGCAGGGCGCAGTTGCGGAACAGCGTGCCCGAGGGCGCGTAGGACACGGCATGGCGCTCAAACAAGTGCCGGCGGCCGTCGTACAAAGCATGGAAGGGAAGGTAGTGCAGGAAGCCGTGGGGCACGATCACCAGGTGGCTGCCCGTCAGGTAGGGCTCGACCGGCTCCAGCAGCTCGCGGTGCAGGTCGCGCAGGTGGTCGAGGATGCCCGCCTGGATGTGCTCACGGAACTCGCTGAACACCTCGCCCAGCGACATCTTCGACATCTGGAAGCGGAGCAGGCGCAGCAGCCGCTCTACCCGCGTGGTCAGGCTCAGTTCCGGGAATACCCGCAGGCCCTGGCGATCCAGCAGGCAGGCCAGCACCGTTCCTTCGGCCATGTAGTATTCCAGCAACTGCCCGTCGGGCGGCAGCACCGTCTGGATCTCCTCCAGCGACCCCGGAGGTTCCTGGTGAAGCTCTCCGTATTTCTCTTCGGGCGGCAAGCGGCGGAACAGTTTGAGCATCTCTTTTTCGCGCTCGCGGATGGTGCGGATGAAGCCGGCGGGGTCGGCCTGGTAAGCGGAGCGCGGCTGAAACTCCTCCACGTTGATCTTCTTGTAGTACCAGTTCAGCTCCTCGCGCAGCTCGCGCATGCGGGCCACGATGCCGCTGGGCGATTCGGCATCGCCGGCCAGGACGCCGGAACGGGTGACCAGGTTGGCAACGGAGCGTGACTTGGCCTGCTCGATGGCCCGAAAGGCCTCCAGGCGCAGTTGGTCGGCGCGGGCCTGCCCGGCCGGTCCGGCCTCGTCGCGCTCGGCCGCCGCGTCCAGGCACAGCATCACGAAACTTTCGAAGGCCTGCAGCTTGTCCTTGACGAAGGCGATCTTCAACTCGTCGAACTGGATGCGGCTGCGCATGGCCTCCAGCATCTGCAAGGCCTGGCGATAGCTTTCGTGGGCGGCCGCGCGCTGGCTCTTGGCCAGGTAGATCTTGCCGAGCTGAAAGTGGCAGTGGAAGCTGAGCCACGGCGCTTCCAGCCGGCCCAGCTCCTCGCGGGCGCGGGCGCACTCGGCTTCCGCCTGATCGGTTTCGCCCAGCGCGAAGTGGGCCTGCGAAAGCAGCAGGCGCGCATACACCGTCTTGGTGGGGACGCCCGCGTCCTTGAAGTAGCCGTACAGCTCCGAGGCCAGGCTGATGGCTTCGTAGCTGCGGCCCATGTGCAGGTAGACCAGCGCCCGATACAGGTCCACGGTGTGGACCCAGACGTCGTTCTTTTCGCGGGAAAACTGCTCGCGGGCGGCGTCGAACAACTCCAGCGCGCGCGCCGGGCTGCCCGAGAAATGCGAAGCCACCGCCTGGTTGGCCAAGGCCTTGGCCGTCTCGTAGCCCATGCCCAGGGTCTGGAACTGGCTGCGGGCGCTGTCGGCCAGCCGCTCGGCATCCTGGTACAGGTTCAGTTCCAGGTAGATGTCGGACTGGTCCAGGTCGCACAGCGCCAGGTGATACTGGTTACCCAGGCGGTCGAAATTCACGCGCGCCTGGTCCAGCATGTCGATGGCGCGCGTGTAGTCGCCGCGCAGGAAGTGCAGGTAGGCGATGTTGTAGTCGGCCTGCGCCACCAGCAGCCCCATCCCTCTTTCCGAGCAGAACTCGCGGGCCTGCTGGTAGGTGTCCAGCGCGTCCTGGAAGCGGTTCAGGCTGATGAGCGCCACCGCCCGGTTCGACAGGATGGCGGCAATCGCTTCGGGGTCGGCGGCCGGGTCCAGGCCCGCCAGGGCCCGGTCGTAGCAGGCCAGGGCGTCGGCGAAGCGGTCCAGGCGGTGGTAGATGTTGCCGCAGTTGATTTCCAGGCGGGCCACCCGCGCCGGCAACCCCTCCTCCAGGAAGATCCGGCGGGCGCGTGCGGCGCGCTCCAGGGCCTCATCGCAGCGCCCCAGCAGCGCCAGCGGCATCACCTGGCTGGACAGCGTGCGGGCCGCTTCCACCGCCTCCCCCAGCCGGAAGAAGATCTCGGCGGCCTGCTGATAGTGCTCCAGGGCCTCGGCGTTGCGGTCGGTGACGTGGCAGGTGTTGCCGATGGCGCGCAGGGCCAGGGCCCGCGACCGGTCGTCGTCCAGTTGCTCGGCCATCTCCAGCGCCGCGCGCGCCGTGCGCATGGCCAGCGCCGTATCCACCCGGCATTGCTGGACCACCTGCTCGGCCAGCTCCAGAACCGCCTGCGGCGAAGCCGCCTGGCGCTGGTCAGGCATGCGCGGCTCCCCGGCCGCCCGCGTCTTGCCCCGCGGCTTTCACAGCCCGTTTTTCGAACCCTTTCCCCTCCAGCGCCGCACGCAGCTTTTTCAAGCAGCGGTCGCGGATGAATCCGATGGAGTTCTTGGCCACGCCCAGCCGCTCGGCCAGCTCGCGGTACTCCGGCGCCGGGTCGGTGTAGAACAGGGAGTGGATCAGTTCCTGGCAGCGGCGGGAGACGCGGCCGATGGCCTCCCGCAGGACATGCTCCTGCTCGGCTTCCATCATCCAGGCTTCGGCCTGCCGGCGGTCGTCGGGCAACTGCTCCAGGGCCCGCTCGGTTTCCTCCTCGGTCAGCGGCTCGATCTGCCGGCGTTCCTTGTACCGGATGCAGCGGTGGCGCGCCACGGCCACCAGCCAGTGCTGCAGTTTCTCGCGGTCCCGCAGCTTCTCCAGCCCGGTGAACAGGTCCAGCACCACGGCCTGGAAAATCTCGGCCGTCTCATCATCGTTGAAGTGGAATTTCAGCGGGATCGAATAGATCAGGTTCTGATAGCGCTCCAGCAGCACGCTCCAGGCCTCTTCGTTGCCCGCCAGACACTCCTCGCACAGCACCGCGTCGGTGTAGCCGCGGAGCCGGCTTTCGCGCCACTGGCCGAGCAACGAGAAACGCATACTCCTCAGGTGTCAGGTGTCAGGTGCCAGGCGAAGTGCCCGCGCAACCGTGGCGCCATTACCTGCCCTCCCGGCAAGAACCTCTTCGCGGCAAAGCCGCATCCAGGCGACCGTAAGGCCGCATCGCGCTTATCCGTGTAGCAGTCGTACCATTCGCTGTTTTTTTAGCAGCGAAATGCAGGCCCGACCAGGGGCCGGCGGGACGCCAGCGCTCCATAAACGGCCGCCTATGGAGCGCTGGCGTCTCGCCGGCCCCCGTCGTGCACTCGCGGCTCTGTTGGTTCCGGCTATGCTGGTCCAAGCTTATCCGTGTTCATCCGTGGTGAATAATCCTCCGGGTCATGGCCGCCGGGTCTGCCAGAACAGGCGGTCGCAATTCCACAGCAGCACCGGCTCGATGATCGCCGGCTGAAAATTGCCGAGTCCCCGGCGCGCGGCGGCCAGCACGTGGGGGCCCGCCAGAAAGACTACGGGCAGGTGCTCAGAAAGCAGGAGCTGGACGCGATCGTAGGCCGCCTTGCGCGCCTCCGTCCGGGTCGCTGTCATCTGCTCTTGCATCAGGCGGTCGATCTCGGTCTCCCAAGCTTCCAGCGGCAGGCGGGGATCGGCGCCGCCGCCCTTCTTGAGGTTCCAGACGTGCAGCGAACCGGTGCTGGCCCAGACGTTCATTTCCGAATTGGGGTCGGCGTCGCCGCTGGCCATGCCCCACACCGCAGCGTCGAACTTGCGCGTGTTCAGCACCGCATCCATCATCGCGCCGAATTCGATTGGGGTGGCCTGGGCGCGGATCCCGAGGCGCTGCAAGTCGTCCTGAATCAGCGTCGCCATTTTGCGGCGCAGCAGGTTGCTGGCTGAGACGAGCACGGTGAATTCGACCGGACGCCCCGCGCCGTCGCGTAACGCGCCGCCCGACGCATCCCGGCGGAAGCCGGCCTGGCGCAGGAGTTGCTCGGCGCCCGCCGGATCGCGCGGGTAGGCCGCCAGCTTCGCCGCCCGCCACAGCCGGTTCCCCTCGGTGACCTGCGACCAGAGCGGTGAGCCGTAGCCCTGGTACACCAGCCGGACCAGGGCCTCGCGGTCGATGGCATGCGCCACGGCCCGCCGAAAACTGAGATTGCGGAACCAGGTGGAGTGCGGCTCAGGGGCGTTCCAGTTGAAGAACACGAAGTTGTATTCCAGTCCGGGGCCGGCGTCGCGGGCCTGCAACTCCGGCATGGCCCGCAGGCGGGCGAAATCTTCGGCGCGCAGTTTTCCGGCCGCGTCCACTTCGCCGGCCATCAGGCGAAGCAATTGCGCGTTCTGGTCGGCGGCGAATACCAATTCCAGCCGGTCCAGGTAGGGAAGCGGCCTGCCGGCCTCGTCTTTCTTCCAATAGTAAGGGTTGCGCTCCAGGATGAGCCGCTGGCCCGGCAAATACCGCTTCAGGCGGAAAGGCCCGGCGGTGGCGAAGTCCGCCGGGGAGGCGCCGAGGCTCCACATTTGGGCGATTCGCCCTTCGGCGTATGCCTTTTCCAGCTTGTGGCGGGGCACGATCCAGAAAAAATCAAACAGGCGTTCGCCCGGTCCGTAGGCCGCCGGCAGATCGACCCGAACCGTGTTGGCGGAAACCTTGACGACGCTGATCGGCTGGTCCTGGAGGAGCAGCAGGTCGCGCTGCGGCGAATTGACTGCTGGATCCAGATACAACCGGAAGCTGAAGACCACGTCGTCGGCCGTCAGCGAAGTGCCGTCGGAGAAGCGCAGACCGTCGCGAAGCACTAAGGTATAATGCCGCCCGTCCGGTGTCCTGCTCCAGCTTTTGGCCAGGGCGGGCTCGGTGCGCTGGCTGGCGCGATTGATGTGCACCAGGTCGGCGGACATGGCGCAGATCACGTCGCGGGACGGCTGGTCGGCGGCCAGCAGCGGATTCAGCGTTTTGGGCTCGCCCGTTTGCGCGATCCTCAGCACGCCGCCTGGTTGCCCGGCACGATTGCCCGCCGCGGGGGCCTGGGCCTGCACAGGCCCGAATGCGTGCACAGGCAGGGATGCCTGTGCCACCAGCAGCAACGCGACGCACGTCAGGCGCGATATCGTGCGTGGCGCGATTCGTTCACGGTCATGGAGAGTCATGGCGCCCCGCGGCGATTCACACGGCCACCCGCTCAAGGGATCAGGCGGCCGGGCGGCGGATGAACCGCCGTTACTCACAGGACAGAAGCGATGAGGCTTGGAAGATTCCTGCTCGCCCGTCTCCTGAATGCGGCTGCCATTCTGCTGCTGGTGGCGCTGCTCAGCTTTCTGATGGTCGGTCAAGCCCCCGGCGATTATCTGAACGAACTCGCCTCCGACCCGCAGGTCTCCCCCGCCTCGCTGCAGCAAATGCGGCAGCAGTATGGCTTGGACCGGCCCTTTCATATCAAATTCCTGAACTGGTTGCAAACAGGATTGGCGGGAGACCTGGGTTACTCGTTTGTCTACCAGCGGCCCATCGCCGATCTTGTCTCCGAGCGCATTTGGAACACGGTGCTGCTGAACGGCGTGGCGCTGGCGGCGGCCTGGGCGGTGGGCGTGACGCTGGGGGTGGTGGCGGCGCTGAAGCGCGGAACAGCCATCGATTGGCTGGTTGGAGCGCTGACCACGCTGCTGGTCTCGGTCCCGGCCGTGATCGTGTCCCTGGTGTTGCTGATGCTGGCGGCCCGCCTGGGGCTGCCGATCGGCGGAATGAGCAGCCCCGATTCCGAAGCGCTGCCGCTGGCCGGGCGGCTGGCCGACCTGGCCCGCCACCTAGCGCTGCCGGCGGCGGCGGTGACCGCCGTTCTTCTGCCGGCCGTCATCCGCCACACGCGCGCGGCCATGGAGGAGACGCTGGAGGCCGATTACATCCGGACGGCGCGGGCCAAGGGCGCCGGCCGCGCCCGCATCCTGGTTCATCATGCCCTGCGCAACGCGCTGAATCCCCTGACCACCCTGTTCGGCTTCTCGGTGTCGGCGCTGCTGAGCGCCTCGCTGCTGGTGGAGGTGGTGATGAGCTGGCCGGGCATCGGGCAGCTCACCTATGACGCGGTCCTGCGCCGCGATCTGTTTCTGGTGGTCGATCTGGCGGTCCTTTCGGCCCTGCTGCTGATGGCCGGCAACATCATCGGCGACCTGCTGCTGCACTTGGCCGACCCGCGGGTGACGCAAGAATGAAGCGGCTGCGCCAATTCGCCTGGGCCCTGCTGGCGCTCGCCTACCTGGTGGCGCTGGCACCCGACTTCTTCTCTCCCTACCCGGCTGTTGAACAGCACCGCGATTACCCGTATGCCGCGCCGGGCCGTTATGGGGAAGCGCGCCTGGTCCTGCTGGCGCGAGCGGAGCCGTACCGGCTGCTGGGTGTCATCCCCGCCTCGATGCGCCTGCTGGCGGTGCGAGGGAGCGGCGGGGTGTTCCCGCTGGGCGCCGACGAGTTCGGCCGCGACGTTTACTCGCGCCTGTGCCACGGCGCTTCCACTTCGCTGCTGCTGGCGCCGGCGGCCGTGTTGTTCTCGCTGGCCCTGGCCCTGGCGCTGGGAGGTCTGGCCGGCTACGCCGGCGGCTGGACCGACGCCCTCATCATGCGCGCCGGAGAGATTTTTCTTTCCCTGCCGTGGTTTTATTTCGTGGTGGCGCTGCGGGCGGCGCTGCCGCTGAACCTCAGCCCGCGCGCCACGCTGCTGATGATTTTCGTGCTGCTGGGCGCGCTGGGATGGGCGGCGCCGGCGCGCCTGTTCCGCGGCCTGGTGCTCAGCCTGCGGGCGCAGGAATTCGTGCTGGCTTCGCGCGCCCTGGGGGCCGGCCCGGTCCGCGTCTTCACGCGGCATATGCTTCCGGCTCTGTTGCCGGCCGTCCGCGCACAGCTCCTGCTCACGCTGCCGGCCTACATCATTACGGAAGTGAGCCTCTCGTTCCTCGGTCTGGGCGTGGTCGAACCCACCCCCACCTGGGGTAACTTGCTTACTCCGCTCCAGCAGTACGTGGTTTTGACCGCCTATCCCTGGATGCTGGCGCCGGCCTTCGCGGTGGTCGGCGTATTCCTTGCTCTGCACACCGTGGCCGAGGGGGCAGCAGAGCCGCGGAAGTAGCGCCGGGGACGATCCCCGGCGCTCTGCTTACGAGGGTCTGGTGGATCCGGCGGCCCAGTCGGGCAGCAATCCCACCTGAATGTCGGAGGATTCTTCTTCCTTGCCGAAGCGAATGCCTTCCTTGGTCCGTTCGTAGGGAACGGAAACGCTCCAGGGGGCAAAATCCGGGCCCGAAACCACCGCGCAGATGCACTCGGAAGCGCCCTCGGCGGCCAGCTTGCCCAGATAGTAGTCTTCGGCCTGGTCCTTGCGGGCGTAGTAGGCATCGTTCAAAGTCACGACGGCCAGGGCGTTGTGCTGGCGGGCGGCGGCCACCACCGCCTGGTAGGCCGCCTGCTTCTCCTCCTGACCCTGGAACCGCACTTCCACCAGCAGCACATCCTGAGGTGTGACCAGGAACGCGACCGGTATGAGGTAGCCATCCCGCGCCAGGTTCTCTTTGCCGATTTCCAGAACCTGGGAAATAAGCTGTCGAATATCAAGCGCCATGACGAACCCCGGAGGAGGCGAAGCCAGGTTCACCTACTTGCCGGCGGCGTACTTCTTGTATTCGTCGGCCACCTTGCCGGCCGTGGTGTCGCCGGCGTGGATGTAGACGCGATAGCGGAACGTCAAGCGGCCGTCCGGCGGGATGGTGATCGAGCCGTCGCGGGTCTTGTCGTTGTAGTAGTCGTGCTCGCCGAAGGGATTGACGGCGTCCAGACCGTAGGCGCGCGCGTGCCAGTAGGTGGGGTGCTTGGGGTTGGTGGGGTGGTCGAACACCGCGATGCCCACCGTCTCGCCGCCCACCTGCCCGTAGTAATCGACCCACGCGGCGCGCTTGCCCCAGATCTCCTTCTCGTTCTTCCCGCCCTCGGAATTGACGAAGGTGGCGCCTTTGCTGGGCGCCAGCGGCGCGGCCACCCGGATGGCGAAGGTGCCCTCTTTGGTGTCTCCCAGCTTGACCGCCTCTTTGCCGGCCTGCAGCGTCTCCTCCACGTCGATGATCCGGGCGTCGGCCCGGCCGGAGAAGACCAGCCTCTTGGTCTCGGTCAGCAGCGTCTTGTCGCCGGGAGCCACCCAATCGAAGGTGGCGTTCAGCACGCCGGTCGCTCCCCCTTGGATCTGGTCCAGGAACCGGAACACGATGCGGCCCTTCTCGGCGGAGCCCTCCGCCCAGAAATCCACCCCGTTCACGTCCCCGTGGGCGTAGAACAGGCCGCGGTGATGCGGGTGATCCTGGTATTTGGTGCGGATCTCCTCCGGGTCGTCCTTGATCATGGGGTACCCGCGCGTTACCACTTTGCCCGACGCCGTGCGGAGCGGGTGCAAATACGGCTTGGGCGAATCAGCCCCGAAATAGAAGGTGGTGAAGGGCTGCCCCTGAATCACGACCTCGACCCTGTCTCCCGAGCACTTCAGTTGGACGGCGTCGGCCGCCGGAAGGCAGGCCGCCACCGCCAGCGCGCACGCAACCACTAAGAGCGGAATTCGGCTTTTCATGCCCGCATGCTATCACAGAAGGACACGGCCCGGTGCTGGGTCTTGCGTGCCGGGCGACCGCATTCGCACGCGACCAAGGACAGTCATCCCGCCCCGTCTACCATCCCGCCATCGGGATGCTCAGCATCTCCAGATGTTGAAGTCGTAAAATCGGCGCTGCCAGAAGCCGCCCCCGCATGGGGCGGCTCGAGGCGGGCCTGAAGCGGCCCGCCTCGTCCGGTATCGGGAATCAGAACAGGAGCTTCAGGCCGAGCTGAACCTGTCGCGGCGCATTCGTCTGCGAGCTGACGATGCCAAACGTGGTCGAGGTGACGCTGGTGCTCGGACCGCTGAAGCGGGGATGGTTCCAAGCATTCAGCGCATCGGCGCGGAATTGCACGCGGAGTCTCTCCACCGGATGGAAGTCCTTCGAGAGACTCAGATCCCAGTTGGCGACCTTATCGTTGCGGAGGTCGGATGAACGCGGCCCCATGTTGCCGATGGTGAACGCATCCGGCTGGCTGAAAGCGGTGGTATCGAACCAGCGATTCAGCCGGTCCTCTGCCTTCCCGCTCAGTTTTCCGCTGTAGCCCTTCGAGTTCGCATAGGAGCCTTGATTGAAGCAGCGGCAGACGTTGTTGGCCGAGACGCCGAACGCCCCGCCGCTCTGGTAGTTGATGATCCCGTCGAGCATCCATCCTCCCGCGAATGTGTCCAGCAGCCGTGGCATAGCTTTGCCGAAATGCCGGTTCCGCCCGAAGGGCAGTTCGTAAACGAAATTCAGGATGAACCTATGGGGCACGTCGAGGTCGGTAATCGAGCGGTTCAGGCGGATGCGGTTGCTGTCCTCGAAGCCGCTCTCACCGTTATCGATGCTCTTTGACCACGTATAAGAGGCTTCGAACTGCATGCCCGCGGTGAGCCGCTTCTTCGCGGTTACCTGCAGGGCATGGTACGTGGAAGAGGAGCCGCTCGAGAACAGCGGGAACACATCGGTGAACTGCGGATAGGGCCGCAGAAGCTGGTTCCGCGCCACTGTCCTAGTGGCGAAGAAGCCTGGGCCGTTCGCGACGTAGAACGGGTTGTCTACGGTGTCCAGCAGCCGGTTGCCCATGGACATTAGCTCCAGCGGCAGTTGGTTCAAGGTGAACCCGCTCTCGCCGCCCCTGGAGAGCTGGAGCCCACGCGTTCCAACGTAGGCGGTTTCCAGCAGAATGCGCGAAGGAAGCTCCCGCTGGATGGTGAAATTCCACTGCATGGAGTAGGGCGTCACTTCGTTCTGAATCGGCGCCTGGATCGGGCCGCCAACGGCTGTCAGCAGGCGGGCGGCGGCGCCCGGCGGAGGCAGAAAACCGTTCGGGTAAGGATTACGCAGCAGGTTCAGCGGCGTGAGTCCGCCGTCCGCCGTCGTTTGCCAGGTGTTCTCCACGCGGAAGCCGTACGGTCCCACCGTGCCCATCGCTTCTTGCGGCGATAGGCCGAACAGGTTCCCGTAACCCATGCGAATCACGGTCTTGGACGTGAGTTGATAGGCTAAACCGATCCGCGGCCCCAGGTTGTTCCTGTCCGGGATGAACTGACCACGGCTGTGCCCGTCCACTCCCACGAACTGCAATCCGCCCGTCAATCCCGAGACTTTGGAAGCCAGCGGCGAGGCGACGGAGGGATCGAACCAGTTGAAGCGGTTGAACCGCTCCGTTCGCGGCTGATCGAACTCGTAGCGCAGGCCCAGATTGAACGTCAGCTTGCGGGTGATGCGCCAGTCGTCCTGGAAATAGCCGGCGTAATAGAAGCTCTGCGCGGCGACGTTCTTCCAGGCCTGGTACAAATTGCCGCTCGATCCAACGCCCAGCAGCAGCGAAGCCATGGAATTGCCGGCAGTGGAACTGGCGGTCGTCGGATTGGGACCTTGCGTGAAGCTCTGGCTGAAGCTGAAGCTTGCTGAACTGCGCGCTTCCCAGACGTTGGTCCGGATGTTGCGTCCCTCGAAACCGTACTTGATAGTGTGCGCGCCTTTGACCTGGCTCATGCTGGCCACAAGCGTGCCGTTGTTGAACCCACTGCGCCGGTGATCGTTACCGCCAAGGCTCGTGTATCCGCTGGGGCTGATCCCGGGGAACATCAGCCGGTCGGCAGCTTGGTCAATCGTCACCGGAAGGCCGAGTTGCGACGGCCGGAAGCCCAGGCCCTGGTTGTTATAGACAAACAACGTGCGCGCGAAACCCAGGCGCAAGCTCAGCACTGTCTTCGGCGTCAGCGTCTGGGTATAGTCCACGACGGCGTTCCTCATGTGGTTCTCGGTGATCACCCGGCCTTCGGCGATCGCGAGATCCTGTGGGAAGAATGCCGCCGGCGGGTTGATGTTGTTCCGGAACGAAAAGCGCCCAAACAGGCGGCGGGTGTCGCTGAAGTTGTGGTCCACGCGGGCGTCCATCTGGGTGACGTCCAGCGCCGTCGCGCCGGTTTTGTAGTAGTTGCTGGCCTGCGTGACGGAGTTTCCGACCGTGTTTGCCTTGGGATAGTACTTCATCACGTTCTGCGCGACGGGGTCGAGCATGGAAGCCGGGATGATATTGTCCGTGAACTGATCGCGCACGTAGGCGGAGCCGCTTTGACGCGTCGAGAAGGGATTGAAGATTCTGATCTGCTGCCCGTTCGCGGCAAGAGTCTGCGAGAAATTGCCCGTCCGCTGCAGTTCGGTCGGTACGGTAGTCGTGGTCGAAGAGGCGCTGCGCTCGCGCAGGCCGGCGTAGTCGAACAGGAAGAAGTCCTTGTTCTTGCGGATGGGGCCGGCGATGTCCGCCCCGAACTGGTTGCGCTTGAAGCTCGCCAGCGGGACATTGTTCCTGTTCGCGAAGAAGTTGTTGGCGTCGAGTTTCGAATTGCGCAGGAACTCGATGAAGCTGGCGTGCACGGCGTTGGTGCCCGAGCGATAGACCACATTCAGGATGGAGCCCTGGCTGCGGCCGAATTCCGCCGGTGGGTTTGCGCCCATCACCTTGAATTCGGCGATGGCTTCGACGGACGGAAACACCGCGACGCCGCCCGCGCCATTCACGGTCGGGTGCGATGCCGCCACGCCGTCCACCTGCGTGTCCAGCATGCGCACCCGCGCGCCGTTCACCGAGTACCGCATATCGTCGTAGTTGATGCTCACCGTGCCGGAAACCCCCGGCGTAAGAAACACCAACGCGTAAGGGTTCCGGGTGTTCAGCGGCAGGTTGGTGATCTCCCGGTTCTCCACCACCTTGCCGACCGAGGACGTGCTGGCCTCGATCAGCGGCGTCTCGCCGGTGACCGAAACCGACTCCCTCACGTCGCCGACCTGTAAGACGATGTCGATGGAAGCGTCCTGGTTGATCTGGAGTTGGAACGCCTCCCGAGAATACTTCTTGAAGCCTGCCGCCTCGACGGTGAGCGTGTATTCACCGGGCGGCAAGTTAGCAAGCACGTAGCGTCCGGCGGCGTCGCTGGCGGCCTTCACTTGTATGTTTCGCCTGATGTCGTTCGCCACCAACTGGGCGCCCGGTACGGAGGCCTGCGTCGCGTCCGTAACGACGCCTCGAATGGATGCGGTGTACGTTTGGGCTATGCCCGCGGTGACGGAGATCATCACCACCACGATGACGAGCGCCACGACAGTAGAGAGTGCCTTCTTGAATTTCAACATGCATGACTCCTTACCCGGTGCAGCCGGAGCCTTCGCGGGGCCTCGGCCAGTTGGTCAGTTGGGCAGCGAAGCTCACTGATTGAGACCCCGCACGCCATGGAACCCATCATATACGTTTTTTCGAAGCGCAGAGCAAGGTTTCCCAGAAGTCGTCCGCGATTCAGACAGTTGGGGAGGCGGTTTCCCGGGCGTAAACGCCTGGCCTATTAACCTAAGCCTTCGGGCACGGCCGCTGAAGCGGCCTACCCGAAGCACCAGGCCGGCGGAGAATCGGTTGCCGCATTTACGAAGCCGCGCACCACGCTTAGCCTGGAAAATTCACCACGGATGAACACGGATGAACCCGGACCAGCATAGCCGGAACCAACAGAGCCGCGAGTGCAAGACGGGGGCCGGCGAGACGCCAGCGCTCCATAGGCGGCC
>Ga0315279_10005978_pt1 | contig 15537 bp, 12 predicted proteins | sample YL17G06_20_MG_FD_203694 | JGI IMG/M metagenome (GOLD analysis project Ga0315279, IMG submission 203694) | Sediment microbial communities from Yellowstone Lake, YNP, Wyoming, USA - YL17G06_20 | ecosystem: Environmental > Aquatic > Freshwater > Lake > Sediment | place: USA: Wyoming | collected... | reverse complement strand
CAAACAAATGCCAATGGCCAGTTGGTTACTACCACCGGATACAGCATCGAGCCGGCCATTACAATTCCCAAAGAAGCTGTCTCCGTAAGTATCGAAAAAGATGGTGGTGTAAATGTTACTGACCCCGCCGGCACGCAATCGGTTGTTGGTAATATTCAACTGGTACGATTTCCTAATCCATCAGGTCTTTCGAACGAAGGAGATAATCTATTGGCCGAGACCCAGGCAAGCGGCACGCCAACGACAGGCACACCAGGAGAAAATGGTTTTGGCACTATCCTATCGGGATTTCTGGAAAAATCCAATGTCCAGATGATAACCGAACTGGTCAATCTTATAACCGCTCAGAGGGCTTATGAGATAAATTCGCGTGCGATAAAGGCAGGCGACGATATGCTTCGAGCGGCCAATGAAATCGCTCGCTAAGGAATTGTTATGAGTGGTAGAGCAATTGGTATTATCCTGGTCGTTTCTTTGCTGATACTAGGGCAACCTTGTCAGGCATCGGCGGCTCGTCCCGCTGACGACGCAAACGAGGATTGCACTCTGCAAGTTTACCTGCCCAGAGAGGTTACGGTCAAAGAGAATTGTTTATGGCTCGGCCAGGTCAGCATAATCCGCGGAAGCGGCAATTTCGTGGCCCAGGCAAGCCAGATTCCTCTCGGTCGGATTTCGGTGCCGGGCCAGGAAGTTGTTATTGACAGGCCGATGGTTCTGAGCCGGCTGGCCTGTAATGGAATCCCCTCATCAAAAGTCACCTTGAGCGGTGCAGAAAAAGTAAAGGTAAAACAGCAGCAGCAAACTATTAAGGGTGGTGACTTTGTCAAGCGGGCAAGTTCATTTATCAAAGATAATCCTCTTGCCGCTTCTATTTGCCAATTGGAACCGTTGTCAATGCTACAGGATTTTGTTGTACCTGAGCCATGCAGGGACGTAGAATTGCGTCCGCGTTTGGCTCAAACCTCCGCTGCTAATCAGGCAAAAGTTCAGATTGCCATCCTTCAGGACGGCAGACAGATAGGGGTGCGTGAAGTAACCTTCCGTTTGAAATACAATTGTCGCACGGCAGTTGCTCTGGTCGATATTCCCTCTGGCACGGTTATAACCTCCGAGAATGTCAGGATAGAAAACACCATATCAAGCCAGCCGGAGCTGACTGATTGGAAACCCCCTTATGGCCTGATTGCTAAACGCCAATTGCCGGCAAACACTGTCCTTGCTCCAAATATGGTAGGCACTGCCAATCGTCCGGTTGTCGTTGAGCGCAATCGGAGCGTTATCATTCGGCTCGAAAAACCGGGCCTTGTGGTTACGGCGGTCGGGAGAACTCTGGAAGATGGCCGAGCCGGCGAACAAATAAAAGTCCGAAATGTGGACTCACAAAGGATAATTTTGGCCAGGGTAAATGAGGATGGAACCGTGGAACCGGTTCTATAAAGAATCCATTTTAGTAAATCGAAAAATAGACCCCAGTGAAGGAGAAACAATGAGAAGTAAAGTTCGGGTATTTGGCCTTGTGGTTTTTGTGCTTTGCCTGGCTGCTTGCTCACAAGCGGGTTCTATCTGGGCCAAAAGAGGCAAGGATGTGAAGGCGTTGTATGCGGACGATGTAGCTCGCCAGATAGGTGACGTTCTGACTATCAGGATTACCGAGGATAGTAAGGTTGATAATAAGGCAAACAGAGACCTGAAGAAAGAAACCAGCCGGTCAAATGACTTTAATGGGGAGCTTGGGATTACTACTCCGAATCATAATATTCTGCCCCGTATGCCTGGCTTCACTATGCAAGCTGAATCCAAGAATGATTTGAAGAGCAAAGCCGATTACAAGGACGAGCGCAAGTTTGTAGATAGGGCTACTGTGGTCGTTGTTGATGTCCTGCCGAACCGCAACCTTGTGGTTATGGGGACCTGCAGCCGCAATATTGGCGGTGACATACAAGCCATTGAGATAGGCGGCATAGTCAGACCCAGCGATATTGCGTTTGACAACTCAGTTAAGAGCGAGCAGGTCGCGGACTTTCATATTGTAGTCAGGAATACCGGCGTGTCGGCGCCATACAACAAGCCCGGCTGGCTCGGTTCTATATTCGATATTCTTTGGCCGTTTTAATTGTGTCTTCATTTAATTCTTTTAAGAGCAAAAGATTATGAAACGTCGTTTATTATTTTCTCGAGACCTTCGATACACCTGTTTGTGTTTTATAGCACTCCTTGTAATATTGCTGAGTGCCGCTGAAGTGGGGCAATGTGAACGGATAAAGGATATTGTCGATATTCAGGGTGTTCGCAGCAACCCGCTCCAGGGTATCGGGTTGGTTGTCGGCCTGGCTGGCACAGGTGACACTACAGCGCTGTCACGGCAGGTGCTTGCGAACGTGTTAAGGGACTCAGGACTGGTCCTTTCTGTTTCTGAATTGACCAGCGGCAATGTCGCTGTTGTTATAGTCACGGCGGAGCTGGGTCCTTTTGCTCGTGAGGGCTCGCAGCTCGATGCGGATGTCTCTGCAATAGGCGATGCCAAAAGTCTTCAAGGCGGAATGCTCCTGCCGACGCCATTGAAAGGTCTCGATAGTCAGGTTTATGCCGTAGCCCAGGGGGGAATCTCGATAGGCGGCTGGGAAGCATCGGGTGAAAAGGCCTCGATTAAAAAAAACCACCAGACGGTCGGACGAATTCCTGACGGTGCGACAGTTGAAAAAGAAGAAATAGCTACATTTGTCGAATACATCGCCGGCCACCGGCTCATTACGCTTAATCTGAGAAATAGCGACTTTTCAACCGCCCGGCAGATTAGCAATGCCATTAACCAGGATTATCCGGATGTCGCGGTTGTAATTGATGCTGGCACCATCAAAGTTAAAATTCCGAACGAAGTCAATCAGACGGATATAGCCGGCTTTGTTGATGATATTACAAAGCACCAGGTCAAGGTTGATGTTCCCGCGGCAGTGGTGATTAACGAGCGAACCGGCACGATTGTGGTCGGCGAAAATGTCGGCATATCCGCAGTGGCGATTTCTCAGGGCAGTCTCGTTGTGAAAATAAAAGAATCCGAAATCGTTTCCCAGCCAATTGCTCCTTTCTCTGATGCCGGGACAACGGAAAAGGTGCCGGAAACAATTATAGGGGTCGAAGAGAAACAAGGGCATCTGGTTCCTGTATCTAAGGCGATTACAGTCTCGGAACTGGCTAAAACCCTCAATGCCATAGGGGCAACGCCGAGAGACCTGATAGCGATATTTAATGCCCTGAAAAAAGCCGGCGCTCTTCAGGCAAAACTGGTGATAATGTAGGAGAATTTCGATGGATGGGACCAACTTGATATTAACCCAGCCGGTTTTGCCGCCGGTTCCCCTCGATAATATCAGCCGGACGCCGGAAGTCGTGAATGGGCGTTCAGATAAAATCGACAGTATCTCGGAAAATGGAAAAAAGCAGGTAGCCAGAGATTTTGAATCTATTTTACTCAACAAGTTGCTGGACGAAATGAAAAATACTATCGGCGGCTGGGGCTTTGATGAAGATGGGCCTTGCCAGCAAATTCAGGGAATCTTTTGGCTATATCTTGCACGTGATATGGCAAACAGCGGCGGGGTTGGGTTGTGGAAGGACATATACCAATTTTTAACCGGCGCTGACCGCACAAATACAACAATAAACTCGGTAGATGGGCATATATGAAAGCGATGGCCCTCGTAATAGAGGATAAGGTTGATGAGCTGTTGGCTGTCCTCGGCGAGGATATAGAGCGCATACAGCGGAGCTTGTCGCATCTAAATGAGCTTCGCAGCCACGTTATCAAGCGAGATGACGCTGCTTTGGGCAAACTGCTCGAAACTATCCAGACCAGCTCGGATGACTACAGAAGCCACGAATTAAAACGCCAGAAGATTCGGGAAGAACTGGCGAATATTCTCAACTGTAGTTCCCCGCAGGTAACTCTATCTTCGCTCGGAGCAGCTCTGTCCGGCGAGAAAAAGGCTCAGGTAGCCCGGATGAAAGCGAGATTGGGTCCGCTGGTGAAGGAACTCAGGAAAGAGCATTTGAGCACTGCTTTGCTCTTGTCGGAATGTGCCAGGTTCAACCGGCTGCTTCTGAAGAGCATTTTTGACCTCGGAAGGACAGGGACCGTAACATACAACTCTAACGGGGCGACAAGGCAGCAGGCTGATACAGCTTTTATAAACTTGAAGTTATGAGCAAGTCGTAGTCTGAGTGGAGATAAGGAATGCAGGATTACTCCATAGGCATAAGTGGCCTTGATGCAGCTCAGAAGGCCCTTGACGTAATTGGCAATAATATCGCTAATGCCGCTACCGAAGGGTATCATCGTCAGAGGATAAGTCTGGTTCCTGCCTATTCATCGCAGGTTGGAGGGATTCTTTTGGGAGGCGGTGTCGAGGTCGCCAGCATTACCAGAATGATAGATGACCTTTTGGAGCAGGAGATTTTACGGCAGCAATCATCGTTAGAACAGGCCTCGCGGGAACTATCTACACTGCAAACAGTTGAAAGCTCCTTTGGTGAGCTTTCAGCAGCAGGCAGTTTGGGCACAACCATAGACGATTTCTTAAGTGCATTGCAGGACCTTTGTTCTCATCCAATGGAGAGTATATATCAGCAGCAAGCCGTAACCGCCGCCCAGACTATGGCGGGCCAGTTCAGGACATTAGGAGAATTTCTGACAAGGCAGGAATCCCAGATTACCTTGGAGGCCGGAAACGTTGTAGGCCAAGTTAATACGCTGATAAATCAGATTGCAGAGCTTAATGACAAAGTTGAAAGGATAGAGGTAAGCGGCGCACAAGCCAACAATTTGCGGGACCAGAGGGACCAGTGCATAACAGAGCTGTCTAAACTGGTTGGTGTCGAGACCTGTGACCGAGAATATGGCGTAGTTGATGTCACCATCGCTGGAATACCTGTGGTAATGGGTAGCTGTGCTACTGAACTGGAGGCAGGGCTGGACGGGGAAGGCAAATTAGGTATTACCGCAGCAGGAGCGTATAACTATCGCACAGACGTGCAGGGTGGAGAGCTTGGTGGATTACTATCACTAAAGAATGATACCTTAGCTGGTATTCACAGTGACCTGGACGCTCTGGCAGATGCAATAATACAACAGATAAATCGCTATCACGTTCAAGGAGTAGGTTCGGAGGGTTCGTTTAGCGAACTGACCGGCTGGCGAATGCCCAGCGAAAATCTGGCTGATTTTGAGCCGCCTATAGAAGACGGCAAAATATATATAAGGGTTACCAATACGAGCACCGGAGAGATAACACGTCACGAAATTGATGTTGACGTGTCATCGGATTCATTAACTACCATCGCATCGGATATCGATGCCGTTACCGGCCTGACTGCTTCGGTGGTTTCTTCGAAGCTACATATCTCGGCTGATGCAGGGTATGAGTTTGATTTCCTCCCCGCTGTTTTGTCTGAACCTGCTGCAAGTAATCTTACAGGAGCTTCGCCGCCGACTATATCCGTGTCAGGTATTTACACAGGCGATGAGAATCAAACCTTTCAATTTGTAGTATTGGGTAGCGGTTCGGTAGGCAACGGCACCTTGCAGCTTGAAGTGAAAGATACTTATGGCCGACTGGTTGCTACGCTCAATATCGGTGCCGGCTACGCGGCAGGTGACAAACTCAACGTAGGTAACGGAATCAAAGTATCTCTTGGTACCGGCGACCTGGTTGATGGTGATAGTTTTGATGTTGATGCTTTTGCTGACACCGATACGTCAGGACTACTGGCAGCAGTTGGGATGAATACCTTTTTTTACGGTCATAGTGTTGCCGATATGGAAGTTTGTTCGGATATTGTCAGTTCGCCCAGCCGGGTAGCGACAGCCCTCGGTGCCGATATGTCAGATAACACCAATGCCCAGCGAATGGCTGGCTTGAGAGACCAGGCCATAGGCAGTCTGGGTAGCTTGACAGCCCCCGAGTTCTATCGCCGGCTCGTTACCGACATCGGCCAGCAAACCTCCGTCACACAGATGGAACAGGACAACATCGAAGCTGTGGTTCAGAACCTGACTAATCAGCAGAGCGAGATAAGCAGCGTTGACGTCAACGACGAGGCTGCCCAGATGTTGGTTTTCGAGCAGATGTTTCAGGCGATGGCCAAATATCTTAACACAGTTAACTCGTCTATCACGACTCTTATGGAAATTCTCTGACCGGCCAGCTTTTTTAGGGAGCTCTTATGAGCCAAACAGCTTCTAATATCTACAACAATATTAGCTATGCTTTGTGTTTGAATGGCGATGCTATAGCCCGCCTCCAGGAACAGGTATCCACAGGCGCAAGGGTAAATCGCGTTTCCGATGACCCCTCTGCTGCCTATAACATCTTGACGTTGAACTCGCAGGGGAAGTCGCTGCAAAATTACATGGATAATCTTTCTGATGTTAGCGACACGCTGCAGCTTTCCTCTACTATTGTCAGCAATATTACATCATATCTCTCGGAAGTTAAATCAAGGATGACTCAGGTTACCAGCGGCACCTACAACCAGCAGCAACGAGAAGCGGCCGCAGATGGAATTAACGACATATTGGAGCAGATAGTGTCGCTGGCTAACACTAAAAATTTGAATCGGTATATATTCGGGGGGGCCAATACGGCCTCGGCACCCTATGTAATAGAGCGCACCAACGGCGAAATCACCGGCGTGACTTACCAGGGCAGTACCGATGCGCGTGACGTAGAGGTAGCTCCCGGATTAAATACATCGGCCTTTTACGTGGGTAGTGACATCTTTGGTTCGAGCGACCGTGGGGACCCGATTTTTATGGGGACTACCGGTGCCAAAGCCGGCACGGGAACCTCAACTGTTCGCGGCGATACCTGGCTGACGGTAATTTATGATGGCACTAATTATAAATTGTCTATTGATGATGGAGCAAGCTATGTAACCGTTCCCACCGGTGGCGATACAAACCAGCAGGTAACAGATTCGCGAACCGGGCAGGTCCTCTATGTTGATACCACCGCAATAACCGGTGCCGGAGTTGAGCTTGTCCGCACGCCAGGAACTTATGATGTATTCAACACGCTTATTAGTATTCGGGATACCCTGAAAAATAAAAGGAACCTCTCTGATGCGCAGTTAAGCCAGTTGCAGGATAGCTGTTTAAGCTCTCTGGATGAGATCAGTAATCTTTTGGTTCAGGACTCTGTTTCCGTCGGCTCAAAAATCGGATTCCTGGACGACCTCAAAAATAGTCTAACGAGCATGAAGAACAACGCAGAGGACAATGTTTCTCGTCTGCAGGATGCCGACATAGCCCAGCTTGCTATAGACCTTGCTCGCCGTCAGGTTTTGTATCAACTGTCGTTATCCGTGGCTGCAAAGCTTATGTCTGTGACACTGCTGGATTTCATTAGCACGAGCGCGTAACAGAAGGCAGCATTGCGAACCGAAAGATGTCTATGCGAATAGCATATATGTCTGATATTTTTACAAACTTTATTACTGATGCCGCAAAATTGCAAATAAACACCCCTGTTGTGTGACGGCACGGAATTTGCAATATAACGGCTGTGTGGCCTCCAGGCCTATAAGTTTTTATAAGAGAATCTTGTTCTATCGGACTTTAAAGTAAAAATGACGCCGGAAACAAGTTCCCAACAGTTCCAATCGCAAAATAGTGCGCCTGGCCAGCTTACTCATTACCAGAGAGGTCTGGAATTGGCTGAAGCTGGTAGGTATCAGGAAGCTCTCACCTGTATCCAGGAGCATCTTCGAATATCGCCCGAGGACGCACAAGCACTGAACGATGCTGGGGCAATTCTCCATTGTCTGGGTCGTTCGGATGAGGCCATCGACCATTTTATAAAAGCCCGAAGATTTCGGCCTGACAGCGCCGAAATAGTCTGGAATCTGGTAGAAACATATCTTGCTGCTGGCAGAGCTTGCGAAGCTATGCGGCTTTTTGACGATATGGGGCAGATGGGCATATTGAATGCGGACTTGCTCAATAGAACCGCCAATATATTCCTGAAGCAGGATAACAAGACCGACGCTGTCGAAATGCTGCTTCGCTCGCTAAAAATCTCACCGCCGCAGCCGGTCCTTGAACCAATGCTCCAGGTGATTCGCTCTAAAAGGCCGAAAGTGGCTTTCTTTTGTGGCGGCGACGGCAGCAGATTTCTTGACGAAATTGCCGAATTCACAAGACAGCGTTTTGAAATGCGCCTTTTTGATGGGCACACGGAGGAAGAGCTTTATAAATTGATGAAATGGAGTGATATTTCCTGGTTTGAGTGGTGCACTGACATTGCAGTGGCAGCATCGAATCTGCCGAAAGTTTGTAAAACCATTATTCGGCTGCACCGCTACGAGGCCTATGAGCAATGGCCCCAGCGAATTAACTGGGTCAATATCGATATCCTTATCACCGTTGGCAATAGCTTCGTCAGAGATGCACTCCTGCGTAGTGTCCCTCAACTCACAAGCCGGATAACTTTGGTTACCATCCCCAACGGCGTGAACCTTGAAAAATTTGCATTCACGGAGCGCAAACGCGGCAAAAATATCGCCTTCCTGGCTAATCTGCGAATGGTGAAGAACCCTGCCTTTGTCTTGCAGTGTATGCAAAAGCTGCACTACATTGACCCCGGTTATCGTTTGTTCTTTGGCGGTACATTTCAGGATGGCGCCCTTGAACAGTACCTAATGTATATGGTTGATGCTCTTGACCTTCGCGGTGTGGTGTTCTTTGACGGCTGGCAGGAAGATGTCAGGTCCTGGCTTGAGGATAAACATTACATCGTTTCCACCAGTATCATTGAAAGCCAGGGTATGGGATTGCTGGAAGCAATGGCCTGTGGCCTAAAACCGGTGATACATAACTTCCCTGGTGCCGACCAGATGTATCCGTCCGAATTTTTGTTTAACATCTCCGAACAGTTCTGCCGGCAGATTCTCTCCGATACATACGAACCTGGAAGGTATCGCAGATTTGTCGAAGAAAATTACTCGCTGCGGAATCAGCTAAACAAAATCAATGACCTTCTAAGGCAGCTCGAAGCCGAAATATCCTCGCAGAGGACAGGGGCCTCAACCGGGAACTCTGAAGAGCTTGGATTGTACACGGAATATCCTCTGCGGCCTTCGACAGCAACGGCGTTGTATAATCGTTAGCTTAAAAGGCAATATTTGATGCCTGGAATGGCAAGAAATAGTGAGAAAAAAACTGGGCCGCTTGTCAGTGTGCTCATCCCGACTTTTAACCGGTCGGCGTATCTGTCGGCGGCGCTCGCCAGCGCCCTGCGCCAGACTTACATAAATATCGAAGTTATCGTGGTCAACGATGGCGGTCGGGATGTAAGCGATGTAGTTAATTCTTTTGAAGACCGGCGTGTGATATTTATCAATAGAAGCCAAAACCGCGGCAAGGCCTTTTCGCTCAACGAGGCGTTAACACGGGCCGGCGGCAAATACGTCGCCTACCTTGACGATGATGATTTATATTATCCCCGCCATATCGAGACGTTGGTCGATGCTCTGGAAAACCAAACCGACTGCCAGGTCGCCTATAGCGACTTCTACAAAGTATGCTGCAGGGTTTCACAGGATGGCACGCGACAAGTCTTAAGTAAAGTGCTTGAAGTTAGTCGCGATTTCGACCGCTTTTTTATGTTGTATTTCAATCACGTCCTGCACGTATGCCTGATGCACTGTCGGGACCTGCTTGAAAAAACCGGACCTTATAATGAGAATCTCAATGTTCTGATTGATTGGGACATAAGCCGGCGTCTGGTTTTCTTCTCAGATTTTCACCACGTCCCTGAAATCACCGGTGAGTATTATAGTCCCATAGGGCGGTGCGACAGGATATCCGTCCTCCAGCGAGAGAATGAAAGTGAGTATCTGAGAAATGTTCTCACAATACGGACCACCAGACCTCCTAAACCCTGGTCAAGGATTAAGGATGCTTCCATCATTATTGATGCAGACCACCTGGATGGGCAGGCAGGAAGGACCATCGGTGCTATCTGGCGTTATACCTTTTTTCCCTACAAGCTTTATCTGCCGCTGCCCTGCACTGATTCCGGTCGGCTAAATACTGATATGCCCAATATAGTCCTTGTGCCCGTTAATCCGCTATCTGCTCAGGCCCAGCGGATAGATGCTGCTCTGGAAGCGTGTGACGGCGAATATGTTGGCATAGTGCAAGCCGGTTTTCCTGTAAAGGACTTCTGGATAGAGAACTCGCTCTATGCTCTGATTAACAGTTCAGGCAGCCGGGATGGATTTGAATTAGAAGGTTCAACGGATGCTCTTTGGGCGGCCGTGTTCAGAAAAGCCGACCTGCAATATGCTCGTAACGGCTTTCCGGGTTTGCCGCTTCGACAGTCTCTGGAAGCAGCAGGCATTGTGTTAAGACGCTCGAGCTTGGAAGAGATTCCTTTCCGGTTTGACAGGTTGCTTCAACAGGCACAGTCAGCAACAAAGAACGGCAGTTTCACTGAAGCCGCCCGGATATTTGAGTATCTTGCTGACCATTACCAGAACAAGCTGTGGATGAAGGCACTGGCTGCAAAGGCCTTTTTCGAGGCGGGGGACTACACCAGAGCAGACCGACTCACCGGTGAGGTCAATCGGCAGAGGCCAACGGTTGATACGCTCCTGTTAGAAGCGCTCCTCTGCCGCGAAAAAAAGAAATTCATCCCGGCAATCGAATTACTTAAAAAGGCAGAATATATACTCGAAGGAAACGAATTGCTATGGACATAACACAGAATAATGCGGACCAGCAATACAACTCCACGCAGCATTATGAGGTTTTGCAGCAGCTTGGCGACTGTTACACCTCTGTCGGTAACTATGCGGAGGCACAAAGGCACTATGAAAAGGCGGCCTCATTAGGGCCAGATGAACCTGGTCCTTACATCGGGCTTGGAGTGGTTGCTCTGCAAAAAAATCTTCTCGACGATGCTGAAATATCTTTCAGGGTCGCTTGTCGGCTGGAACCAAATTGTGCCAGGGCCTATGCCGGCCTGGCTATGGTGGCCCAGCAGAGAGCCGATTATAAACAGGCCTTTGAAATGTATCTTAAATCCCTGGAGTTGGACAGCGACAACCTCATAGCCCTTTTGGGCCTTTTTCAGACATCCTGTCAGATGGGCTCATTCGCAAAGGTTACTCACTATTTGGAGGTGTATTTGAATATGCATCCCGGCGATACCTCCGTGATGTTCCCGCTGGCGGCGCTGTATATGAAAGATGGAAGATTGGAACAATCCAAAAAGACCCTCTTGGACCTCTTAGCTTTGGACCCCGACAATAACGACGCAGCCAATCTGCTTGAAGAGGTCGAACACAGTCTGGCTCAAATGAAACAAGCAGGTGTTCAAGTCACATGAGAACTGATAATGGTGACATTCCTCAAAACCAGCAAGTGCTTATCGATGACCTGCGGATTCTTTTGGAAAAGCAAATAGAGTCGGCCAATCAGGGCAGCATCAAAGATGTTGAAGCTATGGCCAGCCAGGCAAGTTTACTGGTAAAAGCAATAACGGAGAAGGGGATTTTTGAAAATCCTGAATTTCAAAATCGACGACAGCAATTGCAAAAATTGTACGAAGATTTGTGCCTTGCCATAGCAACCCAAAAGGCCGAAACTGCTCAGAACATAAACCTTCTTCACAAAGGCAAAAAGGCAGCCAAAGCTTATCACAGTAACATTTGATTATGAGTAAAGAACCAGCGGCAGAAGCAGAAGTTCTACCCGTTAGCGAAACTGCTAAGTGCTGGTGTAATGGCCATCTGACGGATTCGGTGCATCCGCTGTATAGCCGGTGCCGAGATTGCGGCACGCTTGTATTGAATAGAGTGCTAACCGAGGAGCAGCTAAAGAAATTCTATAGTTTTGACGGCTACTGGCATAATCATCAAGTGAACATATCCGGATATCCAGCTATTGAGCGACGAGCAACTAATGATTTTAGCAACCGCATTCCAGTTTGGTACCAGCTGCTGCGAAGATATAAACCCCAACTCGAAAATCTACTTGAAATAGGTTGTGCGCATGGTGGATTCCTGAGCTATTGTTATGAGCGCGGCGTGAAAAACGTCGTCGGCATTGAACCCTGTGAGCAGACATGCAGGTTTGCGCGGAATCGTTTTAATCTTCCTTATGTTATCACTGGTTTATTTCCTGATGTTTCTTTGCCCTTCGAGAAGTTTGATGCGATTGTGGGATTTGACGTTGTTGAGCATCTTTTAGACCCTTTGAATGCAATGCGGAAGGTTGCTGATTTACTTAATGATGATGGTATATACATCTTCCAGACCCCGTGTTACCGCGGCGAGGGACGTGAATGGGTGCAGTTCAGGCCAGATGAACACATATTTTTATACAATTCGCAGAGTATTCGACAACTCTTCAATAGCGCCGGCATGGAAGTGATGAAGGAGCTTCCAGGCTATTTTCCAGATGATATGTTTATCATTGGGCGTAAGAAGATCATCCGTAATCTGCTGTTTATTCGCACAGATTCGATTGGAGACAATGTCCTCGCCGCTTCTATGCTGCCGCACATCCGCAAAAAGTTTGAAAAAGCCCGAATAACTGTCCTCTGCCAGGAGCACGTTGCAGAATTCTACGGGGCCTGTCCTTACGTGGATAATATCATAGTTTTTAACCGAAAAAGGGCGTATGAAGATGCCGGATATAGAAACGAAATTATAAATAGTTTGCGGGCATTGAAACCAGACCTGTCTTTGAACCCTGTTTTTTCCCGTGAGCCATTAACGGACGTGTTTGCAATAGAGTCCGGCGCCGGCAGCCGAGTTGCATTCGAGGGTAATCTCACGAATATCTCAGCCGAGATTAGGCACAAACACAATCAATTTTACACCCAGCTTCTGCCGGAGGATGGAAAGCATAAATTGGAACTTGAGAGGCACAGGGATTTCCTTCGCGGTCTCGGTATCGATGCACAGCCGTTGAAACCGATGGTATGGACGACAACTGACGATGAAAACTTTGCCGAAGAGTTTTTCAAGAAAAACGGTCTGGAGCCGGGAGGCACAATTGCCCTGTTTGCAGGCGCACAGCGGCAGGTGCGACTCTATGATAAATATGGCTGGGTGATGTCGGAGTTTTGCAAAAAAAATCAGTTGAAAGTTGTTGCGTTGGGTACTGACGGAGAGCGCGATGGCAATCAGAGAAATTTGGACCGAATCGGGGTTGAGACAATTAACCTATGTGGCAGGACGACCATTCGTCAATCTGCGGCGATACTCCGCCGCTGCCGGCTGGCTGTGGGTGCAGAGACAGGCCTGGCACACATCTGTTGTGCGGTAGGAACGCCGAATGTTATCCTGTTAGGAGGAGGCCATTTTGGGCGCTTTATGCCGTATTCCGAGCTCACCTCGGTAGTTTGTTTGCCTTTGGATTGTTTTGGATGTGACTGGAGATGCGGACACCGGAATCCCCATTGTGTCAAAGATGTTGTGCCGGAGGTCTTCGCCGAAGCTATTTGGCAGACATTTCAGAAACCTTCCGAAAGAATCCGTATATTTGTGCAATCGGCCTCCTTGTGGAATCCGGAATTAGGGCAGCCGAAGTGGCGGATGTTTGAAAAGTTGCCTGTAACTGGTGATGTTGAAATCATCACTGTTGATAAAAGAGATGCTGCCGTTCCTCTGCGAACATGTCTGCGCGGCAGGGAAACTGTCAATACCGTGACGCAATTGGAAAAGAACGTAGCAGCAGACCCTCGGGGTTGCAAATATCTTGTCTCAGCTATAGTCTCGACATATAACTCGGAAAGGTTCATTCGTGGTTGCGTGGAGGATTTGGAAAACCAGACTATAGCTGACCGGCTTGAGATAATTGTTGTTAATAGTGGTTCACAGCAGAATGAGGAAGCCATCGTAAAAGAATTTCAGCGCAGATACGGCAATATAAAATACATTAGAACCGACCAGCGTGAGACAGTATATCAGGCGTGGAATCGTGCTATCGAAATAGCGTCCGGCGAATACATTACTAACGCAAATACCGACGACCGGCATCGTAAAGATGCGTTGGAGGTGATGGCTAATGTGCTGCTGGCCAATCCCGATGTTGCACTTGTCTATGCCGACCAGATACGAACCGATACCCCCGACGACAGCTTTGCCAATCACCACGGCGTGGAGATGCTGCCAAGACCCGGCTATAATCGTCAGAGGTTACTTTTCGGCTGTTGTGTGGGTTCACAGCCAATGTGGCGCAAATCTCTCCATAAAGAATTTGGCTATTTTGATGAAACGCTGACCTGTGCAGGCGATTGGGATTTCTGGTTGCGAATCTCAAACAAATATCAGTTCAAACACATACCGGAGTTTTTGGGTCTGTATTACTGTAATAAGGATGGCATTGAGCATAGTAAAAAGATTCATAGTTTATATGAACGCTACATAGTCGGCAAACGATATGGAACGCCTTACATATCTGTGATTTCTCTGTATCAGTGCAGAGATAATCCTCTAGTTTCGGTCATAATGCCTGCCTATAACGCCGCTGAGCATATCGCGGAAGCTATTGAAAGTGTCCTGATTCAGAACTATCAGAATTTTGAGCTTATCATTGTTGACGATGGTTCCACAGACAACACCAATGAGGTTGTAACCAGGTTCGACGATGACAAAATCAAATACTTTTACAAAAACAATACCGGAGTCGCCAGTGCCCGAAATCTTGGTATAGAAAAAGCCAAAGGCATTTTCATAATCAATCTTGACGCTGATGACATGATAACGCCGGACTTCATATCCACACACCTGATGGAGTTTGAAAGGTATCCGGACGCCGATTTGATTTATTGTGACGATTGCCTTATTGACGAGGATGATAAACCAATTCGAGTAATTGAACGGCCGGAATATCCTGACCGAAAGTTCCTTATTCGGGACCTATTCCGCTGCGGCTATCCGGTAGTGCCGTTCAGGACCTGTATCAGAAAAAGCGTTTTCGATAAAATAGGTCTTTTTGATGAAAAATTACTCGTGGCGGAAGACTACGATATGATGCGCAGATTCGTAAAAAGTGGCTTAAAAGCGCATCACCTCAAGGGTGCGCTATATTTGCGGCGGATGTCCCCCGACAGTCTTTCGGGAAATTCTACCGACCAAAAAGCAAAATCCCATTTTGATGTTTTCAGGCGATTCGCCGACACCTTTGCTTGCGATGAACTCTTCCCCGATATTGCATGGGATAAAATCGCTACCCCCAGAAGGCAGTTGTATGTTAAGTGCCTGACCGCCGTAACTTGTCTTGCGATAGGCCAATCTTACGTAAAATCGGATTCGCCGGCCTGTGCAAAAATCGCCTTTGACCAGGCCCGTTCAGATTTTGAAGACTGCCTGAAGATGGACCCGGATAACCGGTTATTCCAGCAATTATTGCATAAGTTTGGGCTTCTCCACACAGAATACGCTCCAGCAATGCAACAAGTGGCAAAGTGAAAACGTGCCCAATACCGAGTAGATAGTCAAGTAAACACGTTTTTTAGCGATAATAAA
>Ga0315279_10005977_pt1 | contig 15537 bp, 13 predicted proteins | sample YL17G06_20_MG_FD_203694 | JGI IMG/M metagenome (GOLD analysis project Ga0315279, IMG submission 203694) | Sediment microbial communities from Yellowstone Lake, YNP, Wyoming, USA - YL17G06_20 | ecosystem: Environmental > Aquatic > Freshwater > Lake > Sediment | place: USA: Wyoming | collected... | reverse complement strand
CCTGATAGACGAAGATGTATCCTTCCTTGGCGAAATCTCTGGAAGGGCCCAGGGCCGAGCGATAGGCATCAAGCCCGTAGGGCGGAGAGCTGTAAGGAGTGCGGTGGAGCAGAATCGGATATTTCTGAGCGGCATCCTTGGGAGTGTAGACGATGGTAAACAGCTTGACTCCGTCGCGCATGGGAATCATGTACTCAGCCTTCGTGTAATAAGCTTTGATGTCAAGAGAGTCCTGCGCTTGGCTTCCACTCCAAAATAAAGCGAACGCCAATAAGAGAGCCGCAAAGTTTCTGATCGTTCGATTCATGTCTGAATACCTCCTTGCATCAAGACGCTTCCAGGGACCACGGAAATCCCGACCTTTTAAATGAGTATTGCGGCTGATATCTCGCTCGCATCGCCGTAAGCGCATCCGCAATCAGGGCATAAAAATTTCCTTCTCGTTGCTTTAAATAATTTGTCCCTTTTCACTCTTTGATGCATGAATAATAATTCCCGCGAAGCTTATCATTCTGAGAAATTCCTGTCAATTACGCAAAAAGCGCAAAAAATCGAAGAGTTGGGAAGGAAATACTCCCGCCGGAGGAAAACCAAAATAGACGACCGGCTTGTCGTCAAAGAAAAAATATAGGATTGGAGGAGATGTTCACCGCAGGGCTCGGCCGCCATCCAGACGGCCTGCTCGAAGACACGGGACGGCGGATGTTTTTCGGCGATGACGCTCGAAATACCGGATTCAAATAACGCTGGATTAAACCCCCAGATTTTTTTATACTGCAGGACAATGTCGTTTTTAAGTAAGCCGTTCTTTAAGAAATATTTGTTGCCGGGGTTTGTCTTTCAGGGGGTTTTAATCGCGGGCGGTTATGGAACCGGACGGGAACTCGTCGAATACTTTATGAAATACGGCCCCTTGGGTGGAATCCTGGGAATGTTTGCGATAACTACAGTCCTATGGGCGGTGATACTGGCCGTTACCTTTGAGTTTTCCAGGAAGTTTCGTGCCTATGATTATCGAACACTGCTGTTAAAAATCATCGGGCCTTTCTGGGTTGTCTTTGAAATTCTCTATTTGATACTTTTACTCCTCGTCTTAGCGGTTGTCGGCGCTGCAGCGGGCGTTCTGCTCCGAGATAATTTTGGCGTGCCCTACATATTTGGGGTGATTTTCATGCTCGCCTCCATAGGGTTTTTGACATTCAAGGGAGGCGCATTAATTGAAAAATTCCTGTCCAGCTGGTCGATTTTCATCTATGTTGTTTACGCACTTTTTTTGATCGCGGCCCTCCTGAAATTTGGTCCGGAGATTCAAAAAGCCTTGTCCGGCGCTGAAATCCTCCCCAACTGGGCTTTGGGAGCGTTCAAATATGCTCTCTACAACATGGGCGTTATTCCTTCCGTTCTTTTCTGCGTGAACCATATTGAAACGCGGAAGGAAGCGATTTTTTCGGGAATTATCGCCAGCTTCATCGGCATCCTCCCTGGTTTCTTATTCTTCATAGCCGTCCTGGGTGATTATCCCGGCGTTGTTGCCAAAGAAGCCCCTGCTTTTTTTGTCCTCCAAAAAATAGGAATGCCTCTGCTGCTTGTGGCTTTTTTAATCGTCCTTTTTGGGACCCTGATCCAAACGGGGACGGGATTTATTCATGCCTTTAACGAGCGGATCCGGTCTGCCCTTCAGGCAAAAGGGAGAAGGTTTCCTAATTGGCAGAGACCCATCGTAGCCATTATCCTGCTGCTTATGAGCTTAGGGATCTCCTCTTTCGGCTTGATAAACTTAGTCGCTAAAGGTTATGGAAGCATCAGCTGGGGAATTTTCCTTATTTATTTTGTCCCCCTGATGACGATCGGCCTGTATAAAATAATCAAGCGGTCTTAGCTCGTTCAGCCTTAAATCCTCTTCTGAATTAAAGCGTAGCGATGGCAGGGGGCAAATCTTTCATGACTTTTAGTCCTGCCTCTGCTTGAATTGCCCTGGGAATCGTGTTGATGGTGACGGCCACCGTCCCGATGTCCCCATGAACGCCACCCATAATTTTTTCATGAATATTCGGTTTTCCTTTGATGATGACCTCATCAAATTCTTTCCGGACACTTGCATGGGCGCAGAATTCAAGAGTAATCACTTCTTTTCCCTTTTTTTTGGCGAAAGCCTTGCTGACGAGTCCGATTACCTTGCCGCGGGGAACAACGCCCAGGCCAGTTTTTATGTTTTTCTTGGCGATGATTGGCTGGGGAGGGAGTTCGCGGGTCATGTCCAGTTTCCAGCCCAGTCCGTCGGAGATCATGTTGATGGATTCAAGCAAACCGACATGGCCTGTGATAATCTTATTATCAATCTTTTTCCTGAATTCTTTTTGGGATAAGCCGGTGCCGACCTTGGCTTGGAAAGGAATTCTTCTTTTCGAGGAATCCATCATCCTTTTGACCTTGACGGAGTCAACCCTGAGGCATGGAGCTGTGAGGGCAAGGGGAAGAGTGTCCATCAGGTAGCCGGGGTTTATTCCGGTTCCGACCACGGTCACTCCGCATTTTTTCGCCAAGTCATCGATCTTTTTAGCCAATTGGGGACCTCGTTTCCAGGGATAAGATAGTTCTTCACAGGTCGAGATCACATTCAAGCCGGCTTTAAGGCATTGCTCAATCTGGGGGACGACAGATTTTAGGTGGGATGTTGTGGTCAGGACGACAGCCTGGGCTTTAACATTGGAGAAAACCGCCTTAGCATCTTTCTTAATGACAATACCCAATTTTCTTGGGGGAGTGAGGATTTCTCCCAAGTCTTTGCCGACGAGCGCAGGGTCGATGTCGATTGCGCCGACAATTTGAAAGCTTTTTTTGGCAAGGAGAGCTTCAGCCGTCTTCCTTCCCATGACGCCGCAGCCATAAATGATGACACTCATTTTGTTCATGAGACCTTCCTCCTAAAGAAGTTATACAAAAAATGCTGCATAAAGGCTAATTTCTTGAGCATTTTTTCTTCTTTTCAGAAAGATATTTTCTTGGCTTTTAAGCCTCAGGCAGTCTATGTTTTTTCCATTTCTTGGCGATCTTCTCCATGGCTTCCAGGGACGCTTGAATATCCGCTTCGGAATGAGCCGTAGAGATGGCTCCGAAACCATGAAAGACGTTGATCCCTTCCTGAAGCATTGCCAACTTAAAGATCTTTTCCCTGAGTTCGAAATCGCTGATATCCGGATTCCAGACTTGCTCAGGAGAGTCAATCTTATCAAGATTTTGACACAAAAAATGAATCCCGACACAGGAGCTATATTGTATGCCCGCATCCGGATAACCAGTGCATCTCACCCGGAAACCGTGGGCGCCAAATATTTCTTCGGCCCCCTTTCTCACTTTTTCCCCCATTTTTCCTATTTTTGGGTATATTTCTTTTTCGTGTTCAATCAGGTAATTCAGAAAGGTCAGCCCTGCCAGCATCGAAGCCGGATGAGCGGAGAATGTTCCTCCCTCGAACTTTACTTTTTCTTCGGCTTTGGCATCCGGACGGCAGAGGGCCATCACCTCTTCTTTTCCGGCAACCGCGCTGACCGGCATGCCTCCGCCGATGGCTTTGCCGAGGACGGTTAGGTCAGGCTGGACTCCATATAGACTCTGAATCCCGCCGGGATGAAAGCGGAAGCCCGAGACCACTTCATCAAAGATAAGCAGAGTGCCGTATTTGCGGCTTAAATCTCTTGCTCTCTGAAGATATTCTTTTTGGCCGAAGATAAAACCGCCTGCCCCGATAAAAGGTTCTACGATGAAACAGGCCAGGCCCTCTCCGTATTCTTTGAATTTTTCCTCAAGGTCTGCAATATCATTAAACCGCGTTACGACAGTCACAGAGCTTGCTCCGTCCGGGAGTCCGGCAGATTCTGTGAGGTTCAATCCATTCCGATAGGTGGTGATTCCTTTCAAAAGATAGGGGTGGGCGCCGTGCCATCCTCCTCCGGCCTTCATCACCAGATTCCTTTTTGTATAGGCCATAGCCAGCATCACCGCATACATCGTGGCTAAAGTGCCGCTTGTTGTAAATCGGATTTTCTCCGCTCCGATCTGCCTGAGTATGACCCGGGCTAATTCCCTCTGGAGAATCCCCGGGAATCCGGTCGTCAAGCCCTGCCCTTTCTCGAAATAATCGACGAGCGCGTCCAGGACGACTTGGGGATTATGGCCAAGGATGTTGGCGAAGTGCCCTTGCCAGAAATCGATGTAAACATTCCCATCCGCATCCGTCACTCTGGAACCGCTGGATCGGACATCATAGAAAGGGAAAGGATCAAAAAGACGAAGGTTGTGACTTCCTCCTCTGACTAGAACGCGGGAGGCTTCTTCAAAAATGGCTTCTGATTTTTTATGTTTCTTTCGATACTCTTTGCTGAGGGCATTAAGCAAACTTTTTTTATCTATTTTTGTCATTGGTGGGATAACCTCATGTGTATGAATTAAAGAGCGATTCGCGCCGCCTTAAAACCTCACTCCAAGCATCATTTCGGCCATGGTCTTGGCTACGAGTTCGTTGAATCCCGTAAGGTTGACCGGCTTTTCAGCCTTCGTCGCCGAGAATAAGGGCGAGAGGCTGAACACAAGAATGATAAAGAGAGTAACAAGACGGTTGTGTTGTTTGAACATTAAAAACCTCCATTCTTAGCCATATGAAAAATTCTTCTTTAGGTTTAAATTCTTACCTGGCGTCACACGGGCTTCAAGGACGACAGCCGCAGGAGTCTTTCCCTCCGAGTTGCCTTTCGCTATTTTTTTTTCAGCTCTTCAATCAAGGCCTTGGCCCGGCCAGCTTCCGGCGTATCCGGTTCGAGTCTTATGAAATCCTCAAAATGTTTAATCGCCTTTTGAAAATCTCCCTTTTTGATATTGGCCAATCCCGCTTGATAGTAGGCTGAAGATAGCTTTGGATCCAGGGCCATGGCCTTCTCAAAAAAATCGATCGCCTTATCTGTTTCGTTGTTTTTATAATAGATAATCCCAAGATTGTAATATGCTTTGGCGCTGTTAGGCTCGATATTTGTCGCCTTGGAAAAAGCCTCCATAGCTTTTTCGCTCTGACCGAGATTGAAATAGCATTCACCCAGAGCAAAATAGGCTTCGACCGTATCCGGTTTCAAATGAACGGCTTTCTCCAGGGCGCCGATGGCCTTTTCCGGATTTCCACTTCGGAGATAACTGACGCCAAGATTGTAGAAAGGCTCGATATTGTCCGGAAATTTTTCTATGACCCTTAGGAAAAGGCCAACGGCCTCTGCGTATTTGCCCTCTTTGAAAAAATTTATGCCTTCGATAAAATCTCGATCATCATCAATCTTGGGAGGAATTTTTTTTAGGGTGACGGTCATCTTTTCTTCGCTTCCAACTTGAATGCCGATCTGGGATTCAAAACGAAAATAACCCTCCAGCTCGAAGCTTACTTTATAAGTCGAGGAGGGAAGTCCCAGCTTTATGAATTCGCCCGTCTTGTTGGAACTCAGCACAAACCTGGTCCCCCGGCTCGGGTCGATGAGCGTAATTTTCACTTTCGGGAGAGGGTTTCCCTGATTGTCCTGAACAATTCCTCGAAGAACGGTTTCCTGGCCGAAACCCTTCGAAAAGAAAAAACTGAATAGACTGAGCATGGCCAAAAAAAGAGATAGCTTCGGTTTTTGCCGGCCCGAAATTTTCATGAAGGGCTCCTCTTCATACGAGTTATTAACGAATGACAATGAATTCGACTCCTTTGGTCAACGATTGTCCAGAATGACCGTCAATGATTTTCACTTCAAGAGTGTATGGTCCCGGCTCGAAATTCTTCAATCGAAAAGAGGTCTGAACGCGGCAATCCTTTTCTTTGGAGGGATTCATCTTTTTTCGAGGAACGCGGACGAGTGATTTGCCATCTTTTAAAAAAGAGTACTCCACGTTTAGGTCATTGAGCTCTTTTCCCTCATCGAGGGTGAGGTTATAGACTTCAAAATAGATATTCAGCTCTTCGCCGGGCCGGAAGGTGCGTCTTATCTCCCTGAACGGCCTCTCCGGAGCTTGGGAGTTTTCTTGAGGCTCGCTTTTTCTCTCTTCATTCGTTTGGGGCGAGAGGAGAAAGTCGCTCAGGCACAATTCTGCGGTTTTAAAATCCGGCAAATGAATGACTTGCTGGGCATAACCGACCTTTCCGCTATAATTGTCAACAGCCAGAAGCTGAAGCTTATAGGTCTCTGGCTCTAGAGACAGAGATAAAGACGTTTGAAGCTGAAAAGACTCGTCTTTCAGAGAATTCCATTCGGCTAAGGTGTGTTTAGAATTAAGGTCCTTGCTTTTTTCGAAAAGAACTTGGCCCGCGCTGTTCTGGATGTTGAGGAGTAAAGTCAGGGAAAAATAATATTTGTCTTCAATGTTTTTCTGGGTGAGGGCAGAATAAGGAATCTCAACAACGAGGGGGACATGAACCGCCTTCTCGAGCCCTTTGAAGTAGAATAATTCAGGCTTGAGAGGAATGGAACTGTAACTGACCTGGGTGGTGACGATTCCGCGAAGCTTATCCAGATTTTCAAAAGGATTTCTCATCGCTTCCGCGACATTTTCCAGATAATCAAAATGGAAACTGAGCGAAGAAAGGTCCAGGGGGGAACTCATCCCTCTCTCAAGGTTTATGCCTTTTTCCAGAGAGTAGTTGCCCGTGCCAAGCTTATCAACAAAAACAAATTCCATGTTGTAGGGAAGTCTCGGATTTTGCAGATTCCAATAATCCCATGTTTCACTCGGACCCTGAAATGTCGTCATCGAGGAACGGGTGGGATTCAGGTCTCTTCGAACCTCATGCGGAGGTCCGAGAAGGATGAAGATCCTGCCCCTTTCCGTTCGCCAGCCTTCAAACCCAGCCTGCCCGAAGAGTTTGTTGGACAGAGCAATTCTTTTGTAATATTCGAGTTTGAACTCGTTTTCGGATGTCTTCGGATTTGGGTCTCTTTTCCTCCAGAAATTTTCTATGAACTTTCCTCTCTCCACTTCGTTGGGCAGCCCAAGAAATATTCTTTTTTCTTCGGCCGTGATGATGTAGGAGACGACCTCTTCCAGCCATTGTCGTGAATACTCGCTCGGAGGCTCCGTTTTTTTTTCAGATTGGGGCTGCCCGGAGTAAGGGCCAGATGAGGGGAGCACGAGTGAATCCCCGAATCCGAGGAGAAAAATGATGAGGACAGGAAGGCGCCAACCATGGGATTTAGGTCTCAGCATGTCTGCAGCATCCGATCGTCCGGCAAGCCTTTGGCGGTATCGATTATAGGAGAAAGAAGGAGGGAGGACAAGTCGTCCTCCCTTTGCGCGGCTTTCGCTTTGACTTTTTAGAAATCTATACGCGCTCCTAATTGGATTCGCCGGGGGCTTCCTGCAGCTAATGGCTTCCCGAAATTAGCCGTTCCGTAATAGGTGTAAATTCCGCCGAAATTGACTCTATTCGTGACGTTATACGCTTCACCCAAGATCTGGAACCGGAAGCGGCCGATGGTGATGTACTTGGAAATTCTTAAATTGAGCGAATAGGCGTCGAAACCGCGGCGCGAATTTCGGTGTTCATCGACATAATCATTCCTCAAGCTGTCCTTGTTCATGTCTGTGGCATAGACGGCGTTCCACGGCGTTTTGGAGTTGTAGACAAAGAGTCCGCTCAATTGAAAGCCAAGGGGAAGATTGGCGATCCACGAAACAGCCAGCATGTGGCGGACATCATTATTCGTATAGCTATACTGCCTGTCCCAGGCATTATCGTCATAACTCCAGGCAGTCGTCTGCTCATTCTCCACGTCGGCCTTGGATTGAGAAAGAGTGTAAGAGAGGTCCAAAGCCCAGCCGCGGGATAAACGCTTGGTTAACGTAAAATAAACCGCTTGGTAATCGCTTCTTCCATTATCCGTAAACGTAAATTGATTTCCCTTTGTCGGATCTTTGCGCACAGTGCTTGTTCCTGGAATGACGGGATTAAAATTCTCCAGCCGCGTGAACTTACTTCCTTTTGTCCAGATAAGGTCTATGCCCAAGGACAAATCTCTTATAATCTCTCTTTCAGCCCCTAAAGTCATTTGAACCGTAGTAGGAGGAGATAAATCTGGCTCAGTGGTATATTGGTCAACGGGAAGGGTGCCCAAAATGGAAGGATAGAAAGGATTGGGTAGGAAGGGATCGGGGTAATTCGGATAAAAAACCGTCCGGATGTCCATGGAGGCCATCAAGCCGGCTATGAGTCCAATGTTCAACTGAGGATTTTGGGTAAACGTTCCAAAGCCGCCGCGAATGGATGTTTTTCCGTCTCCGACAGGGTCCCAGCTGAAGCCAAACCTGGGGTTGAGGTGGTGGATGTCTGCGTGATTGATGTCGATATTCTTACAGGAATAATAATTCCATCTGAGCCCAAGGTTGAGAGTCAGGCGGCGATGAATTCTCCATGTGTCTTGGACAAAAATTCCCGCCTCGGTATAGGGGAAGTCAAAGTCTCTTACTCCCTTATTGTAGTAGAATACGAGAGGATATGTGCTGAAATCAGCCGCATTAAAGGGCTTATCCGTTTGGAAGACGAAATAGCCCGGGATGTATTGATCAACAAAGCCGTCCAACCTGATGCGAGAATAGTCCACGCCGATCTTGACATTGTGATTTTCAAGAAACCAACTGAAATTATCATTAAACTGGAGTCTTTTTTCGTCCGCCTCCTGGGGATAGGCTCCGTACTTTCCGAAATACCCTGAGGGACGGTCTACGGTGTACGTGCCGGGAGAGTAGACAATGTCTTCTCCGACAGAGCTCGAAAAAAGCGCCCTGAACTCGTTCATGGCATTATCCGCGGGGTAAAAAATCCAGCTCCCCTGCAACTCATGAACGGTATTGTTATAGTCATAGCCCCGTTCTTTGGTATAGAGTCCGCCCATTCCTTGATTTGTGGATCTTTGCCCATCCAGAGAGTAACGGAAAGTGAGTAAATGTTTTTCACTGAGTTGGTAGTTGAATTTTGCCAGAAACTGGTTGGGAACTGAGCCGACCTTGACTTGTTCTTTCGGGACCAAGGGAGAAATGATTAGAGCATAATCCGTGTGCCTCGTGCCACTATAGGCAAGGAAGAAATGAGCTTTGTCCTTAATAATCGGCCCTCCCAGAATTCCGCCGAAAAGATAATGAGAATAATCGGCCTTCTGCCACTGATCTTTAGGGAGCTCAGGGCCATCGTAAGTGGCATGGTTGACAAAATAATTGACATCGTCAAAAGCCTCGTCCCTGGTGAAGAAAGAAACGCGTCCTTTAAGCTCGTTCGTCCCCGACCTGGTGATGGCCGACCAGACCATGCCGCTCGAGTTTCCGTATTCAGCCTGATACTGGTTGGTCATGACCCGGAATTCTTGAATGGCGTCCGCCGGAATGCTTGCCCTCTGCGTATTCCTCCCCACCCATTCATTAGAAACTCCGTCAACGATGATCTCCTCGCTTCCCGCAGGCTGGGCATTTGAACGACTGCCTTGAACGCCGGCTTTCATCATGGCCAAGTCGCCAAAATTGCGGTCTAAAAGTGGAAGGTCTTCAATCTTAGAGCGATCGATGACTTTACTCACTTCGGATTTGGTGACTTCGACCATAGGAGCTTCGGCCGTGACGACAATCTCCTCTTTAACGGTCGCTGCAGCAAGAGTGAAATCAATCTTCAATCTCGCTCCCACGTTGAATGTCATGCCCAGCCTTTTTTGAGTTTGGAATCCCTGGAGGCTCACCTCCATTTCATACTTTCCCGGCTGAATGCCCGATATGATAAATCGTCCATCCGGCCGGGAAGTCGCGCGGTAAGTGTAGCCTGTCTCCGCATTCTTCAAATTCAATAGCGCTCCAGGCAGGGCAGCGCCTTGATCGTCAGTAACCATTCCTTCTAGAGTCACCAGAGTGGTCTGGGAGAGTCCTTTGCTTCCAGCCAAGAAAAAGGCAGTCAGGAAACAAGCAGAGAAGATCGAAAGTCTTTTCATCATTCCTTGTTTTTTCATCCGTTCACCTCCAAAAATTAGATCGAAAGGACAAATCTATGAATGTATTCTGGGCTTTGCCGTAAAAGCATTCCCACCCCCTTTCTCTGATGACACGTCTCGATATCTCGGACATTAGTATTTCTTTATATGGTATATTCTATAAAATATAACAAATCTAAAGTCAAGCTTTTTATGGCGGAACCGTTCATGTTCAGCCTAATATATAGATTAGGCCTTTTAGTAAAAAAATCGTCAGGCCTGCACACTGTGGATTTATTCGGTTTTCCCTTCTGGTTTCTCTTCGTTCAAAAATCCTTCTCCTCCCCAGTGAGTGGAAATAATTTTTTCGGCTTTTTCCCCATCTCTTGTCTCAATGGCTTTCATGAGCTCAACGTGGTCTCTAAAAGAAATCTTAAAAAAGGAGGGATTATCGATCATGGCGAATATCTGATTGCTGTAGAAGGTGAATTTTTCTCCCAAATTGACCAAAGACTGATAGAGAAAATTATTCCCGCATTCCTTCCAGATTCGAAAATGAATTTTTAGATTCTGTTTGACATAGGGCCCGATTTTCTTCTGATTGTACAAGTTGCCCAAATTCTTGGTCATTTCCTTAAGGTCTTCTATATCTTTGTCGCTTAGATTTTTCACGGCCTTTCTTGTGGCACAGGCGTCAAGGATTCGGACAACTTCATAGAGCTCTTTGATTTCTCTTACCGTGACCGAGGTCACGTTGACTTCTTTTCTCGCATTTATGGCTAAATATTTTTCTGCTGAGAGCCTCTGGAACGCTTCTCTTGCAGGAGTCGTGCTCACATTAAAGAGTTGGGCAATCTCCTTCTCTTGAATCCTCTGATTCGGTTTCAGCTCACCCTCTATAATGGCTTTCCTAAGGTATCTGTAGATAGCCTCGCTGATCGTCTTGGGCGCTTCAACTGTCTTGTTTTTCATCATCGTTATCATCTCGTTTAATTTTTTTCTATCTATCCAAAGCATTTATTCTTTGCCGGCCCGGGCAGTGTAAAACTTCCTGACTCTAGTAATTCCATGCGGCTGTGTTTTCTCCTGCGGGGGCGTTCTTTTTTATGTGCTCCGCCATCTCGCGGAGCATCTCCGCCCAGTCGTACAGATGCCAGTTGTGTCCCTTCATGGGACGTCCATACTCGAAACGGCCCGCGTAATTCGGATTGGCCGTCGTCCGAAGGAAGTTTTCAAATAGATAAACGGCGAGGTTTAGGTGAAAATTATCCATTTCTCCGGCGAAGAAGTTCAGTTTGCCCGCCAACTTCGGCCCTAGAATTGGCCAATTCCGGCTCGCGTATTCGCGAAGGTCATAGCCGTGATCGCGCATATAGTCGGCCACCCGGCGGTCAATCTTGCCGCTGAGCTTATCCCAAAGCGGCGCGGGATACCCCTCCGGCCCAAGCGGGCCGTAGACGGCCTCCCAGGCATGGAATTGATACCCGGACCTCCCCAGTGAACCGAGCACATGTTCGAAAAGACTCATGGAGCGAACCGTATCGACAACCTGGCCCTCCGTTGTTCTTCGCATCGGCCGTTCAGCCATACGCCAATCGGTTGCCGGTATCGAGAAGGCATTATCATCCTCATAGATGTTCACCAATTGGTAACGACGGAAATCGATCGGATCGGGATTGTAGACCCAAGCTCCTCCGAAAAATTCCGGATGATAGAGCTGCAAGGCCAGCGCTTCCCATCCCCCTGTTGACGCGCCCTCGACGAGCCGGGCGTAGGGTTTTCGTATGATCCGGAAATGCTCCTCAAGATACGGGAAAAGTTCCTGGAAGAGCGCATCACCGTATGGGCCGTTGTTGGCTGAGTTCACAGAATATGAAGACGGGAAAAACGGCGTCGGCTGGTGGAATGTAACGGCCACGAATCGGGGAAAGCCGGCCGAAGACCAGGATTGGTAGAATTCATAGCCGGTCTGCAGATTGGCCGCTCTTGCTCCTGTATCCCGCGCTTGGCTTTTCGGGTCGGAGTTGAAAGAAAACGGCACTCTGTGCTCGAAGACATAGACTGCGGGATAGTAAACATCAGGATGAGCGCTATACTCCTTCGGCAGGAGAACCGTGGCCTCGAAATAAATAGGCTGACCCCAGAACTTCGTCAGTAGCTGGCTCTGGATTTTGATGTGCTTTAGCCATTCGGTATCGGGCGGATTGTCTGCGGGCGGGATGAACTTGTCGAGCATGAGTTTAGCGACCAAGCCGGCGGTCGGGCTGAGATGGACCTTCTGCACCTCGCTATAAAGATTGCCGGGCGAGAGATTAAAAGGAAGACCCTGACTCCTATCCAAATGGACCCAGACGGTATGGCCGTCGGAACGATGGCACTCGGTATAGACGTTCATCACGGCCTGCACGTAGTAGTCTCCAACCGGCACTTCCTTGAGGCTCGACAGCGGATAGCCCAGAGTTTGCTCATCGATAATGGCGGCCGTGCCGGGATGAAGTTGCTCGACATCCGCTCCGAAGATGAGCGGTCCATAGGGACTGATCGTCAAGCGCGGCTCCGGCGATTCTTTACGAGCAATGACGACGATCAAGCGGCCGGTGACAGGTTCTGCCCGGAGAGAAGCGGGGAATGTAACTTCGAAGCGGGTGTTTGCCTGAGCGAATGTTGGCCAGGCCAAGCTGACGACAAGCAGGCAACCGACCGCCCATCCCAGAAGAAGCCGAATTCCCTTCTGCATCGTGCAACCTCCAAATCATATCAGAGAAGGAAAATCCAGACTCTGACGTCGGATTTTTTGCTCAAAACCTTATTTCTTCGATTCGGGTGGCGAGTCCGCGGGGAGTTTATAAACCACCTTTCCGTTTTCGTCCAGGAACTGAATCGAAGGGACGTTCGCGCCATCCACGGACATCAGGATGCGAGGTTTGCCTTTCGTATCGGCAAGGCTCACAACAGCTTCATTCTTCGTCCCTCTTCCGACGAACACCCTGGCCACTCCGCTTAATCCGCTTTCCAAGGCATGCTGCCGCAGCTTTTTCATGGCCGCGTCTTTCTCGGGCCCGTCTTTCATGCTCTCGATCTCGTATAGCTGCTTGGCAAAGTCCGCCAGTGGAGTCAGCGGCCGCTCCCATACCCTTAAGCCTGACGACCTGTCAGCGTTTCTTTGGGAGTACGTAATCCCGACAGTCTGGTCTTGGTTGTATTGGTCAAACATCAAACCGGCGCTCGCGCTAATATTGCCGTCCTGTTCTTTGCTCTCCCACGTCATGCCTCCGCACTCATCGCCCTTGTCGTTGAAGAAGATCATGCCCGGCCGCTGGCCTTCTCGAGTTTTCATATACAGGCCTCCGATGATCGGGCCTGGCGATCGATCGCGGTTAGAGATGGCCAGCCTGAGTTTTCCATCTTTTTCGACGATGTTGATCCGCTCCACATCAATCTCTTCGAACTTGGTTCTATGCACTTGCTGTTTCATGCCCATGAAAAACAGCGCCACAAACAACAGGGACGAAATCAGAGCATAAGCTTTAAGAATCCGAAGTTCCTTCATTATCCTTCCATCCATGGCAGTCCCTTCCTTTCTATGGTTGAAAGCCTTTTAATTATTTTGACTCCATAAAATTAGTTATTTGCCTCGTCCGGATACCTTCGAAAAACCGGATGAGCCCGAAAATATTCTCACGCGTTCTCAGAAAGTCTTTTGCCAAAGGAATCTCATTTCATTATTCTACTATATCTATATTTTATAAAATATAGTGAAAAAGTCAATCCAGAATAAGGCTGAACGTTTTGTTTCTCTCGGATTAAAAAAATACTAAACGCTGGCGCTTGATAAATTCCCCCTTTTCGTATTCATAAAAGCAATCGGTGGATGAGGAGAGGCGTCGCGAAATAAGTCGCAAAAAAACTTGACTGGATTGGAGCTATTTTCTATATACTATAAACTATAGTGAGATGACTCATCTGTTTCGGAAAAGGAAATTCCTGCCTTTTAATATCGTGAGAGGTGAATCCATGAAAATTGGTGTTTCGATGCAACGAGTCGCACTTGCGCAGCGCGCCGCGCGATTGGTTCCGACTATGCCGGCCCTGGAACCGGCTGATATCATTTCGTTTGGATCCGGCCACGGTTGTCCTGAGGTGTTTCCCGACTTGACCGAAGTGGCGAAGTTAGCGTTGAACAAGTACCGTTCGGAAACACTGCAGTACGGGCCGACGCTGGGGCTTTTGGAAATGCGGGAATGGATCGCCCGGTACCTGATGGAGAACGGCGCCAAGAACCTCACCGCCGACAATGTTCTTGTGGTCAATGGCGCGAAGGACGGCCTGGGGCTCATTGCCCGGCTGTTGCTGGATGAAGGCGACTCGATCGTCGTCACCGCTCCGACCTACTTCACAGCCATTCTGATCCTCAAGACGTACGGCGTGAACTTCTATGAAGTGTCGCAGGACGCCGAAGGCATCGTGGTGAGCGAACTGGAGGAAACTCTGGCGCGGATCAAGAACGAAGGGAAGCCGCTTCCGAAGCTGATCTACAACGTTCCCGACTATCACAATCCGTCCGGCGTAACGATGTCGCTCAAGCGGCGTGAAGACCTGGTCCGCGTGGCCGAGAAATACGGCGTCTACGTGGTCGAGGACAGCCCTTACCGGAAAGTCCGTTTCGAAGGCGAGCAGTATCCCATCGTGAAGGCGTTCGACCAGACCGAGTCCGTGCTGGTCCTGGGAACGGTTTCCAAGCTGGTGGCTCCGGGCATGCGCATCGGCTGGATCGTGGCCTCAAAGGACCTGATAGCCCGCTTGGCGCAATTGAAGTCGGACCTGGGCACCTGTCCGCTGACACAGCGGATCATCCTGGAATTCGTCACCAACAGAGACCAGTACGCCAAGCATGCGAAGAAAGTGCAGGACACCTATCGCAAGCATCGCGACACCATGGTGGCGGCGCTCCGGCGGGAACTGCCTGAGGTCCGGTTCACGGTCCCGCAGGGCGGCTATTACATCTGGCTGACGCTGCCGCAGAATAGCAACGCCGACGAGCTCACGACGCGCGCTTTCCAGGAGAAGGTCGGAATTCTTCCCGGCAGCAAGTTCTATGCCGGCAACGGCCCGAAGGGGCTGGGCGTGCCGACGAACAACATTCGCCTGTGCTACAGCCATGCCGAGCCTGAAGAGATCGAGGAAGGCATCAAACGTCTCGCCCGGGCCATGCATTCGATGTGAGTCCTGTATGACGTTGGTCTCAGGTCAGGGCGTCGGGAGTCGCCTTCCCAAAGAAGGCCGGGAAAGTCCTGTTCGTTCGAATTGATATAATGAATTCGGATTGAAAAAAGAAGGAGGTAGGATGACACTCATTTTGAACCGCTCGGACGTCATGTCCGTGCTCGACATGACGGACTGCATAGGGATTGTGGAAAAAGCATTCGGCGAGCTGTCCAGCGGAACCGCCGCTTGAGTTCGTCGGCCATGGCCGTCTCCTCATCGACAAATCTTCCGGCTCGGCGACTCTCCGCGGTCGGCCGGCCGATGTCGAATAACGCCGGCCGGGAGGGATTCTGATGTTGCTGCGCGCTAG
>Ga0315279_10005976_pt1 | contig 15542 bp, 12 predicted proteins | sample YL17G06_20_MG_FD_203694 | JGI IMG/M metagenome (GOLD analysis project Ga0315279, IMG submission 203694) | Sediment microbial communities from Yellowstone Lake, YNP, Wyoming, USA - YL17G06_20 | ecosystem: Environmental > Aquatic > Freshwater > Lake > Sediment | place: USA: Wyoming | collected... | reverse complement strand
TGGGGGGATTCGAACCCCCTACCTTTTGTCTGCCAGACAAACGCTCTCCCTATTGAGCTACAGCCCCACCCTGGCCACCCTATGGTAGCAAAGGGGCTAGAGGGTTGCAAGGTCGAGGCCGCCGTGGCCGGTTTGACACTGGCTTCGAGCCCCGCCTAAAATGCGTCGGACTGGAGGAAACGCGGCGCACCCCGCTCGGCCGGGGTGCTGTCACGATCACAAGGCTTGCCACGTCGGCAGGCAGGGGCGAAGTGGAAATCGATGGCTAAGAAGGCCAGCGCGAGGCAGCAGCCGATGCGCATGGAGGTGACTCTGGAGCGGGGCCCGCTCCACGTCGGGCTCATTCCGCTGCTCGCCGCCGTCTACGGGCTGGGCGTAGGCATGTTCCTGGCCGTCGAGCCCACCAGGCCCTGGATCCTCCTCCTGACGGCGGCTCTGGTGGCCCTGGGGACGGACGGCATCATCCGCTCCTATCCCTCAGGCGTCTTTCGCGATGTGGCCGACACGGCGCCGTACCTGCTGCTGCCTGTGCTCCTGGCCCTGGGGGCCGGCCTCTTCTTCGAGGACACTGCTACCGGCTACTGGGTCTGGCCTGCCGCCGTCGGCTCGGCGATCCTCCTAGCGGCTGCGCTCTACTGCCAGTACGTCTGCGTGAACCCCCTGGCGCCGGCCTATCCTCTGGCACGCTTTATCCTCACTATGACCACCTACCTTACGGCCTTCGCCTTCTACGCCGTGGTCTATAGCTACGACGTTAGCCTGCTGCCGGCGGCGGCCGTCGTCGGCCTGGTGAGCGTGCTGCTGGCCAACGACATCCTGCGCGAGGCAGAGGCAAGCCCCTGGCGCACCCTAACCTACGCCGCCGCCATCGGGCTGGTGGTGGCGGAGGCCCGCTGGTCGCTGCACTTTCTGCCTTTGGAGGGCTTTCTGGCGGGGGTCTTCCTTCTTCTCGCCTTCTACGTGAGCACCGGTCTTGTCCACCACACCCTGATCGGGAACCTCACCGTCCCCATCCTAACCGAGTTCGGAGGGGTCACACTGGCCGGCCTTGTCGTTGTCGTTCTTGGCCGGATCATCGCTGGAGGGTAGGGCTGAGCCCTGCCTCATGCCCTTGCAGACCTACCTCGGCGTCGATCTCGCCTCCTCGGAAGCCAGACGTAACAGGGTCGCGCTTGCCAACCTGGGGCACCCCTGCTAACATGGGGGCCGGTCGGGGCGTAGCGCAGTCTGGTAGCGCACCTGAATGGGGTTCAGGAGGTCGCTGGTTCGAATCCAGTCGCCCCGACCAGCCTCATCTTTCTCCCAAGCTGGCCCTAGGAAACGTCCTAGTTGGGTGGTCTACTCACAAGCTCACAGTCAGCACCGTTGTGCTTGCCCACCCCGAATGTCTCCTCACCACGAAGTGAATCGCTCGAGCAGGCGTCAAGATCTCGCAAGGCATCTGCGACACGCTCAGGGAAGCAGCGTTGACGGCCGCATCTGGGCTGTTCTAGAGTTCGGCTGTCAATCTGAAAGTTGCGAACCCAGGGCAAAAGTGGAGGGGGTTCTTCCCCAAGACTGTGACCTTTGAGAGCTGGAACCACAGTTATTGGAAGAAGGGCTGCCAGTACGAGGCGGATGAGCCTTATGTCTTTACAGGACTATCGTGGAGGTGACCGCAGTATGGCTCAAAAAGGCAGGTCGAACAGATTCAAGGTTGTTCTGGCCCTGTTTGTCCTGGTGGTGTTGACACTGCCAGTGATCGCGTCCTGCAAGGAGGAAGAGGAGTCCGCCAAAGGGACACCAACGGCAGCGGCATCAGACCTTCTCCTGGATCCCATCAAGACGGACGCTGGATACGTTTCCGGGACGACGGTCGGTGACCCCGGAAAAGAGGTGCGAGCGTATCGAGGGATCCCGTACGCTGCCTCACCGGTAGGGGACTTGCGGTGGAAGCCACCACAGCCGGTCGAACCCTGGTCGGGCATACGTGAGGCCACCGTATTCAGCAACAAATGCGCTCAAGAGCAGGCTGGCTGGGTCGGCGGAAGCGCAAGTGAAGATTGTCTTTACTTGAACGTATTTACCCCGGCAAAGAAGGCGAGCGAGCGGCTGCCCGTGATGGTCTGGTTCCACGGCGGTGCGTTTACCTCCGGCTCAGCCAATTCGCTGCCGTACACCTGGCCTTCTCTGCCCCAGCACGGTGTGGTCATGGTAGGCGTCAACAACCGGCTTGGGCCCATAGGCCTGCTCGCTCTCCCCGAACTCTCCCAGGAATCGCCCAATGGAGTGTCAGGCAACTACATGTTCCTGGACCTGATCGCTGGCTTGAAGTGGGTGCAGGCCAACATCGCGGCCTTTGGTGGAGACCCAAACAACGTAACGATCTTCGGCGAGTCCGGCGGCAGCGCCAAGACCGACGCCCTCATGGCTTCGCCCCTGGCTGAGGGACTTTTCCAGCGCGCGATCCTGGAAAGCGGGGCAAACTCTGGGGGCAGCGGAGCGCGGGGCGTGCTCTCCTTGGACGAAGCGGAGGCGCTGGGCGAGCAACTGGTGGCCAAGCTCGGCATTCCCGAGGACGGAGATGTGCTCGCGGCTCTTCGTGCCACTCCCTATGAGCAGATCCTGCAGGCAGGTGCGGCGATGAGCGAAGAACTGGAGCAGAGGGCGGTAGGCGCCCTGAATAGTGTCGTGGTAGACGGCTGGTTCATGCCGGATACGCCAACAAACGTGTTCAAAGCGGGCAGGCAAAACGGCGTTTCCCTGATTACGTGCGCCAACCAGGGGGAACTGACGGAAGAACCCCTGGGGCACGGGCTCACTGCGTATCTCTCCAGGTTGACCGCCGTCAGCAAGAGCGACAACAACGCCTACGCCGCCCTGTTCAGTCACGTGCCAAGCATATGGAAGCAAGAGGGCATCCTGGCCTTCCACGGGCTTGAGCTACCGTACGTCTTCGGCCTGCTGGCCGTACTGCCGAACTCCATATTCTACGACTCATTTGCCCATCCCGCAGGCGCGCAAAGCCATGACCCCGGGCTCACCGAAGACGACCAGCAGGTATCTGAGGCAATGATGACCATGTGGGTCCAGTTCGCGAAGACCGGAGACCCGAGCGTAGAAGGCTTGATCGATTGGCCGACCTGGGACCCCGCCAGCGACCAATACCTTGACATAGCGTGGCCGTTGGAGGTCAAGTCCGGCTACTCGAAGTTCGTCCCGGAAGAATAGGCCGGTTGGCATCTCCTTCTCCGAGGGGTTCTGTCATCAGGCAGAACCCCTCGAGGTTTGTGCGCAACCGGCAGGGGCGCTGACCCCAGCGCAATGGCTAGCCACCTCTCGCACACTACGGTCAAATGAGTGGGATTTGCTCGGAACAGGCGCGGGCGACTGCCTGCTGCGGACAGGGATAGGCCGGGTTGGCTTGCGTTGACAGTCGCAAGTGGGCTGTTCTAGAGTTCGGCTGTCGATCCGGAAGTTACGAAACCACGGCAAGAGAAGGCGGGCGTTCTTCAAGAGAGAACCATTGACCCCCAGGTAGAACTGCAACCACGGCTAGCTGAGGAAGGGCTGCGGGTACGAGGCAGACAAGCCTTGGCCCTCTACAGGACTCCGGTGGAGGTGAACGTAGTATGTGTCGGGAAGGTAGGTCGAACGGGTTCAAGCTTTTGGGGGCCCTGTTTCTCCTGGTGGTGCTGACACTGCCAACGGCCGTGTCCTGCAAGGAGGAAGAGGAATCCGCCAAAGGGACGCCAACGGCAGCGGCAACAGAGGTTCTCCTGGATCCCGTCAAGACAGACGCCGGCTACGTCTCCGGCACGACCATCGGCGAACCCGGGAAAGAAGTGCGGATCTACCGCGGCATACCCTATGCCGCCCCGCCCGTCGGAGACCTGCGCTGGAAGCCTCCCCAGCCGGTCGAGCCCTGGTCGGGGATACTGGAATGCACCGCCTTCAGAGATTCCGCGGTCCAGCCTGAGGTGGGCTTTGCTCCGGGGCCCAAGAGCGAGGACAGCCTCTACCTCAACGTCCTGACCCCTGCCAAGAAGACCAGCGAACGCTTGCCCGTGCTGGTCTGGTTCCACGGCGGCGGCTACAGCATCGGCTCGGGCAACCAGCCGCCGTACACATGGCCTTCCCTTTCCCAGCACGGCGCCATCCTCGTGAGCGTGAACCATCGCCTGGGGCCGATAGGCCTGCTCGCGCTCCCCGCGCTTTCCGAAGAATCGCCGAACGGCGTCTCCGGCAACTACATGTTCCTTGACCTCATCGCCTCCTTGGAGTGGGTGCAGACCAACATCGCGGCCTTTGGCGGCGACCCGAACAACGTCACAATTTTCGGCGAGTCCGGAGGTGGCGGCAAGGCCGACGCCCTCGTCGCCTCGCCGTTGGCGAAAGGCCTCTTCCATCGCGCCATCTACGAGAGCGGCGCGAACGTGGAGCGCCCCGGCGGCCGCCGGACACCGACTCTAGCGGAAGCCGAAGCGCTGGGCGAGCAACTGGTCGCGAAGCTCGGTGTGCCCGCAGACGACCTCGCGGCACTCCGCGCCGTTCCCGCAGAGAAAATCATAGAAGCCGGGCTGGCTCTGAGCAGAGAAATGAACGCCGCCGGACGCGGCTATACCGCGGCGGTGGACACGCTCGTGGTGGACGGATGGTTCATGCCCGACACCTCGACGAACATATTCGCGCAGGACAAGCAGAACAACGTACCCATCCTGCTGTGCGCCAACATAGGCGAGCTGATAGCCGAGAAAAGCTTCCTTGTGGTGCCCGAGCTGCTAAGAGGGTATGTGAAGCGATTGGAATCGACGGACAGGCTCGGCACTAATGGTTACGCCGCCATATTCACCCAGGTGCCCAGCAACTGGAAAGAAGACGGCGTCCTCGCCAATCACGGGCTGGAAGTGCCGTACGTCTTTGGCGCCCTGGAGGTGATGAACACCTCAGTGTTCTTCGAGATATTCGAGAAGCCTTCCGGTGCTGTGCAGCAGGACCCGGGCCTCACCGAAGACGACGAAAAGGTCGCGGATGCAATGATGACCATGTGGGCCCAGTTCGCCAAGACCGGAGACCCGAGCGTAGAAGGCTTGATCGATTGGCCGACGTGGGACCCCGCCAGCGACCAATACCTCGACATAGCGTGGCCGTTGGAGGTCAAAACCGGCTACTCGAAGATCGTCCCGGAAGAATAGGCCAGTTGGCGCCTCCTTCTCCGAGGGGTTCTGTCATCACGCAGAACCCCTCGAGGTTCATGTGCAACCGGCAGGGGCGTCGACGCCAGCGCACTGCCAGCCACCCCTCGCTGGGGCGTACCGAATCTGAACAGAGCGCTTTCGCCTCGAAGGTCGGCCTCCAGATGGGGCTCGGAATGGCCCCCGGCCGGCGTCGAAATGATGCCGGAAACCTGCCCGCGGCAGGAGCCAGAACGTGCCTGAGGCTCTGGCCAATGCTCCGTCCAGGCAACGGCCGCCTCGGGTGTTTGCCCCAACCTCCCTCATGCCCCCGTCCCTTTGACGCCTGATGTACAATGGGCTCGGCCAACGCCACTCTCGCTCCTCCCCACAACTGGCGCGACCATGTGGCCGGTCGGCGGCCCAAAGGGGGCAATGAGTTTGGCCGTGCCGTCACAGCAGCCGAAGGTGGAGTGAATCAAGCTGGCAAGAGGGGCCAGCAAGGAGGTCGAAGTGCGAAAGCTACTTCTCTCACTAGTCGCTATCCTGCTCCTCTCCGTGACCCTGGGAGCTTGCGGTGGTGGTGAAAAGGGCACGCCGACTGCGGAGACCCCTGGCGTCGGCCCAGCAACCGGGCCCGTCACTATTAACTTCTGGCATTCGGAGGTCGCCTCTAACCAGGAGGCCGTGAACCGCCTCGTGGAACGCTTCAACGCCTCCCAGGACGAAGTGAGGGTGCGCGCATCCTTCCAGGGCACCTACGACGACGCCATGGCGAAGCTGGTGGCCTCCCTTCCCACAGGCAACGTCCCGGCCATCATGTTCCCGGGGGACACCTACATGCAGATGATGATCGACAGCGGCGCCGCTACCCCCATCCAGGACTTCGTCGATCGGGAAGACTACGACCTCTCGGACCTGGACGAGAAGGGAGTCCAGTTCTACACCTCTCAGGGCAAGCTGTGGGCCATGCCCTTCACCATGGAGCTCCCTCTCCTCTACTACAACAAGGTGATCTTCCGCGAGGTGGGGCTGGATCCCGAAAAGCCGCCTCAGGACCTGGAGGAGCTCCGCCAGTATTCGGAGAAGATCCTGAAGCGCGACAGCGCCGGGAACGTGGTGCGCAGCGGCATCGCCCTCGACATTCACGGCTGGCCGAGCAATGTCCTGGCGGAGCACGGTGACCTCTGGGTAGACAAGGAGAACGGACGTGAGGGCCGCGCGACCAAGGTCCTCTTCAACAACGACACCGGTCGCTGGTTCTTCCAGTGGTGGCACGACATGGTGGATAGCGGGCTGGCATACAATGTCGGCCGCAACCCTACCATGGCGGAGGGCTTGCTGGCCATCGTCTCCGATCGCGCCCCGATGACCTTCTCCAGCACAGGCGCGTTGCGGTCCGTGATCGATGTCCTGGAGCAGGGGGTGCAGGGCGTGGAGATCGGCATCAGCCGGCTGCCCGGTGTCCCCGGGGGCACCGGGGGGACCTACATGACTTCCTACGGCCTCTGGATCCTCAACGTGCGCCCCAAGGAGGAACAGGAGGCGGCCTGGAAGTTCATCAAGTGGCTCATGGAGCCCGAGCAGCAGGCTGAGTGGTTCGCTGGCAGCGGCTACCTTCCCGTGAGCCGCTCCTCGGTGGATTTGCCGGCGGCGCAGGACGCCGTGGCCCGCTACCCTCTCTTTCGGGAGGCCCTCGACCTTTACCTCAATGCTCCGGCCACCCCCGCTTCCCTGGGGGCGGCCCTGGGTCCTACCAAGAAGGTGGACGAAGCCGTTTATCGGGGCGTGGAGGAGATGGTCTCCGGCATCAAGGACCCGCAGCAGGCACTGGGGGACGCCGCTGCCGAGGCCAACCGGATCATCGAAGAATACAACCAGCGGGTAGGAGGCTAGGAGGCCTCGCACAGGCGCAGGCCCAGTGAGTCCACGGGCAGCTCTTTGCCTTTCCCTCTCCTGCCGGGCAGGCCCCCGCGGCGGGCCGTGGACGTCGGCCCTCACGACGGGCGGTGTCGTGCGCTTCGGGAGTAGTTGCCCCTTCAGCAGCGGCTGCTATGATGGTCGCGCGAACTCAGCGCCTCGAGGAGGAGACGAGATGCGAAAGTTACTTCTCTCTCTGGCGGCTGTCCTGCTCCTCTCCGTGACCCTGGGGGCCTGCGGAGGCGGCGAAAAGGGCACCCCAACCGCCGAGACCCCTGGCGCCAGCCCGGCCGGCGGGCCCGTCGATATCGACTTCTGGCATTCAGAGGTCGCCGCTAACCAGGACACCATCAACCGTCTCGTGGACCGCTTCAACGCCTCCCAGAACGAGGCGAGGGTGCATCCGTCCTTCCAGGGCACCTACGACGACGCCATGGCGAAGCTGGTGGCCTCGCTTCCGACAGGCGATGTCCCGGCCGTAGCCTTCCTGGGGGACATCTACACGCAGATGGGGATCGACAGCGGCGCCGCTACCCCCATCCAGGACTTTGTCGACCGGGATAGCTACGACCTCTCAGACCTCGACCCGAAGGGCATCCAGTCCTTCACCACTCAGGGCAAGCTCTGGGCCATGCCCTTCGCCATGGAGGTCGCTCTCCTCTACTACAACAAGGTGACGTTCCGGGAGGTGGGGCTGGACCCCGAGAAGCCGCCCCAGGACTTGGAGGAGGTCCGCCAGTATTCCGAGAAGCTCCTGAAGCGTGACGGCTCCGGGAACGTGGTGCGCAGTGGCCTCGCCCTCGACATTGCTATCTGGACGGAGCGCATGCTGGCCGAGCACGGTGACGTCCTGGTAGACGAGTCCAACGGGCACGACGGCCGCGCCACCGAAGTCCTCTTCGACAACGACACCGGTCGGTGGTTCTTCCAGTGGTGGCACGACATGGTGGATAGCGGGCTGGCGTTCAACGTAGGACGAAATCCTACCCTTGTCGAAGGCTTCCTGGCCATCGCCTCCGGTCGGGCCGCCATAACCTTCAGCTACTCGGGCGCGCTGCGCTCCGTGATCGATGCCCTGGAGGCGGGCGAGGCGGGCACGAAAAACGTAGAGATCGGCGTCAGCCGGCTGCCTGGTGTCCCCGGGGGCACGGGGCAGACCGGGTTCTCTTCTTTCGGCCTCTGGATCTTTAACGTGCGCCCCAAGGCGGAACAGGAGGCGGCCTGGAAGTTCATCAAGTGGCTCATGGAGCCCGAGCAGCAGGCCGAGTGGTTCGCTGGCAGCGGCTATCTCCCCGTCAGCCGCTCCGCAGTCAACCTGCCGGTGGCGCAGGATGTCCTGGCGCAGTACCCTCTCTTCCAGGTGGCCTTCGACCTCTACCTCAATGCGCCGGCCAACCCCGCCACCGAGGGGACCATCCTGGGTCCTTTTCAGAAGGTACGCGAAGCCATTTTCCGGGGCGTGGAAGAGATGCTCTCCGGCATCAAGGACCCGGATCAGGCCCTGGAGGACGCTGCCTCTAATGCGAACGAAGCCATCGCGGAGTACAACCAGCGGGTGGGAGACTAGGGGCCTCGCCCAAGGGCAGGTCGAGGGAGTCCACCGGCGGTTCGTTCGCCTTCCCCCACTTGTGGGGCAGGCTCCCGCGGCGGGCCGTGGACGTCGGCCCTCACGACGGGCGGTGTCGTCCGCTTCGGGAGTAGTTGCCCCTTCAGGAGCGGCTGCTATGATGGTCGCGCGAACTCCGCGCCTCGAGGAGGAGACGAAATGCGAAAGTCACTGCTCTCCCTAGTCGCTGTCCTGCTCCTGTCCGTGAGCTTCGGGGCCTGCGGTGGTGGTGAGAAGAGCACTCCGACTGCGAAGACCCCTGGCGCCAGCCCGGCAGCCGGGCCCGTCGATATCGACTTGTGGCACTCGGAGCAAGCCGCTAATCAGGACACCATAAACCGTCTGGCGGACCGCTTCAACGCCTCTCAGAATGAGGTGAGGGTGCATCCGTCCTTCCAGGGCACCTACGAGGACGCCATGTCGAAAGTGGTGGCCTCGCTTTCCACCGGCGATGTCCCGGCCGTTGCCCTGCTGGGGGACATCTACACGCAGCTGGCGATCGACAGCGGCGGCGCTGTCCCCATTCAGGACTTCGTCGACCGGGATGGCTACGACCTCTCAGACCTCGACCCGAAGGGCGTCCAGGCCTTCACCTCTCAGGACAAGCTGTGGGCCATGCCCTTTGCGGTGGATGTCGTTCTCCTCTACTACAACAAGGTAGCCCTCCGGGAGGTGGGACTGGACCCCGAGAGGCCGCCCCGAGACCTGGAGGAGGTCCGCCAGTATTCCGAGAAGCTCCTGAAGCGCGACGGCTCGGGGAACGTGACACAGAGCGGCCTGGCTCTTGACATCGCCGCCTGGACGGAGCGCATGCTTGCCGACCATGGGGACCTCCTGGTAGATCAGTCCAACGGACATGACGGCCGCGCTACCAAGGTGCTCTTCGACGACGAGACCGGTCGCTGGTTCTTCCAGTGGTGGCACGACACGGTGGAAAGCGGGCTGGTGTTCAACGTGGGCCGGAACCCTACCATGGCCGAGGGCCTCCTGGCTATCGCCTCCGGTCGGGCCGCCATGACCCTCAGCTACTCGGGCGCACTGCGTTCCGTCATCGATGTCCTGGAAGCGGGCGAGCCGGGTGCGAAGGGCATAGAGGTCGGCGTTGGCCAGATGCCCGGTGTACCCGGGAGCACGGGGCAGACCGGGGCCTTTTCTTTCGGCCTCTGGATCTTCAGCGCGCGCCCCAAGGAGGAACAGGAGGCGGCCTGGGAGTTCACCAAGTGGCTCATGGAGCCCGAACAGCAGGCCGAGTGGTTCGCCGGCAGTGGCTATCTCCCGGGCAGTCGCTCCGCTGTCGACCTGCCGGCAGCCCAGGATGTCCTGTCACGCTACCCTCTCTTCCAGGTGGCATTCGACCTTTACCTCGATGCGCCGGCGACGCCCGCCACCGTAGGGACAATCGTGGGTCCCTATCAGAAGGTGCGCGAAGCCATCTATCGGGGTGTGGAAGAGATGCTCTCCGGCGTTAAGGACCCCGATCAGGCCCTGGCGGACGCCGCCTCCAATGCGAACGAAGCCATCGCGGAGTACAACCAGCGGGTGGAAGACTAGGGACCTCGCACAAGGGTAGGTCGAGCGAGTCCACCGGCGGTTCGTTCGCCTTCCCCCACTTGTGGCATAGGGTCCTGCGGCGGGCCGTTGACGGCGGCCCTCACGACGGGCGTTGTCGTCCTCGCCGGGAGTGGTTGGCCCGCTCAGCAGCGGCTGCTATGATGGTCGCGGGGGTTCCGCGTCTCGAGGACGCGGCGAGATGCGCTTCGCTGTCATCGGTCTCAGTCACGTCCACATCATCGGCATGGCGCAGGCCCTGTTGGGCGTGCCCGGCGTCGTCTGCGAGGGCTTCTGTCCGGAAGAGACCCCCATCGCTGGGGGTTTCGCGGGCCTGTTCCCCGACCTGCGCCGCCGTCCCCGGGATGAGCTGCTGGCCGACCCGGGCATCGACCTCATCCTGTGCGCCGACGTGAACGGGCTGCGGGGCTCGCTGCTGGTCTCCGCTTTGAAGGCCGGCAAGCACGTGTTCGTGGACAAGCCCCCGGTGACCACCCTGGAGGACCTGCAGGCGGTCGAGCGTGCTGTCGAGGAGAGCGGCAAGCTCTTCTTCGTCTACTTCGGCGAGCGCTTGGGCAACCCGCTTTCGTTGAAGGCCAGGCAACTGTTTCGAGAGGGACGCATCGGGCGGACGGTCAACTTCATCGGTCTCGGCCCCCACAAACTGAGCATCGAGCACCGGCCCGCCTGGATGTTTGACCCCTCCCTCTACGGCGGCATTCTGAACGACATCGCTATCCATCAGGTGGAGCTGTTCGGCTGGCTCACGGGCCAGCGCGTGGCCCGTTTCCGCTCTCGGGTGGGCAACTTCGGGACGCCCCAGCATCCCACCTTCGAGGACTTCGGGGACGTCTGGTTCGAAGGCGACGGCGGCACTGCCGGCTACGTGAGGGTGGACTGGTTCACTCCCGATGCCCTGCCCGTTTGGGGAGACATCCGACAGTTGCTGGTCGGCACAGAGGGGACGCTGGAGATCCGCAGCACCATAAGCGTGGGCTCGGCGGACTCGAAGCCAGCGCTCTTCCTGACTACCCGCAGCAGCGCGCCGGAGCAAGTTGACGTCAGCGATGTCGACACCGCCTGGGCACCCCAGCTTGTGGCCGACATCAGGGACGGCGTCAACCGGCTGATGCCCCACAGCGAAACCTTCGCGGCGCTCCGTGCCGTGCTTGAGATGCAGAACAAGGCCGAGCGGATCGGCCCTCGACCATAGCAAGGAAGGCGCTGCCGTGCCCTCTTCAGCCGGCTTGGACCTGTCGGGGCTCATTCCGGCCACCGTGACGCCCCTGACGGGTGACTTCGCCCTCGATGTGCCGGCGCTGAGGTCATACATCCGCTGGTTGAGGGGGTTCGAGGGGGTGAAGGCCCTGGCGGTCAACATGGACACCGGCGAGGGCCCGCACCTCAGTCAAGAGGAGCGCCGGCGCGTGCTGGAAACGTATGCCGATGAGATACAGGGCCAGACGCCTCTGCTGGCGGGCATCGCCGCCCGCTACACCGCCGAGGCCGTGGAACAGGCGCGAGACGCGGCGTCCCTCGGGGCCTCCGGCCTCGTCGTCTTCCCCATCCCGGCCTTCGCTGGCGAGCTGCTTCCCCCCGAGCTGCCCTTCGAGTATCACGCCGCCATCGCCCGCGCAACGGACTTGCCCCTCGTCCTGTTCCAGCTCCAGCCCGCACTGGGTGGGGTCATCTTTACGCCCGAGGCCCTGCAGCGCCTGCTGGAGATCGACCAGGTGGTGGCTATCAAGGAGGCCTCCTTCGATCGGGCCTGCTTTGCGGAGACGGCCGGTCTGCTTGCCTCAGCGCCTCGTCGCATCGCCCTCCTCACGGGCAACGACAACTTCATCCTGGATTCGTTCCTGGCTGGTGCGGACGGTGCACTCATCGGGATGGGGACGGTGGCCATCGCCGAGCAGGTGGACATGATAGCGAAGGCCAAGGCCGGCGACGAGGCGGGCGCCCGTCGCATCGAGCGAACAGTGGTAGAACCGCTGGCCGCGGTGCTCTTCGCGAGGCCTGTCCGCAACTATCGAGCCCGCATCAAGGAGGCCCTCCGGCTCCTGGGGGTGCTGCCCAACGCTGTCGTCCGGCCGCCTCTCCTGCCGCTGAGTGGAGGCGAGCGCTGGGCCGTGGCCGAGGCGTTGACGGGCCAGAACCTGGCCGCCCCGGCCCGTGGGAGATAGCGGGGCATGACCGATCCCATCGGCATCGGGATCATTGGGACGGGTGAGATCTCCGTCCTGCATGCCGCAGCCTATCAAGCGCTGGGCGAGCGGGTGCGCCTGGCGGCCGTCGCCGACATCGACGCGGACCGGGCCCGCGCCCTGGCGAAACACTTCACCATCCCCGCCGTGTATGAGGACTACCAGCGGCTCCTGGCGGATCCCGACATCCAGGCGGTAAGCATCTGCACGCCGCCCTTTCTCCACGTGCAGCAGAGCGTGGAAGCGCTGGAGGCCGGCAAGCACGTCCTCTGTGAGAAGCCGGTGGCTCCCAACATGGCCGGCCTGGACAGCATCGCTGACGCGCAGCGGACCTCGGGTCGCGTCTTCTCCGGCGTGTTCCAGAGCCGCTTTGGGCAGGGAGCGCGGCAGGTCAAGGCCCTCATCGAGCGGGGGCGATTCGGCCGCTTGCTCCTGGGACTCACGCACACGCTTTGGATGCGGGATACTGCCTACTACGGGGTCTGGTGGCGTGGCTCCTGGGCCCAGGAGTGTGGCGGCGCCAGCGTCAGCCAGGCCCTCCACGGCGTCGACATGCTTCTGTGGCTGATGGGCGAGCCTTCTCACGTCTGGGCCGAGGCCGATACGCTCAAGATGGACATCGAGGTGGACGACACTGCCGCTGCGGTGGTGCGCTTCCGGAGCGGCGCCCTGGGCCAGATCCTGGCCACCGTCAACTGCCAGGACAACCGTAGCCGCCTGGAGGTGTACGGAACGGCCCTGCACGCCGTCTCGTCGGAGGATGCCTACCAGTCTACCAAGGACCCCTTCCGCCTTTCGGCCGCCGACCCGGCTTACCTGGAGAGCGTGCAGAGAGAGGCAGACGAGCTGGTTCCTTCTGGCCCGCCATACCTGCAGGTCGGGATGATGGAGGACTTCGTTGGCGCCCTGGAAGAGGGCCGAGATCCGCTGGTCACGGTCGCCGAGTGCCGCCGGTCGCTGGAGCTGGTCACGGCGCTGTACCGGTCGGCCATGACCGGTGAGACGGTGAGCTTTCCCATCGAAAGGACGGACCCCTTCTACTCCTGCATCCCTCCGGAGGGGATGAGCCTGCCGGGGACGGCCTGGCATCAAGGGGGGGCATCATGACAGAGATAGCCACGGAGAAGTTCCTGATGCGGCGCCTGTCGGATGTGCCGGAGGAGCGCGGTGTCTGCGGCTTCCGCAGAACGCTGATCACCGCCGCCGATACGCCGGCGGTCAACGTATCGCACCTGAGGATCGACAACTCCCGCCACCACTATCACGGTAAGATGACCGAACTCTACTACGTTCTCTCAGGCGGCGGGACCATCACCCTGGACGGCGAGACCTATCCCGTTCAGGAGGGCGACATCGTGCTCATCCGGCCGGGCGTCTGGCACACGTCGGAAGGGGACATGAACGTCCTCATCACCGGTGTGCCGGCCGGCGAAGCGACGGACATCTTCTTCGAATAGCGGCGGTCTTCGGTGGCCTTCTTCACCTACCGCTCCCTGGACGACCTGCGCGCTGCCATTGGTGAGCAGGGGGTGAACCTCGCCTGCGACGAGGAGATCCGCCTGCTCACGCAGCCCGTCGCCATTGGCGAGCGGGTCGCTGGCAACCGCATGGCTGTCCACCCGATGGAGGGCTGTGACGGCACGCCGGATGGGCGCCCCGGTGAGCTCACCTTCCGGCGCTGGCGCCGCTTCGGCGAAGGCGGCGCTAAGCTCATATGGGGCGAGGCGACGGCGATCTGCCCAGAGGGCCGGGCCAACCCCCGACAGCTCCTCCTTGATGAAGCCACAGCCCCCGATCTTCGCCGGCTCCTGACCGAGACGCGCGAGGCCCACAGGCGTCGCTTCGGCAGGGCGGACGACCTGCTGGTGGGCGTTCAGCTCACTCATTCCGGGCGCTGGAGTCACTCAAGGCCGGTGGTGGTCCACCATACGCCCACCGTCGACGCCGTCACCTGGCTGGATCGGGCCGGCGGGGAGCGCCTGCCGCTGGACTATCCCCTCGTCTCCGACGCCGGGCTGGAGGCCCTGGGGGAGCGGTACGTGGAGGCCGCAGTGCTGGCGGCTCGCATCGGCTTCGATTTCGTCGATATCAAGCAGTGTCACACCTACCTGCTGAATGAACTGCTGGCGGCCAGGAACCGGCCCGGTCGCTACGGCGGTCCGTTCGAGAACCGCTGCCGGCTGGTGCTGGACATCGTGCGGGAGGTTCGCGCCCGCCTGGGCCGCGACTTGCTGCTCGCCACCCGCCTGAACGTCTACGACGGCGTGCCCTTCGGCGAGAGCGTCCACGCTTCCCTTCCCTATGAGGAGGGATGGGGCGTGGACAGCCGGAACCCCTCGCGGCCTGACGTTTCTGAGCCCATCCGCCTCATCGGCCACCTCAGAGAGCAGGGCGTGCGCCTGGTGAATGTGAGCATGGGCAGCCCCTACTTCAACCCCCACATCGGCCGCCCCTTCGAGCGGCCGCCGGTGGATGGTTACCCGGCTCCAGAGCACCCCCTTCAAGGCGTGGCGCGACACGTGGAGGCGGCAGCGGCGCTCCAGCAGGCGCATCCGGACGTGATAATGGTGGGGACAGGCTATAGCTGGCTCAGGCACTTCGCCCTCAACGTGGGCGAGGCCAGCGTGCGGTCTGGACGCATCTCCATGGTAGGGCTGGGACGGGGTGCGCTGGCCTATCCCGAGTTCGCCGCCGAGGTGCTGCGCAGCGGTCGCATGAGCCCCGCGAAGGCCTGTCTGGGCGTGAGCTACTGCACGGCGCTGATGCGGGCCAAGAACAAAGAGGTGGGGCAGTTCCCGGTGGGCTGCGTTCCCCGCGACCCGCTTTACGTACCATACTTTCGCCAGGCTTACCCCCGGCGCTAGGAGCGCCCGAGGACGCCACGAGCAAGCGTGGCGTCCCGGGGGGAGCCGTCGTGGAGCCTTGGAGAGAGGGTCAGACATGGGCAGAGGAGGTTTCCCGATGAACGTACGAGCCGTTCTAACCGCCGCGGGCCTCATTTTCGTCGTCCTGGCGGGAGCAGCGTGCGGCGGGGGCAAAGAGAGTGCTCCCTCGCCTACGCCGCCGCGGCAAATAGCCACCCCGTCCGGTCCCGTCACCATCTCGTTCTGG
>Ga0315279_10005975_pt1 | contig 15545 bp, 12 predicted proteins | sample YL17G06_20_MG_FD_203694 | JGI IMG/M metagenome (GOLD analysis project Ga0315279, IMG submission 203694) | Sediment microbial communities from Yellowstone Lake, YNP, Wyoming, USA - YL17G06_20 | ecosystem: Environmental > Aquatic > Freshwater > Lake > Sediment | place: USA: Wyoming | collected... | reverse complement strand
CGTCGCAGCCGAAGTCCAGTCGTACGCTCTAACGTTTCAGACAAGCTATCCCCCTGGAAAAGACGGTCCCAGATGCCTCCACCGTGCCGGAGCTTGCCGCCAACGCTTCCTACTGTCTGAACTGCAGGGAATGGCCGTTTTTTCTCGTGTACGCGCCGGCAGTGGTGTAGAATCCGAGGCTGTTCATCAAGGAACCTTCATCGTTGGAGAAGCGCTCTGCACAATTGTCACCAGTCCCTCTGCCGTGCGCAACCAACTCCTGGTAAAGGAGCCTCACGTTTCTAAGATCCATGACATAGAATCGCTTCTGGGACGAGCATCTGGTGTAGTCAATCACGGTCAGCAGGTCGGGATTCTTGAGTAGGTTGCGCTGACTCATTGTCCTGTAGCCGCGCAATGCCGTTTCAAAGACCTTACGTTCAAGCCTTCCTTTAAGCTTGAGTTCGTTATAGAGCGCGTCCGCATCCAAATCCGCCGGTGCCAATGCTGGTGTCGCACCCGCGGCTGCCATTGTCTGCCTGGGTGGAGCCGGGGATGGCGCCATGGGCGCGGGAATCGCCACACCGGGCCTGTCCAGCACGTGCCGACGAACCCAATCCGCATGGCACCATTGCCCGGATTAACTAAAACACCCTGCAGAAGCATGGCAGAGTGCATATGCTCGCTCCCGTCAAACCCGTCCTCCCCACCGAGCCCAACCTCTGCCCTCTGGTGACTTTCCCGCTCTTCACGTCAATCGAACCCAGATGGCCGTACAGGCTGAAGAGCCCCAATCCGTGATCGACTACCACGCAGTTCCCGTAAATGCCCAGGCAGCCGGCAAACACGACCTCACCATCGTTGGCGCACTTTACCTCCTCTCCGTCAGGCGCTCTGAGGTCGCACCCAGAATGAGTTCCCTCGTCCACCGCCTTTCCTCTGTATCTATCAATGCGGAGATCGCCGAATTGTCTGAGTCTATCGGGATCCTTCACCGGTGGCAGGAAGTGCTGATTCCAGAACAACTCACAGGACCCAACCTTGGTGATCTTGGCCAGGTTCTGGTCGCATTGCGTGCGCAGGTCTCGGCTGATGCGCAGAAACGAATCCAGTAGGGTCGGTCCCTCGCTGAACTCGTTGCATTCCTTTTTTATGCCTGCCGCAACCTCGCTCATGAATTTCTCGTTGACCTCGATGCCACGGCGCCGGACGTCGGCAGCACGCCTTGCGACCTTCAGCTCGATCTCACGGAGCGTCCCACTCTCCTTTTGTTTGGCCCAGAGGAGAATGCGGGTCTCCGGAGCTTGATCGGGCCCCAAGCTGAAGAACGCGACGTGAAGGCCCTCCTCCTTGCCTTCGTCATTCGGACGCGGATAGCCGATAAAGTCACGCTCCCCGACCCTGACGCCTGATGACTACACACTTCCCGAAATGCGGTACAGCACTGCTTCCGATCCCCCTTGGGTAACGGAAAGCTGCTGATTGGGTAGCACTTCGAGCTGTATCACGGCCACGGGCGTAAGGACGACACGGTCGGTGCTTGAGGCTCAGGTTGCGGCTTTGCCGATAACTGAGCCGAGGCAAGATTTACGATGCCGTCATACTCCTCCAGATATCCCTGCCTCGTGGGCGATATGTGCTCTGCCTACCGTGTCCATGTATGCCACAACGTCGTTCTGGCAGGCGAGGCCCGCGCGAGACCTGCACTCGTTGTCCTCGATGTCAAGCGTGACCGGGAGATCACCGGGGCCTAGCTCACCGCGGCTGAGCTTCTCGTTGTACCAATCTGCGATCAACTTAGCCTGCTTCGCAGCGTTCTTGCGGGGGCGGAAGTACTGGTAAGCGCCTCGTACCAACCCAGCCTTCTTCATTTTTCCCCAGTTGGCTTCAAACTCTGTGTCCAGTTCAAGGCCGTAGGAAAATCTGGCAAAGGCGAACACCCGTCCCGAGCGCTTGACCTCGCTCCAGTTGACGTTGGGCTCATGGGACGATACGTCCACCCCTTCCAAGACGATCGGGTCGCGACAGACTGGAACCCCGGAGCTGGTGCAGGCGAGCCGATGGCAACAACCCGCAGGAGCTAAAAGCAATGGGATTAAAGACCCCATCACCAATGCCCTGAATAATCTGCATCGCCATCCAGACCCTGTTATCATGGAAGGCGTTCTAATCTCACCGGCTCTTTAGAGGCAGGAAGCGCGCAGTGCAGGCAGCAATTCCGCGCGAAGGTGAAGCAGAGTCCTTGCCCCTTCCGGCTCGACTTGATCCCCTTGGGATCAGGCCACACCCGTACGCGGGAATCTCGAGTTTGCAGTTGCATAACCGTCAGCCCCACCTTCTTCCATTTCCAGTCCTTCGCCTTGCTCCCGTCGCCCTCCCTGTAAGAGTTAGAGTGGGGGCTGCGTTTGAGCGGCTCGTTTGCCAAACAGCTCCTAGCTTCTTGAATCGGCGTAAATCAGCGGGGCCGGCATTTCAGTCCGTGCGTTCATGGCTGGACTACTGACGCGGAATTCGCGAGCAAATAATCTGCTCGATGATAGGTTGGGTCAATCGGTCGGGAATCACTCTCGAGCCACGGCCTTCACCGGCACGACCCTAGCGCTTTTTCCTTCGTCGTGATGTGCCAGCGTGCCTTGCATCATCGCTCCGGCCTGGACTTCGAGGGTCCGGTAATGTACCTCTCCAGTCACGCTGCATTTGGCCTGCAACTCGACATACTCCTTTCCATACACCGGCCCGACCACCGTGCCGTTGATGAGCGCGTGCGAGACACGGATTTCGCCTTCGACCCGGCCACGCTCGCTCAGCAGCAGAGTACTCGGCTGATCATTTGCGGCTAGGACGTTGCCTTTGACGCGGCCATCCACCCGCAACCTGCCGCTGAAGATGACGTTCCCTTCTACCGTCGTTCCCTCGCCGATCAGGCTGTCGATGCGGTTGTGAGGCTTGCTTGCCTTGCCATCAAACATGCTTTGTCACCTCCAAGGAAAGGTTCACGATCTAGGAGGACTTTGGGATCTCGGTTCCATTTTCCAATATGCGGACTTGAATTCGTTTCACCGCCGCATGGGCGGCCAGTGTTCGGTCTGTGTCGCAGGTCACCTAGGCCACGCCCGCCATGCACCAGATCCCGGCAAGGATCAGACTCCGTCGCAGCACCGTCATGAAAGCAACGCAGGCCGTTCCAGACCCATGGTCTCCGGCAGTGCGAACATGATATTTGTGTCCTGTATCACCTGCCTGGAGGGAGGTTGTCAATCACGGACACCACAACGATCATGTCGCCGAGGCGGGGACGGCGCACTGTCATTCGACGGACGTTCACGCCCCGCACCGAGCACGTAGCGGGCTGCCTTGCGGTTGGGAGCATGTCGACGAAGGGCTCGCGCGAAAACCGCTGCTCGTATAAGGCCTAGTTTCAGGACTCCTGACCTCACGGAAACGGATCTGATTCCATTTTCAGCCTGGGATTCGACGATCTCATCGTTGGATTTACTGATTTCCCGATAAAGTTCTAATACTGAATGCCTTTCTATCGCTCTAAAGAATGATTCCTGAGACCATCCGTGATTGGTATCACGAAAGAATCCGTCCTGTTTTCCATATCGCAATAAACTCAATAGTTTACCTTTAGGGCATCAAGAGTCCTGAGTCTATTTATAAGTCTTTCTGACCGGGAGCACAAGGGAAGAGTGAGGATTTTGGGACGGGAACTCGGGACAGGCCAGGATGGCTGCCATTTCTTTCGTCGTCAATAGGCCGGCAGCCTGCAGATGCTTCATGGCACAGCGTCATCCCGGTGTCGGGCGGGAGATAGTTGCTCTAGTTGCTGCTGGTTGAGAAAAAATCATCTTCGCGGGGTGCTTCAGCGTTGAAAACATCCAACCTCTAGCGCGGCGCGTCACCCAAGCCTTTATCCATTTCTAATCCTTTTGGCCATTCTGGACGAAACCGTAGGTGGCCGGTATTGCGGCTGCTGGTGCGCAATATCGCTGAACTCGATTGGCATGGGCCCTGAGACGACCCAAGCATAGAGGTACCAGTCATGAAGCCAAATCCATTTAAGGCCGTCCCGGCGAGTCCGCACATCCTTCCGGCGGTCTTCCTGCTTATCTTTATCAGCCAGGTCGAACATAGAGTTGATCCCACCGCAGTTTCACACCTGTTATCCGTCCTTTCGATTACGCCTGAGCGGCAGACGCCGCCGCAAGCCAGTCTCCAGAGCGAGAGCGATCTCCTGGCGGAGCAGGAGACTCAAAGCCGAGCGGAGCTGGTGGCGATCTTGGATATGACGGGCCTTGATCGCGGTGAGTATCCCGAGATTGACCGGGTGCTAAGCCAGGAGCCATTGTTTCCGCTGAAAGACCTTATTCGACGCCGCCAGGAAATCATGGCAGCAATCCCGACTCAGCTGCCCACTCTGGGGTGGATGAGCGGGGTTTACGGCAAGAGATCTTCTCCTTTCTCCGGTCGCCCAGAGCTGCACAAGGGCATTGATCTCTCCGGAACTGTGGGTACTCCGATCTATGCGCCGGCCGACGGCATTGTGCGCTCAGCCTGCCGTTATGGCCGTTTTGGCACTTATCTGTCCATCGTCCACGGATATGGCATTGTCACCAAGTACGGGCATCTGGAGAGGACGTTCGTCAAACCCGGACAGCATGTGCGACGCGGGGAACAGATCGCCACCATGGGAAGCAGCGGCCTGTCTACCGGCACCCACCTGCATTACGAGGTGTGGGTCAACGATCGTGCCGCAAATCCCGCGCACTTTGTTCCGCACGGACAGCTGCCCGAGGGGCTCTTTGCGATGGAACCGCCCGTAAGCTGGCAATAAATCCCAGAGGCATTTAGGGTACGAGAAACGTTCGCACAGTTTCCATGAAGAGATCCCGCTCATCCCATAAACACCCGTGCCCGGATTTCTTAAACCGAAATCGTTTGGCGCCGGGCACGTTCGCAGAGATGACTTCGCAAAACTCGGGTGGGACAACGATGTCCGGCGTGGCGCTGAGGACCAGTGTTCGAGTTGTCAGCCGCCCCTGATCGAGCTCGACCCAGCCATTCGCCAATTTCACTGCCCTGCAATTGAGCTTAGCATCCGATGCTAATTCGCGCTTCCTTTGATCGGATGGATCAAGCGGCTGGTTCCGCGCCTCGATGATTGAAAGCTGGTACTCGCCGCCGATCGGCCGATCGCTGTCACCGGCGAGGCTCATCAGTTTATAGAACTCTGGATTTCTATCTTGGAGCACAAGGGGAAAGTGCAAGAGGGAGTAAGGAATGCCAGGGCGCAGTCGGTGTTCGGGCACTCAAGATCGATTCCTCTCTTGATGATTCTCAGGGTTCGCGTCTCTTCGCTCGGAAGAGGCATTATCCCCAGTCCGATCTCCTTCCACTCCCAGTCCGTCTGCTTGACCTTGCCGCCTTTGATTCCTTCATAGTAGTCATCGGCTTTCTCGCTTCGCTGAAGCTTAACAGGCGCAAGAGCACGCTTGGCTTCTTCGATCGTCGGAACAATTGAATCGCACTGCAGCCAGGATGCCGCAGGCAAAGGCAATGGCCGGGTCATTGCCTGAGTGGACCTCTGGACACTGTGTGCACTGCCGCTGGATGTCCCGGCCAACAGGCCCAAAAGGGCCACCGTCCGCCAAACGAAAGAGATGCCACACCTGCCTCTCACGCCAACCTCCCGTGGAATTGACCACTACCGGCAGTTTCGTCCAGGATACGCTTAAGAACGCCCTCGCTCACCGGAGGTGGCGAGGAACCGACCGGTCACAGGTTCGCACTCGCATGATGGAAACCGCGAACTTAAGGCGCCCTAAATCCGGGCTTTGGGAACGGAAGAACCTTTTCCAGATTGGCAAAGCTCCTTCACTATTTCGGCGTTTCAGGGATCAGCTGGCAGGCCGAGAAAGGCAGGTAAGATTGGCGCCTATCCCTAACATACCTATATTCCAGGATCCAGCCGAGATCGAAAGGCAGATCGTCATTAAGCTGGAGTCTGCACAGCGAGAAGTAGAAGACCTGAAGCCCTTGCTAAAGGCATACCTGAAGCTCGGATCCTATGCGGGCGAACTGGAGCAGCGCACCCACGAAATGAATTTGCTAAATAAAATGGGCGACATGCTCCTCACCTGCGACACCACCGAGGAGGCCTACGAAATAATCCAACAGCAGGCGCAGCAGATCTTTCCCGTTAAGGTCGGCGCTCTCTACGTCAGCACGCTCAAGGACAATATCATCGAATTAAAAAGGGAGGCGGTCTGGGGCGAATGCCTTCTGGCTATACCAGAGTTCGCTCGGAACGACTGCTGGGCTGTGCGCATCAACCACATCTACCGTGTCCGTAGGTGTTGCTGTTTTTCCCCATCACGGCTCCAGCGGCAAGCAGCTCCTCGATGCGGCTGAAGCAGCGTCATACCGCAGCAAGGTGGAAGGACGCAACCGCGCTACAGGAGCCCAACCATGGCCAAGCAGTTTTGGGTAAAAGGAGATATTGTCTCTTGGCGATCACAATCCGGACGCTGAAGAGATGATGGCTGAAAAGTAGAGCGTGCCCTCATTCCGTTGGCGAGCCCAATCGTCGGTTAGAATTGCCCCTCTCCATTCTTGCCACATCCTTTCTCCTTACGTGACATTCAGCCTCTTCATCCGATCGTCCTAGCCTCGATTTCCGGCGCAACAACGGGGGTGCAATCGACGCGGCATTCGCTCCGCGCCCGCCCTCTGACGTTGGACGGCTTACGCCATCAAGGGACGATTTGGTGAAGGCCCGATCACCTGGCGAAAACCGATTCCCCAGCTGGGCAGCTCTTCTGCTCCTACCTTTGCCAAGATTTCACAATCTCATCTGGTCCTGGGAACAATTCTCTCTCATTCACGCACGAAACAATGCTATTCTCCTGCTGCCGACGAGAAGCAGATTACTAAACTCAATCACCAGCCTCGCTTAGCTCCGATCGACAGTTGGCGACCTTTCCGCCGGAATGAATGGCGACAGTGGCCGCAATATGCGGGATGCACATGTTTAGAAAGGAGCTACAACATGCCCGATATGGTGCAAAAGGCAGCCTTCAGCACAACCCTTATATTCAACTTTCTTGTGGGATTTGGGGTGGTTCCATCGTTTCCGGCAGAGCCGGATTTAAGCGTCATAGTAAAAAACGAAACCGGCTACGACCTCGAAGAGGTCAAATACGTCCTGGAGATGGGCCAAATCAAGACCCTGATGGAGCGAGCCCGTGATGTGTCCAACGGCGGCTCATGCACCTTTCGCTTGAAGGAGGGAGGAGCATATCGGGTCTACGCCTCTTTCATCATGGATGGGAAAGAGGTCTACGCAAAGGGCAACGCTAATAGTCTACGTGACGGCGGACGATATCGCCTCACACTTAAGAAGGTCATATTCAGCGAGGGCGGCGCCGGCATGAACTTTATCAATAAGAGCGAATTCGATGCCATCCGGTGATGCTGAGGCAACAGGCAGCGTCGCGGATATATCTCACCCGGAACTTGTGAATGTAAATCAGACGCCTCGAAGTTTGGTATCCGGGATTTGAGCAGGGCGGGATAGCTGACCCTGTGGAATGGCCCCCGACGGTGAGACAAAACGCGTTCTTTTCCATTGTCTCGTTACTCCCGATGGTTGTAATCGCGGGAGGATTACTGCTCATCAGCGATCTCGCAGTAGCGGCTGACCAATCTTTGGGAGGAACGAACGCTTCGCGCAAACGGGCAGCAGGTCCCTACCTCTCGCTCCAGCAGGAAGCGCTGGAAGGCTACTGCGCGGACAACTTGGATCTGGCCGACGTGCATGCCGTATTTTGGCACGTATTCTCCAGGCTGCCCGACGAAGTGACAGTCTATCCCTCCGAGAACTATCTCTACTGGGTGCTGCATGTCAGTGGACGTCAGGTTTGGGGCAACATCCGGCTTCCGGCAGGTCAGCGCGAGCAGGGTGTGCTCTCTTTTGGCTATGCTGAGTTCGTCGAATTCCCAAGCAGCCCCACCTCTTACTTAAGTCTGTCGAAATTCTTTACCAAGCGCGACGGGGTGCGGATGGAGAAGCGAGACCGGTTCACGTGGCGGGTGACCTACCGCGACAGGGCAGTCATTTTTCATCTCCACCAACTGCGGACCGACCCGCCCAAGAGCTTTCAGCTCGCCGCCGGCGAGGCTCATATCGAACGAACTTTCGATGAGTCCGGTCTGCAGTTCTTCCTCCTGTTCAACACCGACCGAAACTACTTCTTCTGGGTGCTAAACGAGGAGGAGAAGGTGCCGGAGCAGTTCATCAATCTGGCCCCGGACATCCTCTTGGGCCGTCGCACCGGTTTTGCCTTTTGGGTGGATGCCCAGCGAGGCGGGCGGAAAGTGCTGGCCGCCGTCCGCAAGATCAGTGTGCTGCGGAATGATTATTACGACGGTCCGTTCGACCAGTTGGCCGACAACTACGTGGAGGTGAACCGGATCTCCGAGTGGATGGAGCGTGCTTTTCCGTCCCTCAAGGGCTGCATTGACAGATATGGTTACTACGCCGACAGCGCGCAACCCTCGCGCGTGGCGCTTTCTTGCTACGGGAGCTACTATACGCACGCCGAAATCATCGAATTCATCAAGCAGGCCAAGAGTTCGCAGGATCCTTACCAGTATATCTCGCGAGGTGGCGCGCCCCTGCCATGAGAAGGGATCGACGACCCGGAGTTTTGTCGAGTTGAAAGGAGAACTGCTATGGGTGGAACGAGATCAAGAACCAATCTCCGATGGCTCGTGACGCATCCAATCCTTTTGCTGGTCCTGCAGGCTTTGGGGATCACTGTTGTCGTTCTCTTTGCCGCCGTTCCGATAGGGGCGCAACTCTCAGAAGAGGAGTTGAACTGGCGGTTCGAATATGATGGCGTCGGACGTCCGAGCCGGCTGGTCGACCCGGGCGGCAAGGAAACCTCATTCGCTTATGAAACCTTCCCCGGCAAGCCTGAGCTGATCCAGCGCGTGATCCGCAAGTTCAAGAACGGGCAAGTGGCTTATGAATTCGACCGCGAGGGTCGGCGAATCTTGATGAGGGACAGGGCGGGGGTCGTGCGCTATAGCTACGACGATCTGGGACGCCTCCGCGGTGTCGAGCGTTTGAACGGCTACCGGATCGACTACCGATACGACTCCTTCGGCCGTCTGAAGAGCTGCAGCCTCGGCCCCGGGAATGAGGTTCGGTACGACTACGACTTCTTGGGTCGAATCGCTGCCATGCACACCCCGGCGGGCGCCGTCAAATACGACTACCAAACCGGGCAAGGCAAGGTCATCCGCACTCTTCCCAACGGCATACGAACGATTTGGGACTATGAACCCAATGGAGAGTTGACGGCGCTCACGCATATTGACTCGCAAGGCTTCATTGTCGCCCGATTTTCGTACGAATACCGCCCAGACGGTCTCGTGGAGGAGATTGCGGAGCTATCACCGCTTGGAGAGAACAAGGTCCGCTACGGCTACGACCAGGTACAACGGCTGACCTCCATGGCGGACTCGCAGGGACGCCGCTGGCGGGCGGAATACGATCCTTTCGGGAACCGGCTCAAGTTGCACGCAGATGACGGACCCGCCGTCGTATACCAATACGATTGGGCCGGCCGGTTGGCCGTGCTCCATGGGGAGGCCTGTGGACACGACGCCTCCGGCAATCTTACCCGCGTCAAGCTCGGCGGAGCATCAAAGCAATACGACTTCGATCACGACAACCGGGTGGCCCGAGTCAACCAGGGCGAGGTGATATACGAGTACGACGGCGACGGCTACCTGATCGCCCGTGCCGTGAGCAAACAGCGCATGACTTTTGTTCCGGATCCCACCGCCGACATCTGGCAACCCCTGCTCGCCACAAGCGCTGACGGGAAGAAGACGCTATATCTGTGGGAAGGGCGTCATCCTCTTGGTACCGTAGAGAATGGCAAACCGGCCTTCTTCTTGGAGGATCACCTGGATTCGGTGCGCGCCGTGGTCGATAAAGCAGGCAAAGCGACCGAACGGCGGGAGTACTCCGCCTTTGGCGACTGGATCAACCTGCCAGATGGTACAGACCTGTTGCCCGGATTCGCAGGGCTTTTCTTTGATGCTGTTGCATCCACCTATGTCACACACGGGCGTTCGTACTGTCCGGAGCTTGGCAGGTTTCTGCAAGTCGACGCTCAGCACCACGTTCCGATCGGATCTCGCGACGACTTATCAGTATATGCCTATTGCTGGAACGATCCGGTGAATTTCGTTGACATAAACGGCCTTTCCCCTGAATCAAGATCCAGCCGAACAGAGTGGCAAAACACTGAGCCCTGGCTACAGACGACTCCGGCGGCCATTGGGGAATGGTTATGGACAAAGATCGACCCCGTCGTCGGCTGGCTGCTTGCCAGGGACACCCCTAGAAGTTTCGAAGACGCTATCAAGAAGGCAATTGCAGAAACCCCACAAAACGGGCGTATCCCGGTTTTGATCACAGGGGTTGCTAACAGTTGGGAACAAGCGCAATCTGCGGCGGAACATCACTTTGGAACGACGGCCGTTGGGATACGGTCTGCGACGGGTAACATCGGTTGGGATATGTTGGTTGCAGCTCTTGATCAGGGTAAAGGTAGAAGGACGCACAACCTAGTGTGGCACCTCGAGTACATTCAACAAATCGCGCACAAGATGAGAAGAGACGATATCTGGCTCGACATCCGTGCTCACAGCAATGGAGGCATCAACCTCCGCAACGAGAGCCAAGCCTTGGAAGGAGCAGTAAAGAGAGGCCTGAGAGTCTCTGGGATCACTACCTATGCTGTATCTTCTACAGAAGCATTAGGCGGAGTCTGCAAGCGACTCGGCATTCCCTACCAATCCCATCTGAGACTTGATGACCCCATTGTTTCACTGACCCTCTATCCCCGTAGTTTCTCGAATTATTTGCAGGAGAAGACTGGCCTGCCTCGCTGGGTGGCGGATCCACTTGCGTTTGTGGATGTGGAAGCCTGGAAAGTAGCAAGCCTGGTCACGATCGGCACGACGTTGAAGCACCACAGCCTTGGAACGCCAAGCGGATACCAAATCGATCCAATTGAGCACCAGAGCCGACGTCGTACTGCTGACAACGCCCCTGAGCTTGGTCTCGGCCCTTCCCTTAGCCCATCAGTTAAGCGACGGGATGGCAACTCTTTCCCCCTCGGTGGGCACGACCCAATCTTCTCGTCATTTCACAACCCGGCCCTCTCCTTCTTCGGTTCGCACGATCCGCTGCTCTCCGGGGGTGGTGGAGGCGGCGCCGCTGGGCTGTTGGGCGGCAGCGTTGGTGGTGGTCCACGCCATGATCCCATGCTGTCGCAATTCCATGATCCGCTGACATCGCAGAACCGTGGCGGCCCGCCTCCTTCGTCAGCGGGCCTTGGCGGAGGCTTGGCACAGTTGGGACCCTCACCCGTAGGCGGCGTACATCTTGGCGGGGCGGGGAAGTCGCTGGAAGCGCTCGGCATGCTCAAGGGTGTTGCCGTGGATCCGAAAACCGGCAGATGGGTTTTGCTTTCTGAAGCCGACGCCACTATTGATCTGCCGCCCCTGCGTCTGGATGACTTGGTGACCATCTTCCGCAGTGTGTACGAGCTCGGCGAAGCACCGACCGTCACCATCGATCCCGAGGAACGGAATCCCTACGGACCCACGATGAACATTGTTCACGGCAAGGGGACGGAAAACACCTACGTCGGCTGGGTCCTGTTCCAGGCAGACCGGATCATGAAAGGCTTCAGCCTGTCGACCGATAACGAGACCGGCAAGCCGATCGACACCCAGGTTCCTGGCTATCGGGAAGTGGTCGACAAGATGTTCTTTTCGGAAGGGGTTTCCAGCGATCCTACGAGAGGCGGCGTGTGGGAGCGGTTTTGGATCGTCCCGTCGCAAGTCAGGTGGTTCATGGCCGCGTCGAGGGGACTCAGCCTGCTGGATGTTCCGCTCAAAGTGCGCACGCAGAGAATGATCATGAAGGGCGGCAAGCTAGAGGACGATCCGAATGGGAAATCCTCGTCCGGGGCTGTAGCCTTCACCCACTGGTTCACCGCCAACTATGACGCCGTTGCCGGCGAGTGCCGTCTCCAACCTCCACCGGAGACAGGCATCATGCGACCCGTGCCGGTGTTCACAGAGCTGCGGCGAATCGCCCTCATCACCGCCATTGCCGAACAACTGCGCGACCAGGGCGTGTCCCTCCCTGCCTGGATGCGAGACTATCAGGTCACGGCGATTCCATTCCCCGAAACCACCCCGTCGCTCACTGTATCAAAAAATAATCCCAGCGGGCTAATGGCAACCATCTTCGGCGGGGTCAATCTTGGCGCCCCGGCGAAGGCGGTGCAGACGTTTGCGCCCGGCGCACAGGCGAAGACGCTTCCGCCAGAGGAAAGGAAAGTGGTGGCTGCGAATCTTGAATTGGCCGCGCAGCTTGTCCCGCTGGTTCGATCTTCCGCGGACCAAACACCGTTGGCATCACCTATTTCCGTGAAATGGCAGGATCGCAGTTATCAAGCGGCCAGCCTCCCCGGCGCGGAAACCCGGGCGCTGGCTTCCTGCCAGCTAAGCGAAACCGACTTGGAGGCTCCCGTGGACGGCGGCTACGCCATTGCCTTGACGCGGCGGTTCAACTCGTTCTTTAGCCCCAGCGGACCTTGGGGTCCCGGATGGACCATGGATTTGCCGCAGCTGAACGAAATCAAAATCCCGATGGAACGTACCGAGAATGCGACACGGTTCAAGATTGCACGTGAGCTGACCAGCCCGTTGGGTGACCTCTACGTTCGGTTTTCGAACCTGGCTTTCGTGGCGGAAGCCGACACCACGCTGCCAGTTCCTGACAAGCGCTGCGAAATCCTTGCGCTGTCCGCTGATAAAGATCCGCTTATCAAACAGGAAACGACTGCGGTCACCTTCAAGGATGGCCGGCGCTGGCATTTTGACCCGGCCGGTCGGCTGACAGCCGTGCAGGCCAAGCCTCACATGACGCTGTATGTTCGCGACTCTGCGGGATGGATACATCAGATCGTCGGCTTCCACGGAGACCAAGTAAGGGCCGTCATTAATTTGAAATATGATGCTCAAGGCCGATTGGCGGCCGCGGAGGCCGAAAGCCAAGGCCGGAAGACAACTGTTAGCTACCGTTATGACACGAACGGGCGGCTCGAGTCCGTGGAAAACCAGGAAGGAGCCACCGTTTACGGCTACGATCGCCAGTTAGTGACCGCTGTCTCCTGGAGTCAGAGGAACAGCGATAGTACGCTAGCGCCGCCGCAGTGGCGGAGACGAATCGAATACAACCAGCAAGGCCAGTTGGTCGCCGAAGCCATCCCAGGGGGCGATCAATTCGCATACAGGATCGAGAGAATCAACGGTGGATATCGGCTCAGCTCTGTTGGGCCCACTCGTCCCGAACCGATCGAATCAATTTCTTACGATCTCGGCCTTCGGCCGCTGGAATCCAGGTCGGCGGACGGAACTCGAACCCGCTGGGAGTACGCTCCGGACGGGACTGTGAAAACAGAGGCAGCCTATCCCACAGGCGATCCGGTCCGAATCACAGTATCTGGCGACAAACGCCGCAGGATCACCGAAGTTTCCCGGAAGCTGTCTTTGCAGGAGGAGTTCGACTCGAACGGCAGGCTGCTCGGAGTACAAGTTAACCAAGTTCCTCTGTTCAAGCAGCAGTGGCGGCCAGATGGACTGCTGCAGTCGGTTGACTACGAGACCCATTCGATTGTTCCGCAGTACGATCAGCAGGGACGCCTGACCAGCGTCCTGCAGGCGGCGCCGCCCGTGGGAGGAAAGTACTACTCCTGGCAGGAGATAGAGTTGGATCCGCAACGCCGTTCGTACACGATCAAAGATTCCTCGGGGGGCGAACACATCATCAGCTACGATTCCAATGGGAATGTTTCTGCGGTGGTGACCAAGCGCGAAGGGCGGGACCTGGGTTTCCGGATCGACAATAACGCTCGCGGGCAGATCGAGAAGCTCGAGACCTCATGGGGCGATCAGGCCTTTAACTACGACGCTGAAGGGAGCTTGCGACAGGTGGTTCTCACCAAGCGGAGCCAAACCGCCACTGTTGATTATGAAGCTGAGGGAGAGCGGCCTTCTGTCTCGTCCAGCACGAGCAGGCCGGTCAGAATGCGGAACTTTGACGGCGGCACATGGCAGGTGTTCTACTACGGGCAGGGCGAGCATGAAGGGCTGGTGAGGCAGATTCAAACGCCCAACAACCTCGCTCTTGGCTACGAGTACGATTCGGCGAACCGGCTCACTGCAGCGAACTGCGCCACTGATTACAGGATCGAGTACGCCTACGATACGGAGGGCCGCTTGGTGGGGCTTCGCCAGATTAGGAAGAGGTGACCGGGGATGAAACGACCCGGCATTTTTGTCGTTCGGGATGTACTCGAAGGCGGGGACGCCCAGAAATGGGATGGCGCCCTACTCCTCACACCACTATGAACCCAGCGGCATGACCGACGGAAGCGAAGTCAGTCTTGAACAGTCAACACTCCCCATTTCGTTGCATAGAGTAAACATAGCACTCTCCAAAGAGGTCGCTAGGAACCGAGGGTCTATGCCTTGGGGGCCACAGAGTCTAGAGCTCCGCCCGGCTTCTGAGGCCACTCAAGATGGCATGCTTTGAGACTGTAAGTAAGTTGGGGCGTTATCTTTTTGAGTTGCAGGTTGACACATCTCGTGCTAAATTAAAAGCTTTGTCAATGCTGGCGTAGCTCAGCTGGTAGAGCAGCTGATTTGTAATCAGCGGGTCGGGGGTTCAAATCCTCTCGCCAGCTCCAGTGAAAAACGGCTGAAACGGGCGCAATTACAGGGCTTTGGGCACTAGCGGGAATGGGATTTTCGGGATCCGACTTGCGGCGAGTCGGATAGGGGCGAGATTTTAGGAATTTCTTCAGAGTGGTGTCAGATCGACCGGGCGGTGCATAGAATTGTCCGGCTCACCAGCAAGCTCCGTTACTTCACTTTGGCGGGAGGCCAAGGAACAGCCCAAAAATTCCCATGCCTTGGAAGAGTTAGGACAGGTGGTCGAGCGGTTAATGGCACTGGGCTGTAAACCCAGCGACCTTCGGGTCTACGGAGGTTCGAATCCTCCCCTGTCCACCATGTATTGGAGAAGTGAGCGGGAGTAACTCAGTTGGCAGAGTCATAGCCTTCCAAGCTATTGGTCGCGGGTTCGAGTCCCGTCTCCCGCTCCAAAAACCAGCCCACGTAGCTCAGTCGGCAGAGCGCGTCCTTGGTAAGGACGAGGTCACCAGTTCGATCCTGGTCGTGGGCTCCAGACGCCGCCCGGAGATTGGTTACCAGTGGCGATGAGGCACGAGGCAATAATTCCAATTGGGGGTTTCCGGATAGTCTGCTAGGAGAAATCATATGGCGAAGGAGAGATTTGATCGCAGCAAGCCGCACGTCAACGTAGGGACGATCGGGCACATAGACCACGGAAAGACGACGCTGACGTCGGCGATCACGCAGGTACTGCACAAGCTGGATCCGAA
>Ga0315279_10005974_pt1 | contig 15548 bp, 13 predicted proteins | sample YL17G06_20_MG_FD_203694 | JGI IMG/M metagenome (GOLD analysis project Ga0315279, IMG submission 203694) | Sediment microbial communities from Yellowstone Lake, YNP, Wyoming, USA - YL17G06_20 | ecosystem: Environmental > Aquatic > Freshwater > Lake > Sediment | place: USA: Wyoming | collected... | reverse complement strand
TCTTACAATTGGGACGATTAATGGTGGATTGCTTGCAGTTACAACTGACATTAAAAATATCGGTGAAGCGAGCGCAACAAATGTTGTCTGGAAGATTACTGTTGACGGTGATTTCATACTTTCAGGACAAACAATGTCAGGAACAATGGCATCTCTTGGCGTAAGCAGCACAGCACGGATCGAAAATGCACCAGTTCTTGGCTTTGGTAACGTTATCATTACAGTAACAGTAAGTGCAGATGGTGTTCCTGAAGTGATAAAAATAGCGAATGGGTTCGTCTTCTTTATCTTCATCATAGTGTAAGAAGTAGAACCTTTTCTCTTTTTTCTTTTTCCTAAAAACCAATAAGCTCTGGGTAGGTTCGTAGTTAACTTTTAATAACCTAATTAGTTTCACGCTGGCGGAGAGGCATTGTATGGAACAAAAACTCTATAGATATCGGTGGGCAGTTGTCGGTGCATTTTGGTTTGTAATCTTTGCCTACGGAGCAAACTGGTTTGCGTTATCACCTCTGCTGAGTACATTTGAAAACGCTGAATGGTTTAACGTTCCTGCATGGGAAACACATCTTCTCATCTCCTTAATCGGGATGTTTGTTATTTTCTTTGCATGGCCGGCAGGGTCATTAATTGATAAAAAAGGACCGAAGCTGTCTATTTCTATTGGTGCCCTGTTCATGGCACTTGGTTTTGGTATACGACCGTGGCTCCTGAACAGCTTTGAAACACTTTTATTAAGCAGTGTTATTGCAGGTATTGGTCTTGCCTGGATCCTGGTAGCTCTTGCACCACAGATGTTCCGATGGTTCCCTGCAAAACACGCAGGCCTTCCTATTGGTATTGGTGCATCTGGATTGTTTATTGGATTTGGAACAGGCTCCCTCTTGATGCCCCTTCTTACGCCAGATAAAAGTACTGCGCAGGTTTTTAATGGTTTTCTAACTTTTGCAATTCTTGCAGTGATAGCATTCTTCCTCTGGCTTATCATTGCAAAAGATCATCCTGCGACGCCCCCTGAAGAACGTGTTAAAGTAGAAAAAATGAAGTTTTCCCAAGGTATAAAACAGGTTTTTAGCTCAAAGAACGCGTTCTTGTACCCGTTCATCGGGTTCCTCATTGTTGGGATTACACTGGTGATCTCTGCATTTATCCATGCGCTCTATCCATCGAAAGAAGGAGGATACATTGCTGGAGTTCTACTCTATGGGTGTGCAATTGGCGCTTTTGTTGCTCCGTTCATGGCGAAGAAATACGGGGTGAAAAAAGTGACACTTACTGCGGTAGGGGGATCCCTCCTCTTCTGGCTCATCCTGTTTGGCCTCTACCAATATGACATCACCTGGTTACTGCTCGTGCTTGTTGCATTCCTCTTTGGTGCTTGCTTCCAAGCATCCTGGCCGCTTGCGCTCTACAGCCAAGAAACAGAAAAAGGAGTCACTGAAGCAAACGTGGGAATCGCAGCAAGCCTCTACATCTCCATCAGTAACATCGGCGCAGCAGTACTCCCTGTTATCTTCCCGATTCTCTTCCCAACACAGATTGCGACTTTCATTGCGGTTCTTGCAGGGCCGATCATCTGTATCTTGTTATGGGCGGTTACGAAAAAAACATAAAAAAAATGGTTATCGCTCGATAACCCTTTTTGCTTTCCCTGTACTTCGAGGAATGGTCTTTGGCGGGATCGTATGAACCGGGACATGTAAATTGAGAATCCGGTAGATCTCGTTTTCAGCTTTCTTTTCAAAGTCATCGAGATGACCTGCTTTATATCGTTCCTCAGAAGGCTCTACATCAACGGAAAGAGAATAGATATCCCCCTGTTTGGTTTTGACAATTTGATAATTATCACTGACACCAGAGACTTGCATTAAAGCTGCTTCGATCTGCGACGGGAAAACAATCACACCTTTGACTTTCATCATGTCGTCGCTTCTCCCTTTAATCCTCGATTGAATAGGTAACGTTCGTCCACAGTCACAGATCTCCTCGGTAATTGATGCAAGATCCTTTGTCCTGAATCGAATCGCTGGAAACGCCTCCTTTGTCAAGGTCGTGAATACCAACTCCCCTTCTTCCCCAAATTCGAGCGTCTCCCCGGTATTGGGATCAATCAACTCAGGATAGAAATGATCAGCGTTGATATGCAATTTTTTATATTCACATTCAGAAACCACGCCAGGACCGATAAGTTCTGTCAACCCATAATGCTCATGGGCAACTATCCCCCAGCGTTTCTCTATATTTTTCCGCATTTCTTCACTCCACGCCTCAGCACCAAACACACCTAGACGCAGCTTGAAATCCTTAGCAGGGTTCAATTCTTTCTCCTCGGCAACCTCCGCAATATGCAAGGAATAGGACGGTGTACACGCAAGCGCGGTACTACCGAAGTCCTTCATGATATCGATCTGCCGTTCTGTGTTACCAGACCCAATCGTGATTACCATTGCACCAATCTTCTGCGCGCCTTTTTCAAATCCATGAGCTCCGGTAAATAAGCCGTATCCATAGGCATTCTGCATAATGTCATTTTTTCGAAGACCATTTGCATATAAGGATCGTGCCATCATTTCTCCCCAGAGTTCAACATCATTTTTTGTATACGGTCCCACGACTGGTTTTCCGGTCGTTCCAGAAGACGCATGAACCTCAACGATACTATCAAGAGGAGTACATACCAGTCCAAAAGGATAATATGCGCGTAAATCCTGCTTTGTTAAAAAAGGAAGTTTTTCAATATCTTTTAACGTTTTTATTGACTCCGGTTTAACCTTCGCGTCTGAAATTTTCTTATGATAAAATTGATTTGTAGTATAGACGTATTTCACTAATTTTTGTAATCGTTTACATTGTAGTTCTTTTAATTCACGCAACGGCATGGTTTCGGTTTTACGGTCCCAGAATTCCTGTGTCATAAAAAAACACTCCAATTTTGTTAGCGTGAATATTTTTTAACTCTATAAGAGTTTCTGAATGAAAAATAAAGAAAGATATAAATTAAGATAAATGTTTTACTAACCTCAAAGAAAATCAATTCGATGAAGTATTTGGAGGAGGTACCCATGAATTTAATCCTTGGTATGGATATAGGCGTATTTATCGCGTGGATTGGAACGTTATTAGCCACCGTTCTCTGTGTCTTGTATGGGCTGTATTATCAATTTATCAAGAAATCAGATGAAAAACAACGACCAGCAAAACCAAAAGAACAGGATAAAACACAAGAGGAGGATCTGTAATGGATATTCTGTTTTTTGTAATTTCCATGGCTCTTTTTGCTTCAGTATTTATCTTTCTCGGCTATCTTGGATATAAGAAAACGAAAACAGTGGAAGACTATTTTGTCGCAGGCAGGAAAATGGGGCCTTTATTAATCGCATTTTCCTATGGCGCAACCTTCATTAGTGCTGTTGCGCTTATCGGATTTTCTGGGATCGCCTCTGTATATGGGCATTCGATCCTCTGGCTTGCGTTTCTCAACGTTTTCGTTGGCATCTTCATCGCTTTTGTTGTATATGGTCTTCGAACGCGAAAGATGGGGCTTTCACTGAAAGCAATGACACTTCCAGAACTTCTGGGAAATCGATTTAACTCTGTAAAACTCCAACAAGTTTCAGGTTTGATAATCGGTATTTTCATGGTGGCGTACACATCTGCGGTTTTTCTTGCAATTGCTTCACTCTTTCAGGTGACTTTTGGGATCCCGTATTGGCTTTGTGTTGTTGTCTTTACTTTGGTCGTAGGCATTTACCTGATCGTAGGAGGTTTGTATGCCGTGATGTGGACGCATGCAGTGCAAGCCATTGTGATGCTGGTCGGCATGATCATTCTCACGGTGGGCATCTATACGATGCTGGGTGGTATCAGCCCTGCACACGAGGCTGCAGCAGGTCTCACCCCTGAAATGCTAAAAAGTATTGGAAGTCCTGCGGCAACCCAGGCACCCAATGGTCTCACATCGATGCCGCCAGTGTTATCACAACCGTTCATGATGGTGCTGACGCTGATCTTTGGTGTCGGTATTGGAGTGCTTGCACAACCACAATTAATCACCCGATATCTCACCGCAAAAAATGAGAAAGCTCTCCGTCTTGCAGTTCCGATTGGTGGTATTTTTATCCTGTTCATGACGTTTACCGCGTTTAGCATTGGTCCTCTCTGCAACGTCCTTATGTATCAAAATAATATCATGTATCCGACAAAGGAAGTTGCGGGGGTGATGGTCGCAAACCCAGATGCTGTTGTTCCGACGATTATCAATGAACTGTTTCCTGCATGGTTTATCCTGATTTTCCTGTTTGCTATCCTTGCAGCAGCAATGTCAACTGCAGCAGCACTGTTCCATACCGCTGGAGCTTCAATAGGGAGAGACGTGTATGAAAAATCAATGAAGAGACAATTATCTCCAGAAAAATCTATTTTTATTACTCGCATTGCAACGTTCGTGATTGTTATCGCAACGCTTATCATCTCCCTCAATCCTTTGGATGTTGTTGCGTTCATGACTGCATTCTTCTTTGGCCTTATGGCGTGCACCTTCCTTGCCCCATATACACTCATGCTCTACTGGAAAAAAACTAATAGGACAGGAGTCTGGGTCGGTATGCTCGGTGGGTTTCTCTTCACCATAACATGGTACATCCTCATTTATTTCAAAACCGCTCCTAAGATCATCGGTACACCTCTCATCGGAAACTATATGATCAACATGCTTGACCCTATCTTTATTGGTCTTCCGCTCTCATTTCTTCTAACAATCCTCTTCAGTATCATTATCAAGCAAGATAAAGATGAAGAAACCGTAATGAAAACAAGTTTTGAAAACATTTAAAAGCTGAAATATTAGTCCTCATTTGATGAGTAGATGGTCTCTATGAATGTACTTGTACTTGGTGCTGGAATGATGGGACGTGCGATTGCGTACGATCTCAGTTTGTTTTCAGGCTTTGAGAAGATCATCATTGGTGATAAAGACACACAAACACGCAATTCAGCGAAAGACTTTTTCAAGGGAACAAACGTCGATGTAATACCTGTAAACGCTGATAAATCCAACGAGGTTAAGAACCAGTTTCAAAAAGTTGATGTTGTTATATCTGCTCTCCCGTATCGATTCAACTTTAAGCTTGCAAAGATGGCAATACAGACGAAAACACATCTGGTTGACCTTGGCGGGAATAACACAATCGTTGAAAACGAACGAAGTCTTTTTTCAAAAGCAAAAAAGAGCGACGTGACGATAATCCCTGATTCAGGGTTAGCACCAGGCCTTGTGTCTATTATCACTCGTGATATCGTCGATCACATGGACACCGTCGACTCTGTTAAATTGCGTGTTGGAGGGTTACCGCGCCATCCACAGCCTCCGTTGAATTATCAGATCGTGTTTTCCCCCTATGGGCTCATCAATGAATACGTAGAAGACGCAATCATCCTTAATCATGGGAAGATCATTGAGAAGAAATCAATGACTGAGGTGGAATCCCTTGAATTCCCGAAGCCGTTTGGAACGATGGAAGCGTTTCTTACCTCAGGCGGATGCTCGACGCTCCCGTTTACCTACAAAGATATGATTAAATATCTTGATTATAAAACGATACGATACCCAGGTCATTGTGAGAAAATCAAAACGTTTCTTGATCTCGGGTTTGCTGATGAAACAAAGATGAACTTCGAGGGTCATGCCATTGCTCCTCGAGATGTTTTTGCGTCACTGCTTACAAAGCATGTTCCGACAACAGGAGAAGATGTAGTGCTGTTGAAAGTTATCAGCCGGGGAACAAAGAATGGAAAGAAGAGGTCTCGGGAATACTTGATGATTGATTATTATGATACTAAACATAATATTACAGCAATGATGCGGACCACTGGATACCCTGTTGCTATTACCGCGCAGATGATTGAGAACGGAACGATCCAGGAGCGAGGTGTGTTTTGCCCAGAGGAAATCATTCCTCCTACGCCGTTTTTTGCGGAACTGAAGAAACGAGATATCACTCTTTCAATTAGCGACAGAAGCGTTTAACCATGGGGAAAAAAGAGTTTTTAGACGCAAAAGAGAGCGCATTGAAATCCCTGGAGGACGCTTGTGCAGAGCAGAAGGTGGATGAAGGGGTTCTTCAGATTCTTGAGTTGATTAATGGGATTGAAGGGTTCTATACTTCAAGTAGTTGTGCAGGACGGATTGTTCTCTTGGAGATCCCGCAGATAGGAGATAAACGCGGTGCAACATTCCTAGGAGTCTGGCATCGAACCATAGAACCTAAAGAACTCAAGGCCGCTGCAACAAAGGCAACAACAGGTCTTCTGTGGTTGCTTGCCCAAGCACCAATTCTGCATATAGGAGCACAGACGCTTGAACTTGCAGACACGATGGTGAAAACCGCGATTTCCTGCGGATTCAAAAACTCAGCAGTGAAATCAACAGGGAAAAAGATCATGATAGAAATTTGTAGTACCGAGCGTCTCGACGCGCCCATCGGCAGGGACGGCTCCCTGTTTTGTGAGGAAGAACATCTGTCTTTGTTGGTTGAAATCTCTAACGAAGTCATCGAACGGTCAGGCAAAAAAATGGCTCGATTTGTAAAAAAAGTAGGAAAATTCGACGATTTTCCATGAAAACTAACAAAACATTTATATATTATGTTGATATATTAGTTGTCGGGGAATAAAGTATGAACACAAAAAAAATCTTAGGCATTTTTATATGCATGCTGGTAATGACCATGATCCCTGTAGCAGCAGGAGCGACCACAGACATAAGTAAAAATCCAGAACAAAGCAAATTAGGTTGGACCTTTGTGCAAGGAATTATAACCCAGCCGGTGTTTGAGAATGGCGGAGCATTAATGTCATTCAGATGTATCTTCGTCCATTACAGCACAAGAAGTATTGGTGAGCACCAATCTGGTGTCCTGCACATGATGCAGAGATTAATAGTACCTGCAGACTTCCACGGAATCATCGGTAACAACTTTATCATCGCTCGATTCCCTGGCTCTTTAATGTAGTAAAGAGAACGCCTAACCTTCTCTTTTCTATTTTTTCCTTTTTTTATTATCTTAGAGTTTTAAAGTAATTTTTTTTCCCATTCTTATTTCGTCATTCTCATCAGTTCTTCTCGAACCCTCCATCTTACATATATCATCTAGGAGGTGAGCTTTTTTCAAAGGTCCAGCCTGCATTTTAGATTATATTCATCACATTCGTCAGATGTTCCAAAACTCTGTTTTGCACCACCATGTTTCTCCTGCTATGATTCGAAGGAATCTGGAGATGGTCGGCTATAGGCTGAGGGTATCTGTTAATTTCCTTCCGGAGCCTGCTTTTATAATGTTCCAACCAGGGGAAAAAAGGGCATGAACCTGGGTAGAACCCGAAGAACTCCCTCGCGGACGCAGTGATGATGCTCTTGTTTCTCACTACAACATTCAACGAGAAAAATAACCCCATATAATCTAGTAATCCTGTACTTGCTGCCTACGGTGGTAGCGGGGCACCTGTGGCTGTACCGGGAAAATTGGTGATGCCAGATGTAGTGGTCCTAAGCAGTGGGACGACGGCCTTCAAGAGGGAGGATCTAGGCAACCTTACTTGTGGAAATTCTTTCAAAAGCACAATGTTCGTATCGTCTGCGGTGTCTAGCACGCCCCATTGCGCTCTTAGGCCCTTTGGTGTAGGGAAGGAAACCTAGACCAGCGCTGTATCTTGAGTCGATGGTGAGGATGACCAGGAGGCCGGCATCGATGAATAATGGAGAATTCTAGAGTGGGAAATGCAGGGAATGAGGAAATCGTTGTATACTCTAGCCTAAGGGAGGATATCCTGACGTTTGGATATCCGTCAGCGATGTTGAATCCAACTACTTAGCGACATTTACAGCTCACATTGGATTATCTTCCATTGGATCGACAAACGCGTCATTTATATGAGGAGAAACATTCGTATTCCACCACTCTAACGTCGGATGGTAAAAAAGCCTCTCTCCTTACTAAGAGGAGAAAAAAAACGCTAGAGTTCATCAAACTTTTTAGCAACTTCTTTGGCAACCTCAAGGCTGGTGTTTGATCCACCGACATCATATGTTTTGATTTTACCTTCTTTGATCACCTGTGCAATGGCGTTTTCCAGTTTTTTCGCAGGTTTCTTCTCACCAAGCCAATCCAACATCAGTGTCACGGTGAGGAGCATCGCCATCGGGTTCACCTTGTACATCCCTGCATATTTTGGTGCAGACCCATGAGTCGGTTCAAAAACCGCGTAAGTATCCCCTATGTTCCCACTTGAAGCAAAACCAAGACCACCAACCAACTGAGCTGCTAGATCGGAGATAATATCGCCAAACATGTTTGATGAGACTAAGATGTCGTAGTCCTGTGGGTTTTTCACCAGCCACATACACATTGCGTCTACGTTTGTTTCCTGATATTTTATGTCCGGGTATTCTTGTGCGATTTTCCGTGCTTCTTCAATCATCATGCCACTGGTCTCTCGGATCACGTTGGGTTTTTCGATGAGAGTGACAGATTTTCGTTTGTGCTCCTTTGCATACTCAAATGCCTGTCGTACAATGCTCTGGCAGGCTTTCTTTGTAAAAATCCTACAGGACACCGCGATTTCATCTAAGGGAATCTGCGCGAATCGTTTCATTTTCTTATGAGTCATGAGTGCATCAAAAACTTGCTTTGGCAATGGTCGAAACTCCACACCAGAATATAAATCCTCGGTGTTTTCTCGGAATACAACAAGATCAATATCGTCTCGATAGTTCAACGGGTTCCCGGGGTATGCTTTGCAGGGTCTGATGTTCGTATGAAGGTTAAATTCTTGACGCAGCCGCACGATCGCACTTGTATATACAAGGCCTTTGTTACGTAACTCAGGTGAAAGCTCTTTTTGTGCATCTTCGTTAGGTTTTGAGGTGATAGCACCAAAAAGACAGCAGTCAGTATCTTTCAATAAAGATAGCGTTCGATCAGGTAGCGCGTTTCCTTCTTTTTTCCAGAACTCCCACCCGATATCCCCCATGGTGTATTCGGCATTGAGGTCGATCGTATCAAGAACAATTTTTGCTGCGTCCATGACGTCTTTTCCAACGCCATCTCCAGGAAGTACGGCAATATGATATTTTGACATGGGAGACTGTAATCCAACCATATTTTTAAAGCTTTTTTACCCGAAGAAATCCCAGTAACCATAGGAATAAAGGTTATTTCCGTAGTTCACCAAGGGTCGTGACCCGTTCGGCAAACGCGTTATGCTTATGGATCGATTCTTCACTTTCACTGCGTGCAATCACCAAAACCTCATCAGGCAAGTCCTTGTATCGTTTCAACACCGCACTGAGTATATCACGAACCACGTCTTCTACAAACTTTGGTTTCGCATGCGCCCGAAGCACTAGCTCGGCTTCTTCTTTTCGTTTTAAAATACTATAGGTCGGGCTGCTGAATGATTTCTCAACGATATCTATCAGATCATCAGCATCAACAACCTCAGTCCCTCGCGGTACCTCAATCATCAACGTTCCAATATTTCGTTGATTATGTGTTGGAGCTGAGCAGTTTTTATCGCGAGAATCAAGCTTTCGAACAACTTCCATGGCGCAAGGGCATGCGGTCATCCCAATGGCCTTGACGCCAATGAGTTTCTTAAGCTCCCCATTGCTTTTTGCTCGTGCCTCTGCCACCAATTTATATGGCTCTGACCCTTTTTGACCAGAGGGATACATGACATCTAAAAAATAATCCGCCTCTGCTTTGACCTCGGAAAACGTTGCGTACTCGTGTTTTTTAAGAAGCAGTTCCGCGGTCTCCGCACAGAATGATTCTAAATCAGACACGGGTGCTTTAAGTGTTTGATCGATAATTTCAGATACCAGTTCAAGGTTTCGAGACATGTGACTGCCTTTCTGAGACGCAGGCAAGTCCACAAACATATCCATTGTCACCGTAAGCGGAAGCACGGATTTTTTATTTGGTCGTTTTATGTGAACAAGTTTTTTCACACCAGTTACACCTACTCGTGTGAGCTTGAAATGGGAGGGTGCAAGTCTTGATTGTACATCAGGCAAATCAATGGATTTAATCAGGGTCACCGACAGCGAAATAGCCTTATATCTCAAAAACGTTCGCTTTATACTCAGATTTGTGCAAAAAAAGGATGCGAATCATTTCTTCTTATATTCCAGGATTTTTCTTAATGCTAAAATAGTATCTTTTCATTACTTCTTATGAAGGGAATGGAGGGGTAACTGCATACGGAAGTTAGAATAAGTCAGAGAGGGGCAATTGGAATCGGTGCTATGATTGTTTTCATTGCCATGGTACTTATTGCTGGAATCGCTGCGTACGTGATATTGTCAACAGGTTCACAGCTGGAGATAAAATCGGGTGCAACAGGAACACAAACCATTCAAGAAGTTTCGACGGGACTTAAAATTTCTACGATTGAGGGGCATAATACCTCAGGCTTGATCGATAAAATTGTTATTATTATCACTCCTCGAGCTGGTTCCCCAGATATTGATCTGGATGGTACACTGATAGAACTTTCCAATACCCAACAAAAATATGTCTTGACGTATTCATCAGCCTATTGGGTGAACGGGAAATCAGGGTTGGAATATCTTTTTGATGCTGATGCGTTTTCTTCAGTCGCCTCAGAATTCGGAATTATTGTTTTGAAAGATGACGACAGTTCACGGAATCAAAATATGTCGGTGATCAATCGAGGAGATAGTGTGATGTGAGCGTTGAATATCACAGCTATTTTTAATGGAATTCCCGAAAATGTGAATATCCAAGGAAATATCATACCTGAAGAAGGTGCATGGAGCATCATTCAGTTTAGAACACCATCTTCATTTGCTTATCCTGTCCTGATTTTACAAGAAGATTAAGTCGCTATAGAACTGGTGTCGTTGTGTTGTGTCGAACATCTCTTTTTCTTCATATTTAAGGGAATTTAAGGAAAAAAGTAAAATAGCCCTCCTTGATATTCAGGCCGTAGAACTTGTGCCGCTGTGGCTTAGAGGTATAGCGATTCCTTGGTAAGGAATAGGTCGAGGGTTCAATTCCCTCCAGCGGCTTGCTAATAACTAGCATGGTAATTATTTATATCTATTTTTTTACTTCTAAGAGATTGATTTTTGAATAAATTCCAACACGCTCTTGTGCAAATAATTCTAGACTTTTTATCTCATTGATATAAACAAGCTTACGGAGGCGTTGAGGGATTCCTTTATCATAATTGAGGACAAAACTTATGATCCTTGCGTTCTTTTTTGCGACTCTTACAATTTCCAACAACGTTTTCTCCATTTCATCTAAGGACATCCAGTCAAAAATATCAGAAATATAAAATGCATCTATACTGTCGGATTCGAGTTCTTTCAAGCCAACACACAGGTCTTGTTCAAAAATACGTATTTTCTTTGTTTGCTGTCTTAGTGTAGCGTAATGTTTCTCTTGAAGATATGGTTGCCAGTAGTGGCGATCCTCAAGTACCGTCCCGGTGAAAATCCAATATAGATACGGGTTGTTAATACAACCAATATCCACAAACGCATGGGAAATTTTTCTCCAGAAACTATCGTTATAATTAAAGGAAGAGGGGATATATTGTATTGCACGGTTTTGGAATAAAAGATGAGTCATGACTCTATTATTCATGAAAATTTTTGTTAGCGCCTTTAAAATAGGGCGGTGTAATTTTTTTTCAAATATCACCTGTCTTTCTTTTCTTGTTTGTGCGGTAACATAGTGGATATATTCCTCCGCAAGAAAAAACCGTATAAAATATCTGAGAAATGAAAAGTTCCGCTCGATCCCCCCTTGAAATGCTAACCCTTGACCAAGAAGATTTATATGTTGATTCCAAAATGTGTACGTGTTGTTATCTAGGTGATGAGTAAGAAGATGAAAGAGCTTTACTCTCTGTTGTTCTGTTCCAGTATATCCTAAAAATGTAAGGAACTCGGTATACGGTAATTGTTCAATCGCTGCGATTTTTAGTTTTACTTCGTAAATTTGTGCAGGGTTGATGTCGAAACCATACATAGCAGCCGGTTCAAATCGTAACAGATTAAGGAGATTATCTCCTGATGAAATAATAGTAACGATAGTATCATTTTTTTTTACTTGGAGGCCACATTCGATGACTCTATGATCTTCCCAACTCTGGGCATAACGGATTGGATTTTTAAACAACATTGTATCAAAAGATAAATGGAAATTATTAATATAATTTGTTCTAATGCTCATTCTTTTATAGTTATGTTTTATGCGAGCGAAGTGACAGCATCAGCGCCTCAACTGAGGTATAGACCATGCGAGAATCATCGTTTTTTAATGCTTTGGAAAACATATGAATCGGGTAGTGCGGCCGGTAGAAAAAGCGTTGCGTTGCCAAATGGCAATACCTGAATATTTCCTTCTTGGTGAAGGGCGAAAGCCCCGCTCCTTTATCCGCGAAGATTTCATAGGCGTCACCGTGAATTTTTCCCTGGGTGAATGCATCTTGCCAGAGATCAGAACCCTGACGGTACGCCATCGGATAGAACGTAACGGAATCCAAGGGTAACGAGCATGCAAATTCAATCGTGTTATTGAAATGATTTCTATCCTCAAAGGGCGCCCCAAGAATAAAGTTACCATGGATAAAGAAACCAAGCTCATCGCTGAGACGCACCACTTTCCGTATCTGTTCCACAGTAGTCTGTTTGCAGAAGAAATCTAATACATCCTGATTTCCGGACACAAGACCAAAGCTGATGAATTTCACACCTGCTTGTCTCATTTTTTCATATAAGGTTCGATCCATGACGTCTGCCCTGTTACCGCCAAGAAATAACTCCAGTGAAGAATCCATAGCGATGAGTTCATCCAGGATAGTATAGGCACGTTTTAGATTAGCAAGAAAGATAGAATCAGCTATCATCACCGATTGGTACCCTTGCTCGATGATGTCGTGAAATTCAGCCACTACGTTATCTACAGTGCGTTGACGATAGCGGTGTTGGGAGTACGCACGCCGAGTGCAATATCGACAACGATACGGACATCCACGAGCGGTAGCTAGAGAGGTCAGTCTTGGTTTGTACATAAATAACTTGCTGCTCTTCCCATACTCATATTTCGTTACCAGATGGCGTGCTGGAAACGGAACACTGTCGAGATTTTTCATAAGCACCGCTGGTTTTCCGTGTGCGATATCGGAATTCCTCCGATAATACACCCCGGGGATATCTTTAAGATATCTATGTCCTTCGAACGCTTCTGCAATGTCAACAATGGCATGCTCACCATCTCCATTCACACTGACATCGGCAGCAGAAATGTTTACGAGTGATTGCTCCTTGTTCAATGTGCAATGTGGACCACCAATAACAACAGGCAAATCAGGATCCTTGTTTTTTATGTACTGTGCAATCTGAGCGGACTCGCGGAATGAAACGTTGTCCACGCTGAGGCCGATAGCATCACTGTGGTTAATGCTTTTATCAATTGCAGAATATGGGTCCTTGTCGACGAAGAAATCAATGATTTCTGCGTCATGACCCGCGTGCTCCAAAGCACTACCAAGGTACAATAAACCAAGAGGAGGAAACACAGGAACCTGAAATCCAAATTGTCTCTTACGGAACAAAGGACGCGCATGATCTGTCCCATAAATGAGGGTGAACCGCATGATATTCTCGTAATTTCATATGAAAATCAATCTATATAAGCATATGGAGATGGGTGTTCACATATCCTTTAATTTGCATTGTATTTTACATTTTTACAAGAGACAGAGAATGATTGATAACTGATTAGATGATTCTCAGTACCGGGGTATCTCTGATGCAACACCAACAGGCTGGCCGGTACGACTTTGTAAACAATGCACTATTGATTGTTACTTCGGTTTGTCTTACTGGATAAGATACACTGGGTTTCATAAGAGCAACGGTGACGCATGTGAAAAATGACTTAGAGTCTCCCGTCCGCATTAAAGGTAGTGCTCATTCTTTTATAATTATATATTATGCAAGCGAAGTGACAGCATCAGCTCCTCTATTGTAGAATGGACCCAACGAGAATCATCGTTTTTCAATGCTTTGGTAAACAGATGAATTAGGTAGTGCGGCCGGTAGAAAAAGCGCTGTGTTGCCAAACGGCAATACCTGAAAATTTCCTTCTTGGTGAAGAGTGAAAGCCCCGCTCCTTTATCTGCGAAGGTTTCATAGGCGTCACCGTGAATTTTCCCCTGGGTGAATGCATCTTGCCAGAGATCAGAACCCTGACGGTACACCATCGGGTAGAACGTAACAGAATCCAAGGGAAGCGAGCATGCCAATTCGATCGTTTTCTTAAAATGATTTCTATCCTCAAAGGGCGCCCCAAGGATAAAGGTACCATTGATAAAGAAACCCAGCTCATCGCTGAGACGCACCACTTTCCGTATCTGTTCTACAGTAGTGTGTTTGCCGAGGAAATCTATTACATCCTGGTTTCCGGACCCCAGACCAAAGCTGAGGTATTTCACACCTGCTTGTCTCATTTTTTCATATAAGGTTCGATCCATGATGTCTGCCCTGTTACCGCCAATAAATAGCTCCAGTGAAGAATCCATAGCGATGAGCTCATCCATTATAGTATAAGCACGTTTTTGATCAGCAAGAAAGATAGGATCGGCGAACATCACCGATTGGTATCCTTGCTCGATGATGTCGTGAAATTCAGCCACCACGTTTTCGATAGAGCGTTGACGATAGCGGTGATGCCAGACCGCATGGTGAGGGCAATACCGACAACGATACGGACATCCACGAGCGGTAGCTAGAGAGGTCAGTCGTGGTTTGTACATAAATAACTTGCTGCTCTCCCCGTACTCGTATTTCGCCACTAGATGGCGCGCTGGAAACGGAAGACTGTCGAGATTTTTAATAAGCTCCGCTGGTTTTCCATGAGCGATACCGGAATTCCTCCGATAAAACACACCTGGAATATCACAAAGAGATCGAGTTCCTTCGAACGCTTCTGCAATGTCAACAATGGCATGCTCACCATCTCCATTCACACTGACGTCGGCAGCGGAAATGTTCACGAGCGATTGCTCCTTGTTCAATATGCAATGCGGACCACCAATAACAACAGGCAAATCAGGATCCTTGTTTTTTATGTACTGTGCAATCTGTGCGGACTCGCGGAATGAAGGGTTGCCCACGCTGAGGCCAATAGCATCACTGTGGTTAATGCTTTTATCGATTGCAGCATATGGGTCCTTGTCGACGTGGAAATCAATGATTTCTGCATCATGGCCCGCATGCTCCAAAGCACTTCCAAGGTACAATACGCCAAGAGGAGGATATACAGGGACCTGGAATCCAAATTGTTTCTTACGGAACATAGGGCGCGCATGATCTGTACCATAGATAAGGGTGAACCGCATGATATTCTCGTAATTTCATATGAAAATCAATCTATATAAGCATATGGAGATGGGTGTTCACATATCCTTTAATTTGCATTGTATTTTACATTTTTACAAGAGACAGAGAATGA